>Ga0209700_108275_pt1 | contig 13506 bp, 9 predicted proteins | sample SiratroredBW_FD_187528 | JGI IMG/M metagenome (GOLD analysis project Ga0209700, IMG submission 187528) | Root nodule microbial communities of legume samples collected from California, USA - Siratro red BW (SPAdes) (version 2) | ecosystem: Host-associated > Plants > Roots > Nodule | place: USA... | reverse complement strand
TTTTTTATTTTTATTTTTTTATACTGTTTAATGTTTATCAATATCTTTTGTGCATAGTGCATCTATTTTGATGCATGTGATCTCCTGCAGTGCATTTGCGCTTCATGCACAAACTATGCTCTTACTTTTAATTGGTAAAATTTCCATGTTCTGGTAGTCTCTTGCCACAGTATGTGTTTGGATTGAATTCTTCCCTCTGAGTTTTTCATTGTAGAAATTAAATATTCTATGTCCCAATGAAATTGAACCTCTCTATTAATGGGAAAAGAAATCAGAGTAATGGTCTTGTTATTATAATTTAGTGCAGTCATTTTCTGATTATCTTGATATTACGCTAGTTGGTTATCTTCTATGTTTTCAATCCTTTAGGACTGGTATAATCAGATTGGGGTTGCATGAATTTTTCATTTATTGAAGCATGTTATTCTCTGATTTGGAGGAGATAACTCTACACTGATGCCCCATATTGCTTGACTTCTATTTCAAAGATTCAATTTTTACATTACTGTGATCATTGTCTCTTTTTCTTCCTTTTCTAGGTAAATATGTGAAGCTTGATTAGCTGCTGTGTTATTGGTTTCTTAATGAGTGTTTTTAAACACATGACATGATGATTGAATTGTGTCAAAGCATTAAGTTTTACCTGTGTCCCTATTTGCACTTGATCTAGTTGACTTTTACTTGCTTCTATCATGCAGAATGATATTTTTCATTACACCTTTCTTACACAGCTTTGGAGATTGAGTTTACAAAGTCACACATTGTTGCTGCAATCCCTGGAACCTTTTTCTGTGCGTGGTATGCATTGCAGAAGCATTGGCTAGCAAATAATATATTGGGTCTTGCTTTCTGTATACAGGTTTGGTTTTTAACTTTCTATCAAGTTCAATTCAAAGTAATTTACAAGAGGGGGCAAGGGATCTTATTTATTAGTTGTCTTGTCAGGAAAGCCATGCTAAGAGTAGTAATTTTCTCTGGTATGACCCATTCTTTTACAATATGTGCATTGAAGACTTCTACCACCTCGCTCTCCTTTAATGCTATGAGTTCCTCTTCCTTGAGTAGATACCATGGCAAAAGACTCAACAGATTCTTGAATATTTCTACTCTTAAGAGTTGGAACATGAAGGAGTCGTGTTGTTAAGCTTGCTATATAAGGAACTTCTTGACCATTTAAAATTTGATCCCTAACATGATAAAAATTTGGATTCATAACAGAGAGGATGGTAATCATATAAAACTTATCCAACTTTTTGATCTCATTTATGGAATCAACCTCCAAGAGCATCTTCAATTCCTCAACTGCTGATTGAACTTTAGCAATAAAAGACATCCTGTCATTATCAATTTGCTTGAGAGAGGCCAATCAATTCTTAGAATCATAAAGGCGTTGGATATAGTTTGCAGAAATATTTTGACCTTTTTCCATAAAGAGTTGCAAGTCTTAATGATCTAAGAGTGCTCAAAATATTGGGGTCCATTGATTGCCACGGGAAAGCACAAAGTTGAAAATCAATTTTCTTCCATTGTTGAGCCATCTGATGGTACTTAACTCTTGTCTTCTTCTAAGTGATTATGGAAACCTTGGCAAGGAACCAAAGTTTTACTGAAGCAAATCGAGACACAGTTTTTTCCATTTAGTTTCTCAGAAGTTATAGTTGGTAGTTCCTGAAGACATGTTGAAGTAGGGTAGAGGCAAGGGCAGATGCAAACAATCTCATGAAGGGAAAAATAGGGCTGTAGGATAGAGAAATCGTGAGGAAATCTTGACCCTCAAACCAATCAACATTGAAATAGAGAAACAAGGACAAAAATAGCGGTGGTCTGGATGGATTCCGACCATGGGAAGGCAGTGCATGAGGCACACGTGCCTGGTTCTTGCCAAGAGAAAGACAACATGTTGGGTAGAGTTTGGTCATGCGACCATCGAGGTTGGGTCATGCTCCTCAAGGTGCACCAAACCCTAACTTTAGCAGATGAAATGATGACGATTGATGGCAATGGATAGCGACAGACAGTGACTAGACAACATTTTCTTTACCGAATAAAATAGAGATAGGTAGAGCAGGATTGACCTCTCTGATACCAGCTTGAGGTATAAATTAAAGGAAAAGAAATATATTAGAGTGCTTAATTCCCTTCTCTTAGGTTATCACATTAGATACTATGAATAAGAGAGGAAAGAGTAAAGAGTAAGAAAAGTCATATCAAGAGTCCTAGGTACATAGATAGGTACAACATAAAACAACTTTTCAAGAAAGCGTATTTAAGTCCTATTCTAACATAAATAAAGTGCATATTCCTAAGAGAATGGACTTGAGGAAGAATATGAGATTATCAGTCAATGAATGTTTTATTATTTAAATTCAAATTAGACCAGCTGAATGACTCTAATATTCACAGGGAATTGAAATGCTCTCTCTTGGGTCTTTCAAGACTGGTGCTATTCTCTTGGTAAGTAGTTTTTCATAATAATGGTTATGGTGTTTAAAGCCTTTTTGTTTTATTTTAGGTACAATTCTTTCAACATCTTGTTCTATAACTCAGTCCAACCTCTGGTGGAAATTATACCAGACTGTTCTGTATTGTTCCTGTTCATTTTAGATAACTTGGTTTTAATAATTTACTTTTTTTTTTTCTTGTATAAAACTGCCATGCATTTGTTGACTTGCTTCTCTCCCCGTGTCTTCCTGATTTGTTTTGGTGGTTCAAGTATCAGTACTCTAATTTTGAAGGATATATGCTTTACTATGAAAATATACTTTGGTCTTTTGGCTGCAACAAGATTAAGTATTATCTTTTCATTGATTTTTTCATCTACGTGGTCTTTGCTTTGAATCTTTTCCATTCTTGTGTTATGCAGGGTGGACTCTTTGTTTATGACATTTTCTGGGTTTTCTTCACTCCAGTAATGGTCAGCGTAGCAAAATCATTTGACGCTCCAATAAAGGTTAAAATTTTAGTGGAATAATTTATATTCCTTGTCTTCTGATGCAGTTTAATACTCCCTTGATTCTGAAACTATTGACTTTTATAGCTTTTCCTTTCAAAATTATTGTCATTTTGAAATTCAAGCATGATCTTTTTTTTTTTTTTTTTTTTTTTTTTTTTTCTGGCCATATCCACTTTTAATAATGAATCTCACATATCTCAAATAATTACATTATTTGTCTCTAATCAGTTATCACTATCATTTTTCTATTCTATTCATCTCCTATTTTCTTATCTTTAAAGTCTTTCTTTTTAGCCATGCTGCATGTATATGAAAATTCGAACCTTTTTAAACAAATTGGTGGTAATCTAATATTAAAAAAATTTATAGTGGCTGGAAAGTTTGTTATTCTTAAAAAGAATTCATTGTGCGGCCTTTTTAAAAACTTTAGTGGAAACGTGAATAACTAGGTAAATAAAGAGTTGGGAAAAAAGTGTTGTATTGGAAATTGTTTTAAAAAAATCTGAAAATGGAGTACTTAGAAAAAATAAAGAATGAAATAGGAGGGGATTAAGCAGGGTTGTTTTTGTTAAGGTATAATGAAATTTACATCAATTTAGTGATTCTTAATGTATGTTCAATTGTGCGTCAACCTTAACTCTTTGTTTGAAAGGAAAAAAAGCGAATGAAGAGAGAATAATTTGAAATCGGAATTGAAAGGAAAATGGAAGAGCAGAATTTTTTTTGATAAAATTTTCTCTTCAACCAGACAAAAAATGTATTGTAATCTGTGTTTTATCTCATGTATTTTTTTTTTTTCTATCTAAACAGGATCATTAAAGACAGTAGTTTTGTAATGGAGAAAGTGATGTACCCTGCACAGTTTCTTCCCAATATTAATTTTTTCATTTCTTTGGCAGCTTTTGTTCCCCACTGCAGATTCCACAAGGCCATTTTCAATGCTTGGACTTGGTGACATTGTTATCCCTGGTAGGTTGAATCTTTTATATTGATGTATCGTCGTGTAATGTTGACAGCCCTCTTTGTAACTTGTAATAGTAATGTTTATAATTTACTTCTTAGTAGTATACATGTTATTAGATCTTAGGTTCTGCTAGGATAAGGTAGGAATATTTTGAGATAATGGGGTGCCAAGAAAGAGCTGTCCTCCATTATTTAGTCTAGATAGAGGATGTAAACTGATACCACTTTTAAGTTTCAAAAGAACACTTTTTAAAAAGTTGTCAAAATATAGGTTGAGCAATTAGCCTCGTCATCTATTTATTGAGGGTAGAAAAAAGTTAGTTTGAGGGAGAATGAGGCATGGTTTATCCTCACATTCCCATTCCCAACATCAGTTTGTAATCTTCCAAGCTTTGTCTCGCTAGGTGGTTCAGTTAATTTTTGAATTTGTTTCCTTCTCACCACTGACCCGAACAATGGATATAAAATTCTTGTGGTAATATCAACCCCTGCCCCCAAATATATGGAACTACGAAGCTTTTCATCCCCTTTTGGCTACCTGTTTTCATGATTATTCTTATAGTCAACTTTGTTCATCCCCTTTTGGCCTACGTGCATAATGTTTAGTATATATTTTTTTTACTTTTGAATATTATTAAGACTGGTAATGTTTTAGTGTTAGGAAAGAAGGTGAAGATAGAAAAGTAGTGATGGAAATTGAATATATCAGGGAGATACTTTTTTAATGTAATTGCTAAATAATGATGCTTTTATATATTGTTTCGTTATTATGAAACTACGTTTTTGATGTTTGCTGCTGTCCACCCCCGCAATATCTTTGACAAGACTAGGGTTTTGTGCGCCTCAGGGAGCACAACCAATTCAACAAGTCGTGTGGCCAAAATCATAGCCACGCCTCCTCATCTACTGTCAAGGTCAAGCCCTCTACGTGGATGGTGAATCCATGCACCACTGTCCACTTGCCAGAACATTGTCGTGCCTTCCTAGAAAGGTTTGCGGACCTGTTCTCTTCCCATATCTGACCTCACTTCCCTCAGTCTACTACTCAAGAGTGTGTCTAGTTTTTCCTTTGAAAAAGGAAAGGATGAGGTGCTTTCTTTCTTGTCATGGCTTCCGCATGTCATTTGTTTGCTATTTATAGGATTTCCACTATTACAATTGAGAAAATATATCGAAACAATTATCTATCGTGGACTGGTTATGTGGAACTTTGGTTCTTGACCCTAAATTTGAAACTACACAAGAAAAAGGAAATGGAAGTTAGAGACAGAGCCCACAAACATAGATAGCCTTTTGCGAGGAGAGGGAGAGAGAGAGAGATAACCACAAAAACTTCTACGAGTAGAGGGAGTCTTGGTGTTTCACAACTAGTAGACAACAAGAAGGAACCCTAATCTGTAAGTAGTAAAGGAGGAGAAGAACCCTAATCGTGGTGAATTTTTGTTTATTTTTGCACATGAAAACACAATGAATGGTGCTGTTTTTTGTTTAAAAGATTACCCCTTCGAACTTGCCAACTCGATTGCAAGCTTGTGAGTTTGGCTGAGCTTATCAATTTTGCAATGAGCCCACTAATTATGCTTCAAAACTAAGTTTGCTTACGATTTAACTCAGGCAACAAGTTTGGGAACATAAACTCGTAAATGTTTACGAGTTGACACTTGATTTTGATAACCATGATGATGTCTATTAGAGGAAGGAGTGATTGTGGAGTTAAACAAGGTAGAAATGGTCATCCTCAGTCTTTGCTATTGAAATGCACAAATCAATGCGCTTCAAGCCTTTGAGTTGAGTAGGTATCTTTGTACTCATCTGTCCATAGGGTTCTTGGCACAAGCTCATTGTCATCATCTATTAGACTATACTTACCATTCTCTACTACCTTTGTCATGTCGATAATACACAATTCAAAGAATGCAATTGATCATCTGTCGTTTCTGGTAGTTAAATTTTACACATTTTACTCTTGTTTTGCAAAGAATTAACCCCTAGAAGTTAGTTGTCATACCAACTGAAATAAGAAGTTAGGTCTAGAAGGGGGAAGGGGTTGAATAGAGCTTATAAAACATTTTAGAAAACTTTTCATAATAAGTCGCTAATGAAACATTTAACGGGGGGTTGTCTAATGCTTAATAGTGCTCAAATAATTTTATAAGACATCACATATAATCTAAAGTTGGTATATGAACAATGGACACATTGTAACACTTTCAGTTTTTATACTGGTGCACCTCAAGTTGAGTTACGTCCAACTTTTGTTTACAAATTATAAACGATTCTACTAATCAAACTTGATTACAAGTATTATAGACTATCACCTTTTGCTCACACAAGTGTACAAAATCATTCCTTGCTATCCCTTTATCTCCTCCTAAGATAAAATACAAGTATTTTTTAACATTAAGCCACTTTTGGCTTTCCTGAGTACATAATTCTACTCTGACCTTACACCAAAAGTTGTTTGAATATGATTAGAAAGAAACTCTTACTAGAGGATAAAATATTTAAACGCTCCTTGTATGAAAGAGTAACATCACATAATGTAGATTTTACAAATGAAGTTCCTATAGTGTTGCCTAATATATGATGTTATGATGTAGCATGTAGAAGTTTTACGAGAATTATTGTATGGACAATAAATTCATGTAGAATAACATAGAGTCCTTAATTGCTTCTGTTGGAAATCTCACATCGATTAGAGATAAGGCTTTTCAATAGTTTATAAGTGGGTGTAAACCCCACCTTACAAGCCGGTTTTGTAAGGTTGAGTTAGGGTTAAAGTCCACTTTCTTAAAATGGTATTAGAGTCTATCCTAGCAAGATTGTTGGGTCTATCGAGCCATCCTCTATCGGGTCACCCTTAAATATATAGTCTCATGCACGAGTTAGAGAGTCTCGGCGTGAGGGAGGTGTGTTGGAGATCCCACATCGACTAGAGATAAGACTTTTCAATAGTTTATAAGTAGGTGCAAATCTCATCTTATAAGCTAGTTTTGTAAGGTTAAGTTAAGCTTAAAGTTCACTTCTTAAAAGTTTCCGCTTGGGAAAACTTATATTTATATTTGTCTTGAATTCTACCTTTGGAGCTTGCTTGTTGATCTATATCCTTATGCCAATGCTTTATCAGGGTATGGTGGTCTTTTGATTGACACCTTTTTTTGTTGCTCTCAATATGCTACGCCCATGACAACTTTATGAGTTTGTATGTTCACTTTGATAATGTCAGTACTATAAAGGGATTTTTAGAACATAAAGCTTTACAAATCATTAAGGATTCCACTAGTCAAACATGATTACAAGAACTGTACACTTTTACTTATAGCCCACACGAGTGCATGAAATCATTCTTAGCTATCCCTTTATTTCTTTCCAATGTAAGGCACAATTATTCTTTATGACTAAACCACTTTCGGCTTTCTCGAGTACACAATGCAACTCATGTGCTTACAACAAAGGTTATTTGAATATGATTATGTGGAAACTCTCACTAGAGAGGAAAAAGTCTATAAACAATCCTTGTATGAGAGAATAGTTTCGCACAATATAAGTTTTACAAATAAAGTTGACTCTCTTATGTCATTTAGTAGACGATCTTATAATCTAACATGTAGAACCTTTACAAAAGTTGTTCTATGTATGACAATAATTTCATGCAAAATAACTTAGAATCCTAAGTCATTTTTGTGTGAGAAAACTTTTATTTATAATCGTCTTGAATTCGATCGCTGAAGCTTGCATGCTGATCTCTATCCTTGTGTCAGCGCTCCATGATAGTACAATTGCCTTTTTGTTGACAACTTTATCCTTTTCAAATCCTTTTATGGTACTGACATTACCAAAGAAAGAATATAAACTCAAAGTTGATTTACCGTGAATCATATTGGAGTGCATGAGTCAATGTTGATAACAAGTAAAACATCAAACAATTCGAAATTGCATCTTGTGATATCTATGTGTACACTACATCTACTTATGTTGACTCTTCTATAGTTCGTCTTATCTTTGTGTAGTGTCTAGTCTTTATTTTGGTTGCAAGTGTCTAATCTTCATTTAAGCTTGAAGAGTGTAGTTACTTGCGCTATTGAATAAACTATGTGTAGTGTCATCTAAACTATATCCAGCATTTTGCACTTTGTTTAACGTCATATAAGCTTCATGTTATATTCTCATTTTTCACACTTTTGTATATAGACTTTGATCTTTCATGTGTATGCCTTACTTTTCTTGATACACTAAGTAGCTATAATTCGATTAACCAAAACTTGTTTTTTGATTGATAAAATATTGGACTTCACATTATCAGATTGTTTATGCCCTGACAATTTCCATATAACAATTTAGTTGTTATTTCTGTTTATTACTAAATATTTTTCCCCTTCAGGTATATTCGTAGCATTGGCCTTGCGCTTTGATGTTTCTAGAGGAAAACAACCCCAATATTTCAAGAGTTCGTTTTCAGGATACATTGTTGGCTTGGTCCTTACAATCATTGTAATGAACTGGTTCCAAGCTGCTCAGGTGATTGGATGTGTAGTTTCCTTTTATTCATTTCTTTCTCTTGATTTGTTTTTGATGGAAGAGAATTTTACTGTATCAACAAATTCACTTCTAATATTTGGGCCGGTTGAGCATGTGAACATGTCATGAATGGAATTTTAAGGATTTATCTTCTCTGTTAAGGATTAACCTCTTTTCCTTTTCCTTTTATCTCTGTTTCAGCCTGCTCTTTTATATATTGTACCTTCGGTGATTGGATTTTTGGCTACTCATTGCATATGCAATGGTGATGTCAAGCAGGTTTGTTTCAATGTTAATCCATCCCTTTTTAATGCATCTCATTTGAGTACACAATTTTTTCACTGAAATATAATTTTTCTTTCTCAAAATATAACCATTTATGATTTATCATTGTTTAAACATATGCTACCCTTTCTTTTCCCCATCATTAAATAATAAAGTGTCACTTTATTGTAGCAAGGTTACACCTGGCAATTAAAGGTACTAATTGTCTAAAGAAGATGTACTAATTTAATTGGTTCTATTTGAGATAAAATTAAATATTAGGCATATTGTTTAAATCCTTTAAAAGTAGTGTATTATTAAATTTACCTTTTACACTATCAATACTAAAGAAAATGCCACAATATTTTGGTCACCAAGGTTTGTCATTTATACCAAAAGCTTCTCAACTGTTTTGCAAACGTATGGTATTCATATTGAGTGTCTATTAAAACTAGTATATATTTACCAAACAAGTGCTTGACTGTTTTTTTTACCGCAAGTTACTTAAATATACGAAGCAGATAATCTAATTTATAGATGCTAATATTGTTATGAAACCATTTTCTTAAACTAGCTGAAGGATTCCATATGGTTTTTAAATGATAGTGCATAAGGAAATAAAATATATAGGTATGTTTGCTATCTAATAGTTTGTAAAGGTAACTTTAATGTTATATTAAGTTCTTTGCTATCTAATAGTGGAGAAGAGGTTGTGTCATTTGCATGCTAGGAACCGGTCAAGATGTTACTTAGCTAATATATAACGATTCTTTACTCTGTTTGAACCAGTTATTGGAGTTTGATGAGTCGAAGACTGCGAAATCATCTCAAGAGGAGAGTGACGCCAATTCTAGCAAAAAGGTTGAATAAGTCGAAGCCAGTTCAATTCCAATACTTTTTGAGTCATAGAAGAAACACTTGCTTTTCTAGGAACCCCATTAGCTGTAATGCTAAGTTATTCATTCAGCTGCAACCTCTGTAAAGATTTTGATTACGAAAACTAACTAGTCTTATTTTCAGTGTAGGATTTTGCATGAACTTCTGAAGTTTGTTTTTGTAGCAAAAGACTATTTTTGCCATTTAAAAAGATGTTTTCACTCCTGTAAAACTTGTTATACGAGACTAATAATTCATAATCATATTGAGTACGAGTTTCGTTTGAAAGAAGAGAAAAAAAGATGGAAGTCAGATTTTGTAATCATCGTATCGTCTTAATTTAACATTCTTGGAATGATAGTTTGTTGGTTAGGTTTGTCATGCATTATGGTTGGTTATAATTAATTATGTTAAAAGTATTAATCTTGTTGTGAAAGTAAATTTGATCGATTGCAATACTAAAATGAAATTTCAATTAATTACTAAATATCTTCTTTAAATTGCACTGAGTTATTAAAATTTTCTAAATTATAAATTATTTTATAATAATTGACTCTTAATTTCTTATTATTTACAATTTCATTGTAAGATTGACGCCTAACTTAATTTAATTAGGTCTAACTAGCTTGATTTGGACTATACATATAACTCGATCTGACTTTGCATCACTTGAGTTTAACTTTTTTTGTCTTTGACCTAACTTGTGTGACTCGACATGACTTGGTTTTGGGTCAAGTTAGCCTGATCTTGGTTCGACTTGATTGAGCTTCACTTGATTATGACTTAACCTAAGCTTAACCTGGTTTGACTAACATTGACTTGGGTTAGGCCCGACTTACCCCTAATATGAGCTTAAATTTAGACTTGATCAAACTAAGTCTTACTCTAACTTAGGCTAAACCTAGTCTAATTAAACCTAAACTGAGTTTGACCCAACCTATCCTAATCTAGGCTCGACCTGACCTATCCTACCATGACCTAGCTCAACCTACCTAGACATAGACTCAACCTGACATGATCTTGCATAACTTGAACCCAACTTGACATGACCTTTCTTGATTAGGGTTTGAAACGACTCGTCTTAATTTAAGCTCGGGTCAACTTAGCTAACTTGGTCCAGCTCGACTAAGCCTAACCTGGACCTTATTTGACTTGACCTGACTAGGGTCTAGTCTACTCGACTTGACCTAGGTCTGACCCTACTCGGTTTAACCTAAGTTTGACATGACTTGACCTAATCTAAGCCCAACTTGAATTTGAACGATGTGGGCCTAACCTGATTCAACTTGACTTGGGCTTGACTAGGGATGACAATAGGACGGGGTGGGTGTGGGTTTGACTATCTCATCCCCTTCCCTAGTAAAAGTTTTATTAGAGCGATTTTAAAACTCACTCCATATGAGTTTTTTAAAAGGGAGAAAACCCAATATTGCACACTTGAAAGTTTTTGGATGCAAATATTTTATTTTAAACAATGAAAAGGAGAATCTTGACAAATTTGATTCAAAGGTTGATGAAGAGACATTCCTTGGATAATGCTTGAGTAATTAATCTTGCAAAGAATCTAGTACTACATTCAAGAACTAAGCATATAAAACTAAGACATGATTTCATTAGATATCACATATCATGAAGTGATTTTATAATTTTGTTAACACAAAATTATAAAAGTTGATATATTCACCAAACCATTACATAGAGATCAATTTTATGATATTCAAAGAAATCTAGGAATTCTTGATGAATATGTAGTAAATTAGTTTGATCTGTTTTGCATCTCCATTTTAATATGTTAAGCTATAAAATAATCAATTATTGAACTATGATAATTGATTAAAGTGAAAATAATAGATTAAAAACATTAATTTTTGGACTAAAACGATATTTCTGATAAAAATGATTAGCTGTTAAAGGGTCTAATAGATTATTTTAGAAAAGTTATGATATTGAAAATGATCTCTAGGACAATCAATTACACAATAGTTTAATTGATTATTCCACAGAAGTTGTGATACAAAAAATGATTTTTGCTTCAGGATAATATTATTAAGAGGTTTAATTGATAATTCCTGAGAGTCATGCTTGTGATTTTTTTTTTAACCTCAATTTAGTTGGTTATCAAATTTTAGAATTGATTATGACAACACATATGAATGTTTGATTCAAATTACTTTGATATTTTTGTAATGCATGTTAAATTAATTTAAATGAGTTATCTTTTTGATAATGCCCCAAATTTGAAAAATGTTTTATTTTTTATGCATTTTTTTAATCGGTATTTTCGATGCTTAATTATTTTTTTATCTTCTAGTACTTGGTATCTTTTCTTGTTTCATTTTCCCTTGTATATTAGGTAAGTAGAGCATGGACCGTGAGGGAGTACATAGTAAGGGAACACCTTTGTTATGTCTTTGAAGAAGGTTTGTGCGAGAAAAGATTTTCTATGAGAACCATGTTTCCTTATTCACCTCCAACATCATGAAAAAAACCTAATGCACCAAAAGATCAAGAGTTGGTCATCATAAAAAATGGGGAGATTGTTGGTCATGAAGACCTTCAAGCTTCAAGTGATGATGTTTTGATAATAAAGATTCATGAAGAAAGAAAATGATGATGCTGTAGATGTATTTAGTATTTCTATGTATTTGTTTCTAAGTGTCTCACACAAAGGTGTTCACAAGATTTACATAACCAACTTAAAATGATTTTTAAAATGTTTTAAAATTGTAATTATCGATTTTATGGTTGATTAATCGATTAAATTGGTTCTGACGAGGTTTAGAATTGGTTAATTGATTATCTTATTTAATAACAAATTAAAATAGAAAGCCATATTAAGTGTTTTTAAGATAATAATCAATTATTGGTTAAAAAATATGATGGTCAAAGTTCAAGAGGGGAGGTGAATTGAATTGTTATCTCTTTTTGAAAAGCTAGGAAAGTATGAATGAGTATTTTTATTAAACTATGATAACAATGTAGAGAATACCAAAAACAACAGGTTACAATACTCAAACATGAAGTTAAGATGAGTGCAATATGCTAAACCATTAAAAAAAACTTGATAATGAACAAAAACAACTCGTTAAAAAGATTTCTGGCAGTTTTGGAAAACGCAAATATCAGGTTGGAATCCAATCATCTTGTTAAAAATACTTTTTCTGCTCTGAAAACGTTTTAGGCTGAGTTCAAGAAGGGGGGTGAATTGAACTTCGAAAAATTTTAATCAATTTAGGCCTTTGAAAATAATTTTTGAAATCTGAAAGACTTTAATGAATCTTGGTATTAAAGATATAGAGTATTGTAAAGAAATAAATTGATTCAAGGCACGAATGAATCAATTTGTTATACTGACAGATATAAGCACACAACAAATTCTCAATCACATTGAATTGTAAATTCACAGCAGCACATTAATCAGGTCAGGTTCACACTGTTTTAATTTCAATATACACTCAACACAGAAACACACAAAAATCAAACTTGAATGAGAGCAGATAAGAACAATATTACAAAATACTAATTTAACACTTCTAATAAAGCACTTCACTGTTTTCAATCAATATTAGTAAATCTTATAAAGTTTCCTACCACCACAGCCACAGTCAATTTTCAATGGCAGCACAAGATCAAATACACAAAAGTATCAAGAATCATACTGCAGAAATGAACTCTTAAGTATGGAACAACTCAGATTCTTAACTTTGCAGAACAACTTTCAAATCAGATTTGTTCAGAATTAAAACTGATGTGATATTGCAGATTATTCAATTTTTCAGCAATGCAATCAATTTCCAGTTAATGCTGTATGTAATTCAATGTTTGAAAAGAAACAATCTGCTAATCAAGATTTCATAAACTGCTACAGTTGAATAATCAGAATCAATCACACAATTCAAGTTACACTTCAATATACAGCTGAGGACATACAC
>Ga0209700_108274_pt1 | contig 13509 bp, 9 predicted proteins | sample SiratroredBW_FD_187528 | JGI IMG/M metagenome (GOLD analysis project Ga0209700, IMG submission 187528) | Root nodule microbial communities of legume samples collected from California, USA - Siratro red BW (SPAdes) (version 2) | ecosystem: Host-associated > Plants > Roots > Nodule | place: USA... | reverse complement strand
CCCTTTTCTCTCCCTCTTTCACCCTATATACGCATTCTTGGCTCAACTCGAGTGGCTTTTCGCCTGAGCCACAGTTCCTCGCCTGGAGCGAAAATTCATGGAGCTTACTGGAGTAATTTCGCCCGGGCGAAAATTCATGAAGCTCACTGGAGTAATTTCGCCCGGGGCGAAATATCCTCGCCCGGGCGAAAACCTTCTCGCCTGGAGCGAACTGAGGGTGAGGACCTCTGCACCTTCCTGTCATTCTGGCTTTTATTCGCCTAGGACGAGCTATGGGCGAATATGGGCGAGTGTTGCTTTGTCTTTTCAGCTCTTTTCTTCGCCAAACTTCCAATCTTTCTTTGTCTTCATATTTTTCTTCCTGAAAGCCACAACAACTGTAGTTAATTGGATTCTTTCTACTCATGAATTAGTTTTTACATGCGATTCCAAAAACTCTATATTTGGGGTTAAATATTTCCTTAGGAATACTTAAACTCTCACAAATTCCGGTATTCTCATGTCTAAGAATACCGAAATTTGGCACTTATCAATATACAAGTGAAATAAACGTGTGTTAAGAATCAAAAGAACATTGAAATCATATACAAGTGAAATGTAATTTTAAGTTGGCTATCTACCATACTATGTTGCATGTTTAGTTCTTTTATATCATAATTATAATTGTTTTCCTATGTTCAATTAGTTTGATATCAAGAAAATCGACTGTCTATAGATTTCAATCTTACCCAACACTTCCCCAACCCTTTAAAAACATGTATGCAATCTCTATTTTGTCTCTATATCCATTTAGTCAAACACTTATTTTGTATAACATGTATACAATCTCTATTTTGTCTCCATATCCATTTAGTCAACCACTTATTTTGTATAGCTTGTGTTGAACATTCAAGTGAAGGTTCAACAAGTTGACATAATTTGCCAGGCAAAGCCAACAATTCCATATTATCGAATCTCTAAGTGCACATTAAATGGTTTTCTTTGTTTATTGAATTGGTATATTTCCCAGTTTTTGGTAGGTCATACTTTTCTCTATTGTTGTTGTTAAGATGTCAACTTCAAACATGCCAGCCCAACAATCAGCTCTCCTTTGAAATTTTTAATGTGATAATGAAGGATAGCTTCTAAACCGAGGATACTAAGAATTTCGTATTCACAGAATCCTAATGAATCCATCAAATACATCTGCCCCTTGGTCTAGGCCTGAGTTTCAGAAATAGCAATATATACGACAAAAAACTTCAAAAGGGTTTAGATAATTTAAAATTGTGGAAAGGGAAAAATATACCAAAAGAAAAACAAAATTCGTATAGGTAGCCTTCACAAAGATCAAAGAGAAAGGGTGTACTAATCAATCTAACCATTATCCAAAATAAGAAAGGGGAAAAAGTTCTGTTTTACTTCAATAATGTAAACTTGGGTTCAGTAGGAAAGATACATTAGTTTTAAAAACACTCAAGTGAGCAGGCAGAGCTGGGTACATGTTAAACTTCATATATTGAACATTGATCACATTTTAGTATAGGCACATTAGAATTCTTTCACAAAAAAAAAAAAAAAACGAAAAGGTTATAAATAATTAGAGTTTCTTGGAAAATAAAACTTAAGTGTGATATTTGATGGTTTAAGATGAAAAAGAAAACATTAAAAATTTGACTTTAAAGTAACCTAACAAGAATTTAGAGTGTTAATATGCAATATGTTTTTGTTTTGCAAACCAAAAACATCTTAATGTTCATATATAACAAAAATTACCTACTTCAGTTGCAACTTGTTGCAACTTGCAAACACTAACATAACCAGTAGAAAATTCTAAAACGTGACCAAAATTGAAAACCTCCGCCAAAGGGACGAAAGAATGGTCATCCATAAGAGTTTTTAACATGCCTCAGTCTATAGAGGTAATTATCAAGGTAATGAGTTGTATTCAGTATTGTAGTAGGTCAAGTTAAAAGGTTAAAACTAACGTTGGCTCATTCCATGTACCCAGCCTCCGTCACCATGCATGTTAATGACTTAATGTTATGGTATGGAAAATTGACAATGTAATTTCTAATAAGTGTTGTATTGATGCCATGTGTCTATTTGATTCGGGAGTTTCATAGTTTTCTCGCAACAATTGCAATAAAAGTTAAGTTTCAGGATTGGAGCAGGAATATGTTATGACACTTTAAAATCAATAATGGCTTCTGTTTGTGTACCAGAGCATAGTGAAACTTATCATTTTTCTAATGGGATATAAAGTTTCCAGATTTCTCTTCAATATTTTTCTAGGATTTTTGTCGATTCTTCTTCCAGATCTAACTATCTATCTGCTCATAGTGACTTTCTTGAAGGGCAGGTTTGTATCGGCCATTTCCATTCCATTGTCTATTTACTATTGCAAAATTATATATTTTCATTTCATTACTTATGTTTAGTTCATATTGTTGCAAATATATTGGGAGTGCCTCATCTTTATAATTTGTTTAAATAATATCTTTAGGTTAGTTTTCTTTCTATTTATCCATCTTTATTTGAGTGCAGGACGTGGATACAGTGGAGCAATGGAATGTTAATTAAAACTATCATTTAGGTTAGTTTTCTTTCTATTATCTATTTTATTTTCAGGATAAAATTGTAAAGAAAGAGGTGACAAAAAATGTGAAAAATGTAAATAATATCCATCTTACATACACAAGCTATTTTACTAAAAATTCTAAATACTAAAATAGAGATCCCAAAATAAACAAACAACTTACCTTAAAACGTTGAAAGAAATGCTCGTGATCATTTAGAGGGATAGTGTTAAGACTTTTATCGGCAAGTGTACTGAGTTACAAGTAATATAAATTTATAAAGTAAGGATGTCGCTCCCACAGAGAATAGTTTTGTTTTAGAATTTAGCGTCACTACTCATTAAGCAATAACAATTTCACGATGATTTGATGATAAATTGAGTCAAGAAACGTAAAAGAACAATTAAAAACAAATAACAATTATAAAACGGAGTTAGCAAGATCTAGAAAGACTTTGGGATTGAACTTCATCTCTTTCCCTCATTCATATTTTGGACTTGATAATAAAATACAATATTAGTAACTACTCTCAATTGATGCACATATAAAAATCATTCACACCGATTCCTCTGATATGAAATTCATAAGGAAATTTCCTAAACACTGATTCCTCAGCTATTTAGTAAATTACCCAGCGTTAAGAACGGATGTTAAACGCAATCAATATATCGAAACCTATCCCTAGTATTCCAATATATCGACTATTTTCATCTAGGTCGGAAACTCAAAAGTACTTTTAGTTAAGTTTAAGAATCAAAATCGAGACTCTATTGATCAGATAAAATCAAGCATTAAGCACAAGATGAAAACAACAATGGAGTAGAAACTGAATATTATATATAAAATCGCTAAAATACAAATGACTTCAAGAAGTTACATTCAATCCCAAAGTTGCGGAACTTAGCTACTCATAGTAGCCATTACACTTCAAAGAAAGGAAGATTGCAATAGAAGAAGAAAATCTTAATTCTAGCCATATGCCTCCGTCCTCTCCGTCTTGATTCCGTCCTCTAGGTCTTGATTCCGTCCAAAACCCTAAAAATCCCCTTTTAGACTTGGTTTTAGGCTTAGGTTAAGTGGCTTTTCTTTTAGGCCTTTCTCTATTTTAAACTTTTCATTTCTTTGCCTCATGAATCTCTCAATCTATCATTTTCTTCATTCTTTTATACCTGAAACTTCACAATAATTGAGATTAAATGATTTCCTTTAACTCATGACTCAAAACATAAATTTAAATCCAAAAACTCTAAAATTGGGAGTAATTACTATTTTAAATAACACTTAAACCCACAAGTACTCAATATTTCTCATGTATAAAAACACTCAAAATTACCTGAAATTTCACAATAATTGAGATTAAATTATTTCCTTTAACTCATGACTCAAAGCATAAATTTAAATCCAAAAACTCTAAAATTGGGAGTAATTACTATTTTAAATAACACTTAAACCCACAAGTACTCAATATTTCTCATGTATAAAAACACTCAAAATGACTTGAAATTTCACAATAATTGAGATTAAATGATTTTCTTTAACTCATGACTCAAAACATAAATTTAAATCCAAAAACTCTAAAATTGGGAGTAATTACTATTTTAAATAACACTTAAACCCACAAGTACTCAATATTTCTCATGTATAAAAACACTCAAAATTTGTACTTATTAGATAGCCCCATGAAACCCATGGCTCATTATATTGTTGCTTAATAGTGGATGTGATAGCTTTGGATGCAACTTTGGTTGGATAAAAGCTAACACCAACACACAATCATACAAATATATAAGACAATAATTTTATCAAATGGGTATTAGAAAATTCTATATATATATATATATATGAAATAAATTAATTTAAGTCTTACCCTCCTCCAACTTGTCGAATTATGGGTTGATCACCAATAGAGGGAACATCCTCCTCTGAACGTGGTATGTGGTCTAATTCATCAACATGACAATGATTACCTCTTGAGGCTGAATGTGTGTGTGTGTGTGCTTAAACCAAAACATTTTAAATAAAAAGAAAATTGGTATTTTAGGTTTACCAAATCTCTATAGTATTTAAACCATACACCTAAGTGTTGATATACAAGATTTGATTCCATCATTATTAGCTTTTTTTGTAACGGGTTGAGTTCAGACCATTGTACCTATTATAATGGGTTTGATGAGAACGATATTATCATCCTGTTGTTGTATATTGATGATATATTGGTGATAGGCCCTAATAAAGATCATATGTTATAGTTGAAGGTATGACTACGAAGTTTGATGTGAAGGACTTAGGACCAAAAAACAAGTATTTTAGAGATGCAAATTAGTCAAGACATAAAAGATAGAAAGATTTGACTTTCTCAAAAGAATTATTAATGAAAATTTTGCAGCGCTTCAACATGCAAGATTGCAAGAAAATTTCTACCCTCCATTTCATGTCAATTGTAAGTTATCTTCAAGTATGTGTCCTAGCAATGAAGGAGAGAAGGTGAAAATTTCTTGACTAGTGTATGCATTAACATTGGGAAGCCTTATGTATGTTATGATTTGCACATAATTAAATATTTCATACCCACTGTGAGTGGTTAGTGGAATCATGGCAAATTCCAGAGCATTTGGAGTGTTATCAAGAGAATTCTTGGACACATTAAAGGAACCTAAAGTCTTGCATTATGTTTTAGAGGATAAAATATATTGAGATAAGCATGTAAGAGAAAGACATGAACAATTCAGATGGTGAAAGTTGAATTTATTGGTCAAGAAATTCTCAGAACTTTTGGAATACAAGAACAAAATTAAGAACAAATTTGTCATGCCACGAAAATGTCTCATGAAGCAAGAAAAAAATCCAATTATAAATACTATAAATGTGATAATCAAGGTCACATTAAACTCAATTGTCTTTTTTATTTATGAAATAGAAGTTTGAGGAGAAAAAGAAAGCTAAGAAATACCATAGAGTGAAAATAACCTAATGCTTCCAACTCATCAAGTAGCTCAGGTGAGAATGAAGAAGAAGAACAAGAAGAAAAAGACAATCTTTTTTTTTATTGCTGATGTAGAATCAAGCAAGAGTAACGTGAGTAATTCTTATTTTGAAATTGATGAAAATTATGCTAAATTGATTGACCCATTCAAAGAACTACATGAAAAAGCAAAACATATCTCATATCTAAAAAAAAAATAAAATTCAAAGGAGAGAATAAATGGTTTTAAAATAGATTCAATCAATTTTAAGAGAAATATGATAAATTGATATTGACGTTATAAACATTATGTATGAAAATTCCTCATGCAACTATAAATCCAATTTTCAAGGTAGAACGCATGAGTGTAAGGATTGTAAGAAACATTTAACAAAAATTAAGTATCATATTAACACTCTTGCAAAATTCACATTAGGGAGACTAAACCTAAATGCACTCCTATGTTCATAAAAGTGAGTTATGGATAAAGTTGGACCTAGTTTAAAAAAAAAACAAAAAAACAAAAAAAAATAAAAAACATTAATTATTTTTCCTCAAATTCAGGCAACCATCTGGATCATCATTTGTTACTTGTTTCTATTGTTTGAAAAATGATCATGCATCAAACACATGTTATATAAAGCTTACATTTCTCTAAAGAAGATTAAGGAAGCACTACATTGGTGGTGGCAACAAATGTTGATTGTGGTCCTTGATAATCTTCTTTCTTTTGTTTTGATTATATTGCTTCATTGCCTTTATTCTAGTATTGGTATTGAATGCTATTGTTTCATCAAGTTTGCTATATAATTCTTATATTTCAGTTTAAATGATGTTTTTCTTTACATTTTTCTCCTATATAAGTATCACACACATGTTTTTTTTTTTTTTAAAATTATGTCCAAAGGTGGAGAATGGTATGTGCGTTCATTGTTTTAGGAAAATGTTTATGAATTGACACCTAAAAGGAGAATCGTTGGCACTCATAATTATGATTGCACTGTTAACTGTCTTAAGGTGATTAAATGTAAAACATTAACCCACCTTTCTTTCTTCTAAACATAGTAATCAATTATGTTAATTTTATAATAGATTATCTTCATCCAAGTCAAAAAATGGTTTTCACTATACTCACAAATAATCAATTATATGAAGTCATAATTGATTGCATAATGAATTATCTAAAAAAATCGATTAACACAATCAAAATTGGTTTTCATGAATAATAAATTATTCTAAGAAATAATTATTATATTACGCAATATAAGGAAAACTACACTATCGTGAATAATCATTATGCTAAATAATAATCGGTTATACTGCTTCAAAATGCTTTCTTTGTTACATGGAGAACATAATGATCAAAATGTTTTCTTGGTTACATGAAAACATAATGATCAATTATACTTAGTTATAATCAATTATTTTAGTCAATAACAGAAAATGTTTTCAAACTTTTATAAAAAGATGTTGGTCTTGAAGTATGCCGCAAGTCTCAAAGTGATGATAAACTAACCCCATGTTTTGTTAAGAGTTTGCTAGTATGATGCAAAAGAGACTTTGAAATGTTCATGATCGGATAGTTGTTGAACTTCATTCTTGAACTATAAACCAATCAACTCAACATAAGTATTGCATTGAACTTCTTAAGAAATTCAACATGAATTCATCTAAAGAAACTACTACACCAATGACAACAAATTGCTACTTAGATCCAGACAAAGGAGGTAAACGAGTTTATATGTATAGAGATATGATTAGATCCTTACTTTATCTCACCACAAATAGACCTGAAATCATGCAACTTGTGAGTATTTGTGCTAGATTTCAAACAATCTCCAAATAATCATATTTAATTGTTGCAAAGAGAATTCTAAATTATATAAAAAGAACCATGCATTTTGTTTTTTAATCCCTAAAGGAGCGTCATTAGGCCTTGTAGGTTTTTCAATTTCACACTTGGGTGGTTGCAAAATATATAAAAAGAGTGTCAGTAGCACATGTCATTTGTTAGGATGTTTCGTAGTTTCATGACATCTTAAGAAACAACCTTGTGTAGCCTTATCTACAACAAAAGTCTAATATAGATGTTGGATATTGTTATGCTCAAACTCTTTGGATGAAACAATATTTAGAAGATTATGGAATCTTTCTTTATCACATCTCACTTAAATGTAACAATACTAGTGCAATAAACCTTACTAAGAATTTAGTTTTGCATTCTAAAATCAAACATATTGAGATTTTACATAATTTTATAAGAGATCAAATAGCAAGAGGTGATTGCACAATAGAGTGTGTTAATACAAATGACCAATTAACTTTTATCTTCAACAAACATTTGTCTAGAGATATATTTTAAGAAATCAGGAGTTTAGGAATTGTTGATGAATCTTGAGTGAATTAATTTTAGTCCTCTCATGACATTCAAATATACAAAGAAATTAAAATTTTATCAACAAAAACTTTCATGTTGGATTTTGCTTAAGTTTCAATCAAGCAACAACAAATTTTGTGTATAACTTCCTGTTGGTATGCTAACTTTCCATCCTCATTACATGACCAGGACCTTCACTAAACATTTTAAATCCACAAAGTATAAATAAACTAGTTCAAAGAAAGGCAAGTAATATACACCAAAATATTTACAAGAAATTAAGAGTCTAGGAATTGTTGATGAATATTTAGTGAACTAATTGTATTTTTCTGACAACATTCAAATATATATACAAAGAAAGCTTAAATTTTTATCAATAAGTTTTTATGATGGATTTTTGTTTAAGTTTCAATCAAGCAACAACCAAATTCATGTATAATTTGTTGCTTGTATGCTAACTTTCAATCCTCATTACATAACTAGGACCTTCACTAAACATTTTAAATCCACAAAGCATAAATAAACTAGTTCAAAGAAAGGAAAGTACTATACACCAAAATATTTGCCATTAACTAGTTGATTATGATCTATGAACATATCAACCATTTTGGTTTTGGTAGGTCCACCATTATTATATCAACTAGCTCAAAATATCTAATTTAGAGACTTGACTCAACTATATTTATCTCCTACTAAGAGGGTTTTTGCCATAATAGAATGATCAAATGTGATTCATATATCTGATAAAACAAAATTCATGCCTTTTTAAAATGAATCACTCCAATGCATAACATCAATATGATGGTGAGACAAATAAAATGTAACAAAAATCATTACTTTCAAGTTATATCCCTTATATATATATATATATAGATCGATACTCCATTACCTAAATATTAGTGTAGTGCAAACTAGAAATCACAAAAAGGAAATGTAAATCCCACCATTAGATAATTTTGTTAAATTCTAGTACCATAAAACACCACCCAACATCTTTAACAAGTTTAATTATTCTGAAACTAAGAGTTTCTATGTGCATACGATGTTTATTCTTGCTAAACATTATTTTTGTGCTAGTTATCTATAGTTTTGAAATATACTTAGTCTATTTTAACAACATTTAGTTAGATTCAGAGTGATGGTAAGCTATTCATTGTGCTTCACAAAGGAAGGTGATATAGAGGCCTAAGGAATAGGACATAATTAAAAAAAAAAAAAACATTCTAGGTCTTCTCATAGACTTTCAAAAATGTTTAAGGAGCTTAAAAAGAAGGTAAGAAACGTAAATTGACTGAAAATACTGTGTGGAACAGTCTCATGAAAAAGTAGAACATGCTTCTATACCGATTAAAATTAATACAATTATAAGAAAAATCATGCATGTAAAATAGGTGAGAATTTGCACACCGAGGAATCTATCAATGTGCATGAACATATTATTTGTTTTGTATGACTTCTTTAATATACTTTTCATTACAAGAAAAATCGCATTATCCAAGTTTGTGTTTGTCGGTGTCTCATAATGCACTCTCGTGGACATTGCTGCTGAGGAGATAGTTAAGAAGAAATGTTTTTTAAAGGCTACAAGTGGAAGGTATAAGGAACAATTGTAGACATGTCGATCCTCATGATGATTGTATTGAAAGTTATCTACAACATACACAAATATGTTTTAGTCAACTAGTTGATTCATAAGAGACTAATACACTACAAGAATTTTCAGAATTACCAATGCATACATATCTTTACTAACGAAATTTAGTAACGGATAAATTAGCATTCAAATTATCGACAAGTCTTATCGACAATAATTACCGACGGACAATAATAATTATTATCATTTTTATTATTGTAATAGTAGTAGTAATAATAATAGTAATAAGTAATAATAAGTAATAATAATAATGATAATAATAACATTAATAATAATAATTGTAATAATGATGATGATCATCACAAAAATCATAATAATAATTGTAATAATAACAATAATGATAATAAGAATAATAATAATTGTAATTATAATAATAATAAGAAGAAGAAAAATTGTAATAATAACAATAATGTTTGTAAGAATACACTATTAATAATAATAACAATATAATTATTATTATCATTATTATTATAATAATAATAACAACAATATAATAATAATAATTATTATTATAATAAAAATAATAGTCAAAATAAGAATAATAATAATCATTATATGACAACAAAAAATTCTCTAATGATTATTAGTCCTACAAAAAGTTTCCTATGGATTTATTCATAAGTAGATTGATATGTTAGGTTTAGACATAATTACATACAGATTAATCCTACGTAAAAATCTATATGCTAGGTTAGAACATAATTATATATAAATTTATCCATACACTGAGTTCAAATGTAATTAGCTATGGATGATTTGTACATAATTACCTATGAATTTATTCATACGTAATTACATACAAACTAATGAGTATATAATTATATACTAACTAATCTACAGGTAAGTATGTATTGACTTTGTAGTTTATTACATCTGAACTAATATGTAGGTGATTACGTACGAAGTCAATCATAAGTAATTACATACTGATGAATTCATACGTAATTACATATTGACTCACCCATAAGTAATCACGTATGCATGTTAACTATGAATATGCCCATTAGAATTTACTTACGAATTTTCACAATCTGTTGGTACAACTTCCTATAAGAGATTTACCATAGGTAACTTTGTTTTACCTATTGATTTCTTACTTTAGTTATGAATTTCTACATTAGATAATAACAAATATTCTTGTAGTGTATAACTTTTACAAGGTTAAGAAGAAGAAGAAGAAATTTCTAATATTCTACTATCTAAATTAGTTTAGTCTTCTTTGAAACTTCCTCTTCTTTAATCCTCTTAGTCATTGACTTTTTAGTTGGTGATTTTTCATCATGATGGCTTTGACACCCTAGTCCCATCGAAGAACTAAAGCATACATGTGTGTGAGGGGTTATGACTTTGAATATAAAGGATGGGAGAGTGTTGTACCATTGCGTATTTAGACCATATTTGAATATGATTTTAAGTTTTGTCCTTTCCAACATTGCTCCAGCCCTCCATGTTGTTTATGTTGTGATTAACATTACAAAGTCCATCTTTACGTCTTCAAGCACCCTTACCATCGACATCAATGACTTCATCTCTTATAAAATATAAGCTTTAAGAAGACTAGGATGAATGTACATGAAAGAATGCATTAGGTAGTTACTAAATTGCAAAGAAAGTAATGACTACAATACATGTACTAGGTAGTCACTAAAATGCAAAGAATGTAATGATTATAATGCATGTACTTCTAATACTATAAATGTGTCGTGAATCTTAAGACTTCCAAAAGACACTTTAATTCAAGACTAATTTTCTCATGTTTGTACTTTTCCTAAATTCTTTCTAATTTCTACAATTTACAATCATTTATTCTTCTAACTTCTTTCTCCAAAAGTTTTAAAACTCTTTCACTCTTTTATTTCTTCATCTACATCTTCATTTGTTATTTTTCATGCTTCTTTTATTTATTATTTGTGTATTCTCTTCTCTTTCTTAAACAAGTTGTTCCTCATTCTCGTATGTATTATCTTGTTTTGCTTTCGTTCCTCACCTTCACTTCCATTTTGGATTTTGCAATGTCTTCATATCTTCATCTTTTTGGTGATAAACACTCTAAACAAAAACTTGGATTCACAATTTTTCAATTTGTTTTTGCTTCAAATATGTTTAAGAAACTAATTTAGAATTATTTTCAGTACAGGTTAGTAAAAATAAATTAAAAATAATTAAAAGATATTTTTATTTCAGATAATATGTGATGCTAAAAATAGAGAACTTGATATTTTCAATTATTCCAACAAACCCAAATACTATTATGGAAATTAGGATCGCCTAGTTTAGAGACTATTGTAGTAATGTGGAATACTCTAGCAATTATTGAGTGGAAAAAGCTAAACAATAATCAAATTTCATATTAATTTTAGCTTTTTGAATTATTTTTAAAGTTGCAACAGAGGCAAAAGACAATAAATAAATAAATGCATTTTTAAGAGTGATTATTTAGTGAAGGAAACTTAAACAAATGGGCCTTATATTGTCTAGATGGACTAGTGGAGGAACAATGTAGTTATCGGACTGTTCATCTATGTATCGAACTTTCCGGATGGTACTTTCTGGAAGATAAGAGGTGTAAAAAAAATTAAGGAGGTGCAATAAGACATTGTCCTATATACATTGTGGATAATTTTTTTGTTATACTGTGTTAATGTAACAATTATGACTTATATATGCTGCTTCATGATTTTTTTGTACAAGATGTAGTTTGTTGATATTGTTATATCTATCAACCTCTTCGTAATAATTAAAATATTTTGTTAGAGGGAATTGCTTCTTGATTTCTATCATTCAAGTAACCGCAAGCCGAAGTAACTTGTTGTCTTCAGGTGTCATTCTATGACTACTATATTTGATAGATAATCCAGTCATATATGTTATTTTGGTGAACTTGTTTGTGGATCAAATGTTATAAATTAGAAGATGCTGATGTTGCATATTGTAGCATCTAAAAGTTATTAATCAATTCGTTGAGTTGATGATGTGATGGATATTTTTGAATAATTATTCTCATTTTAATATCTTTTCATTCTACTATTTGGTTATGTATCCCTACCATTATTATTGGTTGTATGGGATTGCATTGTTCAGATACTGCATTTGATTTTTTTTTTTTCATCTTTTTCTAAAGTAATTCCTTTTGTATACTTAGTTGATTGTTTATATACTTATTTCGGGAGTCAAAGAAGCATAGAAAATCAATCTTTAATGTCTGATGGTAAAAATGAAAACGACATTGTCAAAAAATTGCGGTGACACTAATTCGCTATGCTCACCATGCTCCAGCTCAAATGGAAGGAATTTTGAATCTTATAATGCTTTATCAAAAACGGGCTTATGTTCTGCTGCAAAGGAAACCACCCTAATCCCAGAGCTTCAAGATTTCATAAGAATATCAGGAATTTCATGTTCTTCTACTGAGGTGATAAATAAAATCAAAGTGTAAATGTATATTAAGTATACCTAGAGATATGAAGCCCAAATTTTGTTGTTTTGTGGGAAATGGATTCCAGATAGTCATTGGTACTTGGGTCATGGCAATTGAGTAGCACTAAATTCTCTAGCTTTCTTTGGGTACAATTTTCTAGTGCTACCTCTGTTTAAGAATTGCTTATGGTTTTTAAAAATTACTGACCCACAAGAATTAAAACTGCAATTCACCCAAATAAAAAAGTAAACCTTAACTTTGAATTGTACCTCATTGAAATGTAAAATCACGTCGAATCAGAGTAACTTTATTAGAAAAGTACCAGAGTATCCAGTACCAGCAAAAGAAATTTAATCACAGTTACATGACTTTTAGAATTTGAGATTCATCTACCTTAATCTTAAAACTTATAGTTCATTTTGACTTCGGTCAAATCTTATTTTACAAAAGGATAAACATTGAACTATTAATATACTGTGAAAAATTTATGAAAATGTAATTTTTTTTTTTTTTTTAATAGTTTCCTGGATACTTGTATTC
>Ga0209700_108272_pt1 | contig 13516 bp, 7 predicted proteins | sample SiratroredBW_FD_187528 | JGI IMG/M metagenome (GOLD analysis project Ga0209700, IMG submission 187528) | Root nodule microbial communities of legume samples collected from California, USA - Siratro red BW (SPAdes) (version 2) | ecosystem: Host-associated > Plants > Roots > Nodule | place: USA... | reverse complement strand
TGATTTTATAAAGCAGAAATATATTCATAAGGAAAATATCCAGCACAAATTTACTAAATTAAAAAGTTACAAGACACGGCTTGATTATAATATACATTATTATAAAACTTATTCTTATATCCAATAGAGGAATCAAGTTTTAAAACTGAGCACGAAACATTTTCAATATAATAAAATGTTACAATCTATGTAATCATTCTGGAATTCCAATATGTACGATCTAGAAATAAAGGGAAAACAACTATAAACTTAATTTACAGACATATACAACTACTACCCGCATGCTTTCTGAAAGGAAGTAAATTTGCTCTTCTTAAATAGGCTCTTAAGTATCTTGGAAAGAGTGATGATATGTTGACATTATTATTTATTTCTTATTTTTTATTTCTATTTAACATTTTTATATATTATTATTTTATTATTTATATAATATTTTATTATATAAAATAGTGTTAAATATTTTATTATTTATATAATACTTTATTATTTTATAAAATAGTATCAAATGGAATGCAAAATGAACAAAGATTTCTCTCTTGGAAATGACAAAAGATATGATCGAAAAAGTAAGCATTTTCTAAAAGTGTTCAACCATATTTTCTATTAAAAAATTAATCATCAGTTCAGTCCATAGATATTCAGCATTTGTACTACTGCTATATTCAAGTGTCGGTGCATTATGTATACTCTGCTATGCATACATACATACATATATATATATATATATATATATATATATATATATATATATATATATATATATATATATATATAAATAAATAAATAAAGTGGCAGTGCATTAATCAAACCTTGTGGCTTACCTCCTGGACCATGTCGTTGAGTACCATACCAATTAGTCTCCAAGGACTAGTCATGTTTTGAGATTTTTCTCTACCAATGAACGTAAGTAACATGATACCACCTGACCGTAGTTCCTCCGAGCGTGATTTAAGAAAAAGTTTGAAATCCTTTTCAAATTGTTTCAAGTATGCTTCATACACTGAAGGAGGATTGTCACTTGTTATATAGACATTTCCCTTGTTGAGTGGTTTAGCTATGTTGATCGAAGTTGGTGCCTGATACCATTACATTGAACCACAAAGACGTTAACTTAGCGATTGTGAAGCCAAATATAAAATGGAATTATGCTAGCAATCTATGACTTTAAATGCCTGAGCCAGCACTTTTCTTAGTTAATTTGTAAAACCAGATATACAATGGAATTATGTTAGCAGAATGACCTGAGATAGCCAATGGAGACTGTAGGAGGAATGGAAGAAGTGGATGTAATCATCGGGAAAAAGCCTTCCATAGAAGTTTCCAGGTGTTGCATGAATAAAGCATCTTCCATGATTCTCGTTTTTCTCTTCATGTCTTCTTTGGAAGAAGTCAGGGATCAACTTCAAGATGGAATTGAAATCATTTGTGAAGAGATCATTGAGGTATATTTGTAGTACACGTGGCGTACTTTGGTTTAAGCTCAAGCTAGCATTATCCATGATGCTTAACATATCTGACACAAATAAGAGTGAATTCGGCCCCGATGAGCATCCCAAATCTGCTACATTCCAACATCTTTCTGAAGTTGTGTTTGACATCAACAGTTTTACATTATCTTCAAGTATAGGTTTCACTATGCTTGCCACTTTTCTCTACACCAAATTTAATTTGGGTCACCGTCCTATAATATTGAATATGATATATATATATATATATATATATATATATATATATATATATATATATATATATATATATATATATATATATGATTGTCATAAACTCTTCTTTTTAGAAAATTCGGAAAACAAAAATGAAAACCCTCTATATATCTATTTTATAAACGTTTTGTTTTCTAAAGCGGAAAAGAGATGATACCTGAAGTAAGGAGTTTTTGGTATAGCTGGTTTCTCCATCACCACCCTTCATGTGAAGCACTCTCTCTGTTGCCATTATGTAATGAATGGACAGTCAAGAATGCAGAAGTCAAACAATTATGTCAGGCTATAGAAGTGTCCGCATTTATATAGAGCACTTTATTGTTTAAGATGAGTAGAGTGGTTTTCTTTTTTTGTTTTCTTAAAATAAAAAGACATTACCGTATCAAGACTCATTACTAAAAAAGGAAAAATGGTTGTTAGAATGAAGAAAGCGCAACTCGTTTTGTTTTTTTCATTCAATAATTGGAAGATATTTTAATTGGGAGTCACACTTCTTCGAAGATTATAATAATTACAATTCAAATTTAAGAAAATATTATTATATCTGAAATATTTTATAAAATTGTTGGAAAACAATGTTTATCGCGTTCATAAAATATCACTTACGCGTGAAATTCGCGTGCATATCTCTCTAGATGCACATTAATTCTACTTACATAAATAAATAAAGAAGAATGCATGCGTAGCACATGGGATTAAAGTGCAAGATATGACTATTTTTTTAAAGTACAACAAATCAGAGAAATGAAATTAATTATGTCTTAGGCAATGTAATGATTTGAATGATTATTGTGAAACAATATTTAAAACAATTTCAAGTGGGAGTTCCTACCTTATAATAAAAATAAGCAGACTTAATTACGTCTTTATTGTTTGAAATTCAAGCAAATTTGTTTTTGTCAATAAAATAAAAATGTAAAATCCTTTTATCCTCAAACTTCAAAATACATTTCTAGTATGAATAACTTATAACTTGGTATTAAGATCCAAAAAAATTGAAATAAATCTTGTACCCCTCACCACCATTTTGGGTCGGTCACGATTGTGCCCGAGATTCAAGGGTCAATACTTTCAACTTCTTCTGAATCTCCGTCTCCATTTGAATCTCCGTCTCTATTTACAACAGGTCGGTAACTGCTTAATCCGTTGTCATAGACTTAGACTTAACACCTTGGTCCACAACCAATATATACATAAAACGTTCATCACAGAAAATATCACTCACTTATCTTACTTAGTTTTCACACTCAAATACTTTTCATTTTTACTCCCCTTATCAATTCTAAATTGGCTTCAACATCAGAGTGTCTTCTGCAAGTGGAGCCCCATTCGGTTTAAGGAGCTATCAGTAACTCAGATCATCTAGTGTTCAGACTCGGATCAAGTCGGTCTTAATCATCCTCGTTCAGATATCACTTCGGTCTTCGGTAAGATAATTTGGTGCATACCATGGGGCCGAGTAAAGCTTTTCCCTAGCCCAGGTATTCAAAGTCACCCCACCTTCAAAGACAAATGTGTCATCATCACGCCTAGATATGGATCCCGTTGGAGATCATCGAGACCCATATGGAGGTTATACTACAAAGCACCGTGCAAGAGGCATTATATGGCCTCAAAAAAGAACTGACAGACAAAAAGGAAACACATCGGAAGGAACTAGTGGAATAAGATGGCAACACTGTGACAACACCTTACTGATCTCCAGAAGGGACGAGCTACTCGTCAATGCATGTCATCACTAGTACTGGAAGAGGTGGAAGAAAGCCAAGTAGGTGGACACACCTTGAAAAGAGCAAGAGTTGATCGAGGAGGACCATCAAGACTTGTTCGCAGCTCATCAATCGCTGAAGATAGGGGAGAACAAAAGATGATAAGTGCCAATTTTGAGTGTTTTTATACATGAGAAAGCTTGAGTACTTGTAGGTTTAAGTGTTCTTTAAAATCGTAATTACCCCCAATTTGAGAGTTTTTGGATCTATATTTAGGTTTTGAGTCCTAAGTAAAAGGAAATCATTTGATCTCAATTATTGTGAAATTTTAGGTATAAAAGAATGAAGAAAATAAGAGATTGGAAGATTCATGAAAAAAAGAAATAAAATGTTTAATATAAAAGAAAGCCCAAGCGAAAGGTCACTTAACCTAGGCTCATAAACGAGTTTAAAAGTGCGACTTTAGGTGTTCTGAGGGTATGAAGACGTAGAGGAACAAAGGAAGACGACAGGGATGAAAGCAAAGCACCAATTCTCTTCTTCTCTTGCAATCTTCCTTTCATTGGGTTGTAATGGCTATCATGGGTAGCTAATTCTTCATCTTTGGGATTGAATGTAATCTTTTGAACTCATTTGTATTTTGGTGATTTTTATATATAATATTCTGTTTCTACTCAATTGGTATTTTCATCTTGTGCTTAATGCTAGATTTTATCTGATCAATAAAGTCTTGATTTGGTTCTTGAATTTAACTAGGAAGTACTTTTAAGTTTCTGACCTAGATGAAAATACTCAATAGATTGGAATACTAGGAATAGGTTTCGATGTATTGATTGCGTATAACATTTGTTCTTAATGTTGGGTAATTTACTAAATAACTAAGGGATAAGTGTTTAGGAAATTTCCTTATGAATTTCATGTCAGAGGTGTAAAACAAGTTCAGGTTGAGTTCAAGATGGGGGGTGAATTGAAGTTAGAAAATTTTCACATACAGTTGTCAATTTTCAAAACTGGATGAAAATTCTTTATCAAAACTATTGAAAAATAATTCTATAAAATGTTCAGTCAATGTTCAAAATATTTCATAACAGAAACAATCAACTGAAACAAATGTATTTAATCAAATCAAGAGCGGAAGCAATAGACTAAAACTAGAAAGTATTTCAGATAAATCAGAAATCAATCGAGTAAACAATATATTTAAACAAATAATCTTTCCAATTAGAAAATATTTAATATAGATTAAAACCAGATTCAAGAAATACTAAAAGTTTTAAGAGAAACTAATTTTTCCATAAATACAACAAAATATACAGTAAACACAATTGACAGAGAAACCAGACGTAAGAAGTTATACAAGCAACTCAATATGTCTAAGAACTGTTTCAGAGAAAATTCACAAATACACACACGAAGAAACAATTAGTTCTACATGAGAAACAATTAGTTGAGCAAACAACATAAACAAAATAAGTGTTCAAGAAGAGAGAAAGAAAGATCAAGAACACAAGATTTTGTCTTAGTTTACCCTTCCTCAAGGGCTACATCCAGTCCTTTGCAAACTAGCAAAGATTTCCACTAAAAAGATCTCAAATATCAGTCTCACACAATACAACATTTGCACCCCGCAAGCAAACCCTCCTTCCAGCAGTAACCTGCCTACTGAACCCTACAGTAACAGTTCAACCAATACAAAACCTATTGTACTATCCAGTTACAATCACACACCCTATGTAATATGTAAGAACAACTTAACAGTACACGAAAGTTCAAGGAATGGACCAAACCAAACAGTGATTCTACTCAAGACAGATTACAAAGATATCAAGAACAGAGTAGAAACACTTAGCTCTGCATAAGATCACTATTACACAGATTCACTATGAAAGTAATGCTCCAAGATTAGTGTTCTTGAGATGAAATGATTTGTCAAAAGCTCTCAAAGTGTTTAACACGTTTTTCTCTCGGAAAATTTCACAATGTTTGCATAGAATGAAAATCGATACTTGTGTGCCTCTCCTTTATATAGAAAAATTATTTTAAAAATCTGTTAAAAATTCAATCGATTGTAATATCTATTCAATCAATTGAACTTCTCTGAAACAGAAACTTTAATATGTTCAGAATAAAATTGTTTAATCAATTTCTTTCTAACACATCTTTATTTGAAAACTCTGATTAATTTTACTAAGCAATTTTAACTTTGGAGCTTACTATGACTTATGAAACATGCAACATATGATTTTATGACAAGAGTAAAAAAAATAAAAATAAAACTCACACGCACACCCACAAAGCCTAAGTTTAAGACAAAAATATTTAATCATCTTCATGATTCTCTTTGCAATCCTCTTGATTCCTTAGACTTCATTCACTTGTTGATTTCATCAAATTCTTTAGCAACTCTTGGTGCTAACAAGAGGAATCGGTATGAATGATTTTTATCTGCATCAATAGTGAGTAGTTACGGATATTGTATGTTCTTATCAAACCCAAAATATGAATGAGGGAGATAGATGAAGTTCAATCCCAGAGTTCTTCTAGATCTTCAAAACAATTTTGATAGTCGTTAATTTATTTTGCAATTGCTCTTTTATGTTTGTATGTCATTTAAACCAAATCATTATCAAATCATCCTTAAAATTTTATTTGCTTAGTGAGTAGTGAAAACTGAGATTTTTTAAGCAAAATTCTTCTCTGTGGGATCGACATTCGTACTTTAAAAAATCTATATTACTTTTGACTCGGTACACTTACCGAAAAAAGGTCAACAAGTTTTTGGAGTTGTTGCCGGGGAACAATTTTTGTTTTTAAATTTTGGAACATAACTCATTGAGTATTGTGAATAAATTTTCTATGTTTTCTTTTATTTTATTTATTTTTAAATTATTTTGTGCTAATCCTTGCATAAGTTGTCTTTGATTTATGATATTGAGAGGACAGGTTCCTGAAAATCAGCTAGAATTTGATTTAGAAATTGAAACAATAGCTAGGAGGAATCGAAGCAAGAAGAGAAAAGTTAAACTGAGTAAATTGGAAGAAATGAGGTTAAATGCTTATCAATCTTCAAAACTGTACAAGGAATGTGCAAAGGCCTACTATGACAAGAGAATTTTAAAGAGAAGCTTTCATCCAGGCCAATCTGTGTTATTGTTCAATTCAAGATTGAAGCTCTTTCCTGAAAAACTGAAGTCTAAATGGTCAGGTCCTTTTCTAGTCAAGCAAGTCGAACCCTATGGTGCAGTGCAATTGGAAAATCCTGAGTCTCAGAGGAGTTGGACTGTAAATGGACAGAGACTGAAGCATTACCTTGGTGGTGAGATTGAAAGGCTCACCACAGTGATTCATCTGAGTGACTAATGAGCATCAGACGTCAAGCTATATGACGTTAAACGAGCACTTCCTGAGAGACAATCCAGTGTTTGTGAGTTTTAAATTTTATGTTTGCATATTTAGTATTGTTTTTAGTTCAATTCAGGATGAACCTTGGATCACTGATGAAAAGTATTGGAGAGAGATTTTCGTGCCCAAAAAAAAAAATGCATAACCCTAACAATTTCAGCTCTTATGTCGCGTGGCCTGGGGACAGACCCAGTTTTCATAGGAGAGGTGGAGCAGGGACATCCACAGTTGCAACATATGAGGAAGAAGCGGATCAAGGACATCAGGATATAGAGTTTGACACCGACTTTGATAGGATTATGAGGGGAGAATAATTTTATTCCTGATGAAACTCTGGGTTCTATAATATAAATATTGTAGTATGCTTGCTTTAATTTTCTGTAATTGAGCTCTTTTTATTTTTTTATGTTTGATGTGTGGTACTTAGCATAATTCTGTGGTTGAGTAAAAAATTAGACTCATGATTATTCTAAGTCAGATCAGTTTATTGAATTGAGAAAGATTGAGTGGATTGGAATTTTTGAGTTTAGTTGAGTGGGAGATTGATGCCTGAAAATTGAATAGGATTATGACTAAAACAAGGCTTGATAAAAGTTGAGGAATTAAATCAATTAGCTAAGTGAGTTGTGAATTTTTAAACAGTAGAGAGTCCCACTAAGTTTTCTATCAAGTTGATGTTGCCTGATTTTTTGTGTTATTTTACTTCACAAATGGAAACATGGAGACGATTAACGCATTTTTGTATATAGACTCTTTAACCCAAAGCCAAAAGGCCAACCAAGTACAGTTTATAACCAAATTTTTTTATAACCCTTTGAACTGAAATTTTCTTTGTTGCACCATAACCTTCAATTGATATATGATTTTTCTCCCTTGTAGCATGCTTAAGGAAGGAGAACATAGGTGCAATTTTCATAATGGGAAGGGTTGATTTAGCTTTGACATGTTGGAAATGTAAAGAAATGGGTTAGATAATTCACTCTTTTGTTCTACTAAAAAAAATAAGCAAAAAGAATAATAAACAAAAGAGTGAATTACAGAAAAAAAATGATGGATGGAAGAAATGAAGAGTTGGTAGATTAATTCTTTTCAAGAAAAATTTTGTCTCAATTGTAGATATGTTCTCCTTGTCTGAAGTGTGCATTTTGTTATCTGAAAAACCAATGTTCTTGATAGCCCAGCCTCATTACAACCTTTAAAAGACCTTAAGATCTATGTTGATTGGGTGTTTGTCATTTGACTAAAAACGAAAGGCAACCTTGATTTGTTCAGAGTCAGTGGAAGTTGAGAGAGACACTACCCTGTGAGGGATTAAGAGAGAAATTTCTCAATTAGATTATCATGTCTTTGTTTGAGTTGTTTCTCTTATAAATTGATTGTATCTTTTTCCTGCTTTAATTGGACTTGGAATATCTGATCTTTCTTATATTGAGTTCTTGTTTTGAAAATGAATGTTTTTCTGATGATTGAACCATGGGTCTGATTTTTGAGCAACCACTATTTTTGTTTTAGGAAAATTTTTTGTTTGTGAATCTAATTACTTTGCTTGAGGACAAGCAAGATTGTAGTTTGGGGGCAGTTGATAAGTGCCAAATTGAGTGTTTTTATACATGAGAAAGCTTGAGTACTTGTGGGTTTAAGTTTACTATAAAATACTAATTACCCCCAATTTGAGAGTTTTTGGATCTAAATTTAGATTTTGAGTCTTGAGTTAAAGGAAATCATTTGATCTCAATTATTGTAAAATTTCAGGTATAAAAGAATGAAGAAAATAAGAGATTGGAAGATTTATGAAGAAAAGAAATAAAAAGTTTAAAATAAAAAAAAAAGCCCAAGCGAAAAGTCACTTAACCTAGGCCCGAAAACGAGTTTAAAAGGGCGGTTTTAGGTTTTCTGAGGGTATGAAGACCTAGAGGAACGGAGATAGATGGTAGGGACGAAAGCAAAACACCAATTCTCTTCTTCTCTTGCAAGCTTCCTTTCATTAGGTTGTAATGGCTACCATGGGTAGCTAATTCTTCATCTTTGGATTGAATGTAATCTTTTGAACTCATTTGTATTTTGGTGATTTTTATATATAATATTCAAATTATATTCAATTGGTATTTTCATCTTGTGCTTAATACTAGATTTTATCTGATCAACAGATCTTGATTTTGATTCTTGAATTTAACTAGGAAGTACTTTTAAGTTTCTGACCTAGATGAAAATACTCAATATATTAGAATAATAGGAATAGGTTTCGATGTATTGATTGCGTATAATATTTGTTCTTAATGCTGGGTAATTTACTAAATAGTTGAGGGATTAGTGTTTAGGAAATTTTCTTATGAATTTCATGTCAAATGAATCAATATGAATGATTTTTATATAGGCATCAATATTGAGTAGTTACGGATATTGTATGCTCTTATCAAACCCAAAATATGAATGAGGGAGATAAATGAAGTTCATTCCCAAAGTTCTTCTAGATCTTCAAAACAATTTTGATACTCATTAATTTATTTTGCAATTGCTCTTTTATGTTCTTATGTTATTTAAACCAAATCATTATCAAATAATCCTTAAAATTTTATTTGCTTAGTGATTAGTAAAAACTGAGACTTTTATGCAAAATTGTTCTATGTGGGATCGACATTCGTACTTTAAAAATCTATAGTACTTTTGGCTCAGTACACTTGCCGAAAAAAGGTCAACAAAAGCCACCCGAACTAAACGTCGAACCGAAGACACTGTTAGCACCAAAAGTTGTTATACGATTTGATGAAATCAACACAAGAATGAAGTCTACAATGGATCATAGCTAGCAACGTCGATTGCATAAAGATTCATAGAGCTTGTTGGAATTTTGGTCCTAGACTTAGGTTGTGTGTGTGTGAGTTTGGTTTTAGTTAAAATCATATGCTGCATGTTTCATAATTGAAAGTAAGCTGATTTTGCTTAAACAAATTATTAAAAAGTTTTTAAATAAGGTTAATTCAGATTTTGAGAAACTACTTCAGAAAAAAATTCAATTAATTGGTTTCAGATTTTGAACTTGATGAATTTTCGTCTAAGTTACAGAAAATTCAATTGATTGACTGGTTGATACAATCGATTGTAGATTTGACAGGACTTGTGACCAGTTTTCTTATATAAAGGAAAAACACATGATTTCAAAAATATCTAAGTCATTTGAGCGAATACTTATAAAATTTTCAAGAGAGACAAACACGAACGCCTTGAGATCTTTTAGCAATCAATTTTCATCAAGAACACGAATCTTAGAGCAGATCTGATTTGGATGTGAATTTATAAAATTGTAATTTTTATCCAAAACTAAGTGTTGTACTATGTTGTTAATATAATTTGTAATTTATTGAGTATTTAAGCCCAAATATTAAGTAATCATAACTGCCCCGAGATTCTTGGACGGTGACAGTACAATAAAAAAAATATCCAACACAAATTTAACAAATTTAATAAATAAAGAAGTTACAAGATACGGCTTGATTATATAATATAACATTTTTATAAAACTTATTCTTATATCCCATAGAGGAATTTTAAAACTGAGCACGAAACATTTTCGATATAATAAAATGTTATAATTTATCTAGTCATTCTGGAATTCCAATATGTATGATCTATAAATTAAAGGAAAATAACTATAAACTGTAGTTTAGAGACATACACAACTACAACCGATATGTAGTTCTCCTGAATGGAAATAAATTCGGTCTTCTTAAAAAGGTTCTTCAGTTGTCTTGGAATTGAAAAAAGATATGATCGAATAAAGTAAATTTTTCTGAAAGTGATCTACCATATCTTCTATTAAAATTAATCATCAATCCAGTCCATGGATATTCATCATCTCTAATATGATTTTATACATTACTAATTCCAAATTCAATTTTTTTATAGCCAAACATTTATTTATAAAGTGAATTTTGTATATAGTCAAACATTTATTTATAAAGTGAATTGCCATTCTAGTTTATAAAGTCGTAAAGAGTTCACACTTAAGTCAGAAATTCTAGGGACCGAGTAAGACTTGGCTACACGAGTTGTTTTCTTGTACAGTTTTGACTAAATACACTGCACTGCATGCTCTCGTACTTAGCAGACTTGTCAGTTTTTACTAATAACACTGTCTATCTTAGTTGGCACTTGCTATCGGCTAGGGCACTGTATTTTACAGCTAGCACTTCACAATAACTACTTTATTGTTATTTTTATATATATCTTTTCTCTCTTTCTACCGTCAAATTTCCTTTTGTTTGTGTGACATCATGGTGCATTAATTTGAATTGGGACACTGAAGAAAATAAACAAGATTATTTCTTTTGGATTTGAGAATAAAATAGATATAAATTGGTGCAAACTCTTCACGATCTCAGTGCATTGGATTTTAGGTTGAAGTGGTACTAGTCTATTAGGATTTGAATGTAATCCGATGACGCAACGACTTTAATTAAACAGATTAAATCAAAATGATGTGTCGTGCTTATCTGATATAACTTATTATTCATATAATTAAAAGAATGATCTATTTTAAGAATTACGATGTAAAGTTCTATTAGTTTGAAAAATTTTCCGTAAAAGATTGATATTGATCCATCTGTTGAAATTTAGTAAGTACTCTTATATAGGTATTACACTTTTTGATTGTTCACATGGTGTATGAATTTTGAAAATGTAATAATACGTGATATATCACTTGCCAATGATTACATTAAATGTAAAATATTGCTTCTTGTGTCCGATGTATAATAGTATAAATGTGTAAAATCAATTCATGAACGATATTTGATTGAATTAGGTTGTTGTTAACAAGATATATAGTAGTTTAGCAATTTGATTCACCAATGATTAATTCATTTAGACAGTTAGTAGTAAAGGAGTAGTGATTATCCACCCACCAGTGAGGACTAGATTGAATAGATGAGTTTCCAGTTTCAAAGCTTCTAAAATTTTTTTGAAGTCATCCAATATTATCTATCGACTCTACAACCAAATATTCATCAACAAAAGTAATGAACAACATAATTCACTTATTGGATATATTATATTGATAATTAGTTTCTTAGGAAACCTTTTTACACACTACTCACATTAGATTTTATTGGTTGGATGTTTTTTTTTATTATGGTTCGAATGTACTACACATGAGTTGTATTGATTTGATTTTTTATACTTTGATGATATTTTTTTATACTTTTATTCCATTATTACTTTAAAAGATACTCGTATGTATTATAACTTTGTTAAAGTTTGAAAATTATAATTGAACATAACTTTGAATTTATATCTAAGATTCTATCACTACAATAAAAAGATTGTTTAGAAATCAATTTTTATTAACTAAATGAAATTATTATTAATTGTGACTAAAATAGTCACCAAATTAAATTTTGATTACTAAATAACTACAAAATAATAGTAATGATTGAATTTAGTGATCAATTAAGTCAAATAATTAGTATCTAACATTAGATACCAAGGTTTTAGTGACCTATGTCATTAGATTCTAAATTAGTATCTAAAATTTAGAATCTAATGGCATAGGTCACTAAAACATTGGTATCTAATATTAGATACCAATTATTTGACTTAATTGGTTACTATATTCAATCATTACTTCTATTTTGTAGTTATTTAGCAACCAAAATTTAATTTGGTGACTATTTTGGTCATAATTAACAATTATTTCATTTGATAGTTAAATATTGGTCTTTAAATAGTTTTTTTCTTGTAATGTATATACATTTTGTAAGAAGAAAAAAACAATTTTATTGCACTATATAATTATTTAGGTATTACACATATTTTTATATAGATTTATCCATATGAAATTATATATGGATTTATCTGCTATACGAATATTATAAATTTACTTATGGATTTTGAAAATTTTGAAAATCTTTAAGTACCAGTAGCTAACATCTATTTTACTTCTAGACTTTGTTGTGTAGGTAATCTGTAAGTAATTTTAATTTACGTACAGATTTCTTATATTATCAACAAATATTTTTAGAAGATAATGGTAACTTTTTTGTAATAATTTTCAATTAGTCACGTTAAAACTCTTCTAATACAAGAATTGAAGCTCATTCATCTTATACGTACAAGTTCAATATATATATATATATATATATATATATATATATATATATATATATATATATATATATATATATATATATATATACGATTTTCTTGAAGAAAGAATATTAATGAACTGCATAATACGTTTATTTTTTTAACAATTCTTTTAAGATTTATAATTATATGGTTATTTTAAAGTGATCAATAAAGAGAATCCATATAAATATGATCAATGCATACTACAAAATGATACTAAACATTATTGGTCTTTGCTTAACCATCCGTGTAATGTGATTCTTATCAAGTCAATACACTATTGAAATCAAAAGAGATACTAAGAATCCAAAATGACAAGGCCACTAAACTAACATAATGACAGTTTCTCCTAGAAAGAAAATTAAAGTTACCATGAATTCAATATTATTAGCCAAAATACCTAACACATCCAAAAAAGTTGGTGATATACTTAACCCATCCAAAATATATATCTTCAAGAAACTTTGGTCATGGACACTACCACATTAGTATACTCCAACGTCTCCAACTCAATGAGTTGGGCAACTCGCTTTGCAAATCTTGTGAACAGTTCCTCCATGG
>Ga0209700_108271_pt1 | contig 13516 bp, 8 predicted proteins | sample SiratroredBW_FD_187528 | JGI IMG/M metagenome (GOLD analysis project Ga0209700, IMG submission 187528) | Root nodule microbial communities of legume samples collected from California, USA - Siratro red BW (SPAdes) (version 2) | ecosystem: Host-associated > Plants > Roots > Nodule | place: USA... | reverse complement strand
TTAATTTTCTGCAGAATAAAGGTTGATGATTTACATTATGTTGTTTGCAATGTTAATATTGCAAATTTTGGATAAATCTTAATGAAGATTTTAAAGTAGGACCAGTTGGAAATAAACATGCATGAGATGTGATTTTCATGTTGCTCATTAAGACTTGATCTATGTCGTTGAGTATATCTGTATGGTAATCATCGTGGTTCAGTTGCGAATTTAATGTGATGAAAGTCGCGGTAATTCGATTATTGGCATATGAGATGGACCAGATTGTTTAAGTAGTTAAGGATAAATAGCATTCGGTATGTGCACTTTTGGTTTATTTTGTGATATGATTATTTTAGGACAATATATATAGCCCAAGTGGGAGATTGTTAAGAAATTATATTTCCTTAATCTAATTGTGGACTATATATTTATTTATATAATCATATTAGTTGTTGATTTCCTTAACATTCGAAATCGTTCGTCATTAGGATGGTTTTAATGAGACATTTAATAGAGTTTTAATGACCTCCTTAATTTCTCAGAGTATTTGGTTTAATGGGAATCATTTTTTCTGAGAGGTTATAGTAATAATAGGGAGGTAAAGGGTTGGTCCCCAATACACCAAAATCACAAACTTTGTGGTTTCTTACCCCATCAAAAGAGTCACTCTAAAGTCCAGCAAGAGGAATAAGGAAGATTTTGGTTGAGGAAGATCATAACCCTATCGTGTGTTTCATTTTCATCCATGGATTCAGGTATGTGATTCTTCTATTGGATTATGACTCTCAATATTTTAACATGATGGCTAAATTCATTGTTCAGAACATTTATTCTGTAATTTTCTATCATCAGGTCCTACTACTCATTTTTTCATCTATCATCACATTAGCATCTTCCTCATGTAATAATTTATCTTTTTTTTTTAAAAAAAAGTGGAAATAAAAAGCTATGAATGGCCAAATACAATGGAAGTATGGAAGGTCACACGAATGAGATATGATGGAACTTGGTATAATCCCAATAAGAAACAAATTATGGTAAGTAAAAAAATTACTTCCACTTCTATTTTAATAGATTTAAAAGTTATATTTTTATTTCATTAACTTTTTACAATTTTTGAGTGTGGAAATTTGGATTATGGAGTTGAAAGGTGTGAATAAGGTGACATGTGGAAATATATATAGAGATATCAAAAGTTATTTTACTATATTTTTCATACGTTGATATGTGTCGTATTATTTTGTATTAATATTGTACAGGACAGTTTGGAAAATGTGGGTGAAATGTATCAAGAAGAAATTTCAAAAGCACAGTCCCACTGGCAAAATTTAACCAACATTATTCAAAAGCAAGAAGAGACTAACATTTAACTTCAAATTGAATTGCAATCTCAACATCAACTAATCGAAAATCACCAACTTGCTATGAAAACTCAACATGACCAAATGAAGCAAGATATTGAAAGGGAGATGAGACATCAAATGGCTACTTTAGGAAGTTTATCGTTTAACACTTCAAATCATTAAACAAAGAAATTTGTATTATTATTTAAATTTTTTTATTAATATTTCTATATCTTTACATCTTTAAAATATTATTAATATTTTTATTCATATTAGTGATTTATTTTAATTATTTTTTAGGATCAAAATCTTCGAAGATAATATGGGTCATCTAACCATTTCTTGTTATTTTTTAAACTTCCATTTGATGGGTTTGAATAATCAGGTCTGGGAAGGGACGTGGGTGACACTCATTTGGGAAATTTTGAATCATAGAAGTAAGGTTGTGTTTAAAAATGGGGTAGTAGATGTTGAGGAAATTCTTTGCTTAGCCTAGCTCAAAGGTTGGTCTTGGATAAAACAGAAAGTGGCTAATGTAAACTTTTCTTACTCTGATTGGTACTTGTGTTCGTTATATTGCCTAAAAACCATATCCTATATGTAGTTACCATTAGTAGTGGATTCTGACCAAAGTCTTAGTTGTATCTGAGAGTGGGGGTAGGGAACATAATACCTTTTATATGATTCAGGTGTCATCGTAATGTAGGTTTTTTTTGAGAGGTGATTGTAGGAATTGTAGGCAGATGAGGTAGGTTGTTCTTCTTTCGCAAGTAAGTGTTATGGATAAGACGATGTAGAAAGGGAACACAGGACTCCGACGAAGTGTGTTTCTTCTACCGGACAAGTCTTGAAATGACAATCATTTGACCAAGGTAATCGTGGTGAAAGTCGCTACTTGAAGTCAGGTGCAGAGATTAACAACAGCCAAACCATGAGTTAGAACACTACTATCACGACTGAACATTGTATAAGTGATTGATTGGTGACACTGTTTATTATTGTTAAGAGTAAGAACACTTGTAAGGTCAATTTCTATTCGAAGATTTAGTACATATTAGCCTTTTTGTAGTGTCATTTTGTATTGTGATGGAGATAGGTTATTGTTGTTGTAGGTCTATTATAGGTATGCGGCACATTTGTGGTTGTGAGATTGCTTTGCATCTCATCCCTTTATGTGGTTCAATGGTGAACTTGTATTTGTTCTTTGTGTATAAGGGTTAAGACATCCTTGAAATATCTAAATTAATTCATTTTATTTTCGCCATAAAAAAAACAATTAGAATTAAGTTTGATTTGATATATTTATGTTTGAAGTTCTTGTTGTATACTTTAGTTGTTCTTGTATTTTTAAACGTAATAAATATTTTATATTTATATTTTATGTTTATTCATTTTAATTAATTTTAAAATTTTAAATATGATTTGTCTATCAATTATGACATGATATTTATTGCAAACTATCATAATTTCTAACAAGGATGATAAAATATTAATAATTAAAAACAATTAATAACTAATAATCATATAAATTTTGACAATAAAATATTATTAATTATAATAAATTAATAATAATAATAATAACTAATTTATCATTATTTTATATATTTATAACATTTTATCATTGTTGTCTTTATATTTATAGTATTTTATTATTATCACTATTACATAAATTTATTAATAATAATTTTATTTGTCATAATAAAACTTAATTTTAGTAACATATAAAATTATTGTCACAGGCATAGCAGTGACAAGAGTACATTGTCACAAGATATTAATTGTGACATATTTATAATTTATAGTTATGATTATTTATGTTAATAAAACTAGGTTTTTTTAAAGATACTTCTTTACTAAACCAGCTTAACATATAAAATTATTGTCACAGGCATAGCAGTGACAAGAGTACATTGTTACAAGATATTAATTGTGACATATTTATAATTTATAGTTATGATTATTTAAGTTAATAAAACTAGGGTTTTTTAAAGATACTTCTTTACTAAACCAGCTTATCACAAGTGTGTGTGTGTTTTTTTTTCATTTACATACTCAAATCTGAGGCATTATCTAAGGATTCTAAACCTAGTTTCACTAAAGTTTACTTTAAGAATATAACTTAAATTTATAAAAGGTATATTTTCATGTTATGTACTATAAGTTTTTTCAATACTTATAATTATTTTAAAGTAATTTTTAATTAATTAACAATAAAAACTTTTCGTACTAATATATACAAAATTTAAATACTTAATTTATATATGCATTAGTGTAATATAATAATATGATAAAGTGATCAAATTTTGTTTGATGGTTTTATTGTGTCATTTATTTACTAGATCAGTTCAATTTGGAGCAATTCAATTTTCCTTTTTACTTTTTAAACTTTCTAATGGTTGGAGTTAATAATTTTGTAAACATCTAAGTAAAAGAAAGAACCCACCATATTCGGGGCAGAATAGCAAGAAAAAGTACCCGAAGTGCCAATTCTTAGATACTTACATCTCCCAGCAAAGATTATATTTCAATAAGAATTTCAAAATGAACACGATGGATTGATTGAGGAATTATAGTGTGTTTGTTCAGGAAAAGGATCCAATTTTCTACAATGCATCACTTGGTGATGCTTTTGATTCCATTTTGAGGTGGAGAGATAAAGATGGAAAGTTAATTATTATTATTTATTATTATAATAAAAGAAGAAGATTGTGAAAATTTTCAATTGCGAAAGTTTGGATTAGGTTGTGGAAACGAAGTTGGTGATGAGATGACATTTCTTCTGTAGCTGTAGCCGCCCTCAACACACAAAACGTTGTGCTATTAGTTAAAACAAATTTTTAATTAATATATTGTTGGACGATAATGATGGAAAGATTGACCAAATGAGCCAAAAGAAACCAACCACAGCCTTCTTTTACTGATTACAACCAAGAATAGTTTAATTCTTCTAGTTACTGGCTATTTCTTCTTAAATTCATCACGATATAAAATCAGAAATTTTGGTTATTACAGCCTCTCGAAATAATATGTTTAGATAATTTTTCATAACAGTGGAGAAAAAAAAATCAGAGTTAAATAAGTTTTGTTTTATTAATATATAACCAATTTTTATTTTAAGTAACTAATATTTTTTTTTACAAATTTTAATTTATGTTTTTCAGTTATCTCTATCATTTTATTGTTGGAGTATTTATTAAATTGAAATACATGTCAAACTTGATTTTGAAGGTGAGAAATGATATTGTAAGTGTTTTCTGTTAGTTATCCTCACATTTTCTAAGAAATTTTGTTACAAACTTGATTCTTACAAAACATGGTGAGATTTGAAAGAATCATACAAGTTAGTTTTTGTTTATAAAAAATATTATTTTATCGTTTTTATTTTCTTCTATAACTTATAAAGTAAATAATCTAAACATAACCTAACTTCAAACGCCTAGAAAAAGAAAAGGTGAAAGCAGAAATCAGAACATCGAATGAGCAGTAAACAATTGCAGGCTAGTTAATGAAAACCCATTACATTATGGTTATTATTTTGTCTAGAAACTCATAGTTGAAGTGGCCATTTGGCCAGAAAACAAGAACAAATTCTTAAGCATCAGAAACCCATATCTACAATTTAATTACATAATACCACCATGCACCAAGCGTATGAAGAGACCCTTTTGGTTGTTCTCCACACGCTCATCCAAAATGGAAACTAAAACAAGATTCCAACACTTGAAACCACAAACTTGAACTCTTGAATCAACCATCTAAAGAGACCTTTTTCTTCTTCAGCTTTTTCTTCTTCAGGCACCAACCAATTGGCTCCGTAGTCATGTTGTTGTTCATGCATGTTCATGCTGCAATTCGACGATGTGTCAAACACTGATGTGGGGACTGAACCCCAGAAGAAACAATGATTTGGGTGGCAGAAGAAGTAGGGTTGTTGGAAGAGGGTGAAGGTGCAGAGAATGAAGGTGGTGCTTGAATTGGAAACCTTCCTGAGTCACCAGGAAGTCTCATGTATGAGTAAGAAGGAGACTCACAAATCCATGATCCTATAGGACCCTCTTTGCCACTCTTGTATTGCATTATGGCCTTGTACACGAAAGGAATCAGACCCTCCATTTTGTATGTGTGCTGATGAGATTGAGAGAAGAGAAAGTAAAGGGTTTTTGGGTTTTGGTTTGCCTTTTGGAGTGTCTCAAATGTGATGAATGTGATGAGTGGAGAACATGATCAATTCCTAGGGTATAAAAAAGGGTTGGAGAAAAATGATGACGTTGAGAAAGTGGTTTTGGATCAGAGTCCAATTCTTCACGCAAAGCCAGGAAATTTTCAACTCAAACTCACACGTATGACCTTGAAAGCTACGTGTGAACCAACACCTGCATATAGCACACAAGTTTAGCAAAAACTTTCTTTCATTACTTTTATCTAGCTGGTTTTGCAGTTTTTTGTTTGATGGGTTTGAGCTTTCGGAACAAGATTGGACGGTTTGAGTTTGATGGGGTTTGAAGTTTGGTTTTTATTTTATTAATTCCCTCCCAAACTATTGACGGAGCACTGGTTTCTTCATTGTTTGGTTTTCTTTCTTATTTAAATATTATCTATGCTCTAATCGTTGTTTAGATGTTGTTTTAAAGTAAGGTGCTTAGTAAATTAATAATTTGTTCATTCAACGGCGGCCACTTGTACCTCTGTCTGATGTTTGAACTTGACATAAGATCTTTGCTGTTTATCATGTTTTGCATATGAAAATTATTGATTAATGCATATGTCACCAAATAAGAATGTAGGTGCATCAAAAATAAGATGAAAAATAAATACTAAATGAATATTATAAGCAAAGTGAAGTAACAGGTGAATGCACGTATGGATCTATACATGCATATGGTGCCCTTACCTAACTCATGGCATTTTGTATGAAATCATTTGGTTTATACCTTGATATCATCCATTTTTTTAATTTATTTCTTCTTCCTTATTTTGATAAACATGTTCTTTTCCTAGCTACATAAAATCATTCGTAAGATTTAGAGATCAAGAAAAAAAAAAATGGGAAAACAAAATCCTTGGTCATTAAAATGTTGCACGTTTGGTTTCGTGAATTCGTGATTTACATTCAAGTTGAAAATACTTTTTAATAATTTAATTTTCATATTCCAAAACATGGATTCGAGACTATAACACAATCAATCACGTACAAAATGAAATTTACATTCTCTTTCTTCATGTATTTAAGGATCATACGTATAGAAATCAATTTCTAATAGATTACGCTATACAAAAACTTCCGTTAGGTTTTGGGAGTGTAAATAAAGTCCACTAGGCTTAGCATCTCACTTTATTAAGTAGTATCTTATAGTTTCAAACATGAATAAAGTCAACACTAGTAGTAGATAATTGGTTTCGTTAACATGTTGATAAGAGTTTGATTCTATGACCATATATATATGAAAAAATAAATAAAAACTTTGTTGAAAGAAGTAAAATCTATTTTCATAATCTATATATTTATTTTATTCACTTTCGATTCTGTTCATACCTGGTTTTTAAAAAAAAATTCTTATAACTCCAAAGTAAAGTATATCTTACCTGTCTCCTCCCATGTGTACGAGTCTAGTAAAAAACAATTCCCGCTATAAGGTTGATTGGACGCAGCCTTAAGGTATACCCACCAATCCCCCATTCGTATATATTTTAGATACCGAAGAAGTTGATTACACACTCACATCATCCTGCGTTACAGCAGTCATGGAGGGCTAAGACAAACTCAAAACAAAATGAAGCAAAGAAAAAGAGAATATTAGTCATGTGCTTCAAGAGTTTAAGATAAATAATCTTATTCATTTCCAGTTTACATTTTCTTTTTATCAACAAAAAAAATATATAAATTGAAAATATTTAATTAACCAGTGCTTCAATCCTCTAAAAAAAATATCCTACCCCTACTTCAACAAAGCCCTTTACATCCAAAAGAGTTTAGCAGAATATCTACTCTTAATGGATAGCCAATTCAAAACCTGTGAAATAATCTAACAAGCACACAAAAGATATGCCAACCAGATGTTCTAATAAAATACAACAAATCAGCATCGGTATATAACCTTTGAAAAGATAACTTTTGTTCTTGCTCGGAAATGTTTTATGGTTGAGTGATACGGATGTAGTGTGATTTGAACCTTCAACGTACTCCTCTCTATAATGCGGCAAGCGAAGGTTTTGTGATATGTTCATCATTCAAATTCTATTCTCCAGTATCCTTCTTGATTTATACAGAAGCATTAATGTAATGATTTCCACGCTATCATCTATTTAAATGTTGTTGTAAAGGATTGCCTCCTCAATTGTGATTTATCTTCTTCATTCTAGCTAAAAGTTGTGCTTTGTATTCCAGCTAAAATCTCATTCAAGTGTACATTATCATTTGGAATGTTATTCATTTTACCTCACAAACATCTCTAATGTGTTTAGTCCTCTTGTAGATTTTATAATTAACTAATGTATGAATTGATTCTTACTCTAAATAGATATATTAAGAAGTATATTTAAAGTTTAACTCAACTTTACAAAATCAGTTTGTAAGGTAAGATTTGCATCTATTTATAATATGAATTGACTTTATCTCTAGTCAATGTGAGATCTTCAACATACATCCCTTACATCGAGATATATGTTATGCATGGAATTGGATATTTATGGGTGGTCTGATGGTGACTTAGTAGAGGGTGACACGATAAGTCCATCAAATCTCATTGTGATAGGCTCTGATATCATCTTAAGAAGTGAACTTTAAACCCAACTCAATTTTAAAAAATCAATTTGTAAAGTGAGGTTTACACCCACTTATATAATATGAGTTGACTTTATCACTAGTCGATATGAGATCTCCAACAAAATACATAGTCTTATACAAATACCAAGCTCTTGTAGACTCTCTCTCCATTCATCAGAAACAATCAGTCACAGATCATATGCATGCATCATAACACACCTTTAATTATAGCTTATGTTATCCCTTAGTTATAGCTTATGGTATCTCTTAATTATAGCTTATGTTATCCCTTAGTTATTTGTCATCCTGCACATATCTTTCCGTTACAATTATTAAAAAAAAAATCTTTTATGTAATTCATATATATATATATATATATATATATATATATATATATATATACTTTGTACGATATATGTTCTCAATATATAAAAATCATATTTCTCTATATGGTTTCGGAGCTACAAGGTTAATTAGCCATTTTCGATCTTATCAATGGTCATCACTACTTCTTCTGCTTACTCTATTGTGGAACTTGTCACAGCAACTCAACTATCATTAAACTATATTCCTCAAATTATCCCACCTAGTACAAGCAAGTTACTCTATTGTTGACTGCAAATAATGTACTCGACTATGTTTCTGGCACCCTTCCATGTCCTCCCACAACAATTGGAATTGGTGACACACCTGTTGAAAATCCTGCTTTTTCTTGCCTAGAAGCATCAGGATAATTATGTGCTTCTGGCTCTCTTTGGTTCTTCTGGTCCTGAGGCGCAGGTTGGGATGTCCTTTCTACCTCCTTCACTGATGCAATGTTGAGACTGACCAAGGTTTATACCAATCGTTCTCGCACTCGAATCATGTCTCTTAAAGAGCGCATTTCCTCCATCACTAAAGGTGACTAGAATATTTGTGCTTTATTCACTCTGTAGCTGATAAGCTTACATTTTTTGGTCATTTTGTTGATGATCTTGATCTTGTCATTCTGGTCCTAAATGGTTTTGGGCCTGCTTATCATAAGTTTTATGCATCAATCCATACTCTTGACACTCCGCTGCTGTTTGATGAACTTTTTGACAAACTTGATGACTATGAAATTTTCCTTCAATGGGAGAAGCGACAACAATCGTCCTTCCCTGTTACTACCAACCATGTTTCTCGTTCATCTTTCTCTCATGGTCGCTACAAACGTTCAATGGCATCCCCTAGTGGAGCGTCTCCTGCTTGGGGCAACCCTTCTAGTTTTCATTCATGTAACTCTTCCTTTGGGTCTCACCTTATTTGTCAATATTGTGATAGTCGTGCTCACACTGCTAAGACTTGTTACAAATTACATGGTTATCCTTCTAATCATTCTTGTCGTCAAGCAAATACAGTTAACAAGGATTCTGGCTCCGAACCATTTTGGCTTTTGGATTATGGCTCATCTCACCATGTTACTAGGGATCTTGCCAATCTCACTTTAGCCCATGATTATATTGGTAATGATAAACTTGTAGTTGTGAATGGTAAAGGACTCACCATGAATCATAGTGGTTCAACTTCTCTTCCCACTTCCTCCTCCCTGATTCACTTAAATAATGTTCTTTATGTTCCTGACATATCTCAAAATCTTCTTTCTGTTTTCCAATTATGTCAAAGCAACTTTGTATTCATTGAATTTTTCCCATGGCATTTTTAGGTCATATTTCTCCATAACTCTAACATAATCTCATTTAACCATCAAGGCTCATTTACCCCTTTTGTGAGTGTGATATAACATGCCTAAGTAGTAGATAAATCCACCACAAATTGTAAATTTGTCTTCCAACAAATATTAGTCCCTAACAATGTGAACAAATACTTAAAAATAGACTTTCTCATATCCACATTTTTTGCATAATCTATGCATTAAACCAAATGATATCATTTCATTTAAATGTTTCAACACTCACTTCAAAATCTCCCAATGTGTTCGTCTAGGATCTACCATAAATTTACAACTATACTAACAACATGAACAAAATATGATCTATTTCAAACCATTCCATACATGATATTTCTTACTCTAGTATTATATGGAATACTTTTATTTTCTTCTTTAGAACTAGAAGCTTGGGAGAGCTTCGTAACTCGCCATTTTGTCTGATCCCTTTATATATTCATCTTAAGTATTTTCCTTGCAAAACCAAGATCTTTCATTCAAATTCATAACTTAATTTTTCTTTGAGCCTTCTAATTTTAACTTTATAATGGTAGGCTATAAGGATATCCATCTATACACAAGAGCAAGAATAACAAACACATTTCTTATCATTTTAAAATGTAGATCATAACTACACCCAAGAAAGTACATCCTTCTGAAAAAATTCTTAAATTTCTTATACTACTAGCACAAACTTTGTTCTTTCAAGAGAAACTTTTTTTCTTCGTTTTCAACCAACCACGTAGATGGTCTCCACTAAGTCATCATATAAGAACGTTATTTTGATGTTCAATAGTTATAACTTTATATTGTACTAAATAATATTTCAAATCAAAATCTTTATCAAATAGTGTTTTACCACAGGTGACCAAATATCATTATAATAAATCTCGTCCAATGTGTAGAACTTTTTGCTATTAGTCTCGCCTTAAATCTTTCTTTTTTTACACCTAGTATTCCTTGCTTGAATTCTCGCTTCGACCCAACCACATTTTTTTATTTTTAAGTATATTTATAAGTTTCCACATGTGACTCTTCTTCAAAGATTCAAGTCCTTCATCCATTACCTACTACCATTGTTGATTTTCTACACTCTTATATGTCTCCTTAAAGTTTCTTCATTTTATATCATATATCTCTCCAACTACACTAAAAGCATAACAAATAAAATCAAAACTTAAGTTTTTGTGTAAGTCTAATTGATTTATCTCCTAATCACAGGCTAATAGCTGGAATATAAGTTGACACATTCTAGTCTTCTAATGTGAGATTTTGATGGTTTACACTCATTATGTGATGCATCGTCAAACCCCTCTACACAATCCATATTGAAGTAAGGAGACTCTACCTCAAATTGAGTTTTCTCACTGTTATTTTCCATATTTCAATATATCATTGTCATTTGTGTTTCATCTAATATGACATCCCTACTTTTGAAGTATCTTGCTAACATATAAACTAGATTTCGTACTATTAAAAGCAAGTATAAATATGAAAGTCTTTCCTAACACACTTATAGTTTCGATAATAAAAGCACCATGTGAAGTCTAAACTATGTTGCATATAAGAGCATTAAATGAAGTTTAAGTAAGATGCACAACACTACATAACAATAACAAAGAAGTTTAAACATGAGTCAAGACAATATATAAGAGCACCAAATGAATTTTATTTGAAGACAAGACAAAGTATGCATAAATAAAATAAGGATGTATAATATTGTGATGTGGTGAATTGGTAGTTTTAAACTTTCTTTATCAATTAAAAGATCTTGAATTTGTTTTCTAAAACAAACAATTCAAAAGGTGAGATTCTTCTGTAACATAATATATTAAAAAGAATATAAAAGATATTGTTATACAAATGTCCAAATATATTTTAGACTAGTTAATCAACTTAATTCTATATCCAATATCAATACAGTTAACCTTTTAGAGAATGTTTCCATTATTCTTAAATATCATATTGTAACACTTATTTTCTCTTTAACAGCCAAAAATAAATTAAATTAAAAAGAGCATTTTAGAGATGCTCAAACCTTTATACAGTGCCTATATGTGACTAGGCTAGGTAAAGGGTGAAAGTTAGCATATAGCATTATACTATAAACTCAACCAAGTAGTACAGTAAGATTACACTATGATTAACTAATAATGTAGACACGAAATTGAGCACCAACAAAGTCGAGGGCCTTAGTAGTGGGTCAAACCTGCACAGATGAGAGGTCTTTGTGAAGCTACATAATGTATGTCCTATAGTGATTCCAAAAATCGTTCAACTCCTATAATCGTTTCATTGTCTGATCTTGACTATGATCCCCTTTATCTATACCTGCAAAACAAACAAACACCAAACCTGCTATACTAATTCTTGTTGGTGCTCCCCCTCCCTCCTACGTCCATAAAAGTCACCACCTAGCTCCTCTTACTCCAAATAAATGAACTAAGTCAAAGATTCTAAACACTTTATAGGTGAGAAGTGTCAATTAGAGTATGATAATGTGATTCTCGATAACTTATGCTTAATCCATAACCATCCCTTAAGCTGTGCTAAGTTAAAAAAAATTTATAGCATCTACTGCCCCTATGTTAAAAACCACCTTATTCCTGTGATTTCATATTTTCAACACAATTGCCACCCACATCCCTTTCCATGCATTATTTGCACATTGTTGGAGGCCTATTATAAAGAAACTCAGAAAGTGAATTATAGTATATTCATGTCTAACTATTATATTTTCGACCCACCTGTCACACTGGTCCCAAACTTTTTGTGTCACCTTACAAGTTCCAAACAAATGTTTACTAGTTTCTTCACCTTCTTGACACAATGGACCCAACATATTTGTTAGTTGTATGTCTTTTTTAACTAAGTTATCCTAGTTGGGGTCTATCTAATAGTACATGCATGCACCAACGTCGATGGAGCTATCTTTATATTCCATAACAGCTTAAAAACTTTAGAAGTTTGCATTCGGTCATCTTTGTTCAACACCATGTATCCAGATTTAACTGAATAAACTTGTTGGTCGTCCTCTACCCAAAACCTTGTTCAACACCATACACCAAAAACATCTTGAACAACCCTAAAAAAATATTAACTAAATGTAGAAGCCTAATACATCAAAAATATCTTACAAGTTGTAACAAAAAACCACACATGAAAATAAAAAAGATACATATGTGATAAGTATTCAAAATCAGTAAAAATTCAAAATTACAAACATTTAACTTTGATGGTTGTGTTTCTTAAAAGAAATATATGAAATAAGAGTTGTTATATATTCTTGAAACATTTCTTGATAATAAATAAATATTACAGAAAGAAATTAATATTTTTGCTAGAGAAGATTGAAAATTATTTATAAAGCACATTTTAGAAGCAAATTACTTACAGTCCATAACTATTTTGTTCCAAATCGATTATGGAAACAATCCTGCAACAATCAAAATCTAATTTATTATTTCTCTTTTAATCAATTAATTTTACAAGATAAAATATTAAATAATTAATTATAAGAAGGATAATCAATTATTTGTGCAATTATATTTTGTAACTACTTGAAACTAGTGGATTACTTTAAATGATAATTAATTAAAATGTTTTTAAACCTTTTATTAAATATTTTTAAAAATATATTAACAAAAATCAAAGTCCTTGATGATATGTTTCTTATTATAAAATAAAATATATATATATATATATATATATATATATATATATATATATATATTTTATATA
>Ga0209700_108270_pt1 | contig 13518 bp, 6 predicted proteins | sample SiratroredBW_FD_187528 | JGI IMG/M metagenome (GOLD analysis project Ga0209700, IMG submission 187528) | Root nodule microbial communities of legume samples collected from California, USA - Siratro red BW (SPAdes) (version 2) | ecosystem: Host-associated > Plants > Roots > Nodule | place: USA... | reverse complement strand
AAAAAAAAAAAAAAAAAAATATATATATATATATATATATATATATATATATATATATATAGAAATTCGTATAAAATTGAGTGGGTATTATTAGATTACTGACATGAAGCCTATCACAATCATTGAGTTCAACACGTGAAGAGCATAAAAACTGGCGGCTCTGACCTAAATAACTTTTTCAAAATACGTTATACGCGCGTATAACGTTTGTTTTAATAAACTTTCTCTTAACAGTTACTACTAGTGGAATTTATTAATATAACTATTTTTTAAACGGAAAAAAATCTACAAATAGAATTGTGACCGATGCATAAAATCTCAATCCTCGCATAAATTTCACCTATTTAGAAGAATGATTAAACAATATTATTATTATTTTTCACTTATGAGAATATTCAAATATTTGAAAGGAATATATTTATATTTTTTCTTAAATTTCATTTACAAATATTTTTAGTGGTTTATCATCCCTTTATTACTATTATATAATCTAACTAACGTTTATTCATTCTACTCCTTGCACTTATTTTACATATATTTACATCCATCGTTCTAAAATTTTTAGACATGAGCATTTTTCTTCATAGAAAATCAAAATGCATATGTGCACAAACATAACCGAATAAAAGACAACTACATAAAATATAATAAAATACTCTTTAATCTATTTTTATTGAAACTAATCTTCTAAGATATCCAATGTTTTTAGGTTACACGTGATAATTATAGTTGAGTTGATAAATAAAACACAAAACAAATTAAGTTAAAGTCTTAAAATAGAAACTTATATAGGTATAAATTCAATTATTTAGACATATATTAATCGCATCTCATCTCTAATAGATACGATTTTAATTTCAAACATTAACCATTATCATTATCTAATGTCTAAATCTCAATTCAATTGCCTATTTTTGATGTCATAACTCAAATATATCAATATCACAAACACTTAATTCTATTTTAAAAGTATTCATGAACTGAATTAGATTCAAAAATTTGTACTTGTCATATTATATTTACTAAGTTGTCACTACAAAACTACATAATAGGAATTAGTTCACTCATAGAAAAGAATAAATTCATTATGACATGTCAAACACTTTCTTTCTTTTATCACAGTGCATGTTTGGTGAAACTCTATTTGACTCTCACCACCTAATATTTGTCCTCTATGTAAGTCTAATATTAATATAGTCAATATCATCTCTTTTAAAGTCTCAAAATTAATTCAGAACTTAAACATCTCAACATAATATTCACTCTCTATAAATAATTACAACTATGTTCATAATATACCACACAGTTATATCACAACCAACCATCATAAATTTTCATTTATATATATACATATGGAGAATTCATCATTCATTATATTATAAAAATTGTCAAAATAATACAATGGAAGATATAAACACACTTTAGCATTCAAAAATATTTAAAACATGTTTCTTCAAAGTTTAGAAAACTTCATCTCATTGGGCTAATATTTTGCTTGCACAGTAAATTAGATATATCTCCAATCACCATTATGCTCATCCACGCAAAGGTATCAAAAATCCAATAACTTTTAAGTTACCCAACAACTACACCACTAAAAGTTTTTCATAAAGACCTCTTACCCAATAACCAAAACTCTAAAAATTTTAATCAAATGATTTTTTTATAGCAAAAATTGTCTCAAGCAACCAAATCACTAAAAGTTTTTATTTAAATAAGTTGCTTAGCAAATTTGGCCCGTCCAAAGACTAAAGCTCTTGGGGTTTTAATTAAATTAATTTTGTCTAATGAGCTCTTGACTCACCTATTAAATCTACATAAAACTATAAAATATAAAGGATAATGGATGTGTCCTACTTGATTCACTATAATTTTTCAATTCATTTCACTACAAGAAAACAGATAAATAGCTACCAAAGATATGCGTGGGTTAATGACTCAAGCAAGAAGCGTGGGCCAAACCCACTTTAAAATGTCATAGCCCACACAATCTGAATAAAAAAATTTGAAAACAAAATAAAGCTAAGCGGGGGCTAGACCCACACAACACAATATTATTTACAATTAATTAATTGCAAGCTGCGTGGGATAGACCTACACAAAACGTAAAAGAAAATTTAAAAAAGAAATTAAAATCAAACGGGGGCCAGCAGCGTCACGCAAAACGCAAAAGAAAATTCAAAAAAATAAAAATAAAATCAAGCGGGGGACAGACCCACATATCACATTATTATTTACAATTAATTAATTTCAAGCAACGTGAACTAGACCCACACAAAATGCAACAGAAAATTAAAAACATAAAAATAAAACTAGCGGGAGCTAGACCCACACAACATAATATTATTTGCAATTAATTAATTGCAAGTAGCGTCGGTCAGACCCACGCACCACAATATTACAATAATTTTTATCGAATTAATAAGTATAATAATAAGTGTAATAAGACAGTAAAGTTCTTCAAGTCTAATGGTCATGGGTATTGTTCAACTGCTAAGAGTCAAACACTAAATATAGAATATTATACTTAAAAAAATCTTAACTTAGAACCAAATTTCAAAACATTCAAAGAATGATAGAATTTCATTTCAATCACAATTCAATCAATACAAATTATCGCAAAAGCTTCAAAACAATGTGAATACGACACCTTCACATCCTAATTATTTATCCCAAGATGTTATTTAAAACTAAATTAACTTCCCTTTTCTATTTAGATTGTTGAATACAAAATCAAACTCTAACAACAGCAAACTTACGACAAGACTAAATTTATAGATAAGAAGTCATGACCAATAATATGAATATATCTAACATATACTCATTTTGATTTTATAAATTCCACATGCATCCAAGTTCCTTCTAAACATGCATATTTTTTTTTTCAAAACTGACTTAAGAAAAAAAGATAAAGAGAAACTTATTCTAAAAAAATTTTGATCAAATAGATTTATTTTATTTTCCATAAAAATCTTATAGCAGACTTCGATCTTAAACAAAAGAAACAAATTTGTTAATTTTATTTTAAAAAGCAAAGAAAAAAATAAAATAAAAAACTTTAAAAAATAATGATTCTTCTGAAATGAAATTTTAAGAATTAACTTTGATTATTTATAAGCTTTACACTGTAATTATAAAATATTTATATTTCATTTTAAACATACTACTTAGCCTTTTGAATAGTTTTCTACATCGTACATAAAATTTTCCACATATAAAAATGAAAGTTTTCTACGTACTTACATACCATGTAAACATAATTCTCCCTATAATTTGTTAAGTGTAAACATTTAAAAATGAAACTACAATGATTTAGATACTTAAGCGTGTAATTTCTATTTATTCGTGTACATTCTTAAAACGTGTTTTTATTCACGTGCTTTTGATTTCATAAAAAGGGTACGGTACTTCTAACTAAAATTGATTTTAGTTTCTGTATTTTTCAAAAGAATTATGATATAATAATATGTGATAATCTCACTAATAAAATTAATAAAAAAATAAAAACCACTTATTTTCAAGAGTTGAAAATCTATTATCTTCAATTTGAAAGACAAACACTAAAATATGTTTTTTTTTTAAAGTAAACTAAATATAAGTTTGATCAGTACATAGATAAAAAAAACTTTTTTTTTCTCAAAAATAACTAATAGAAAGTATTAACATTTATTTATTACCAAAAATACTTAAGCTGAATCGGTGCTAACCTATACGACTAAAATCGTATGCAGTGCAATAAAGTAAACCGTTTTTTATTTCATTCCCTGACAATTGAATGGACGGTTCCAGGTACACTCTAAATGAACTTTTTAAGTTCTGTCTGACTCTACATTAGATTAATGGACTTTTAAAATAATAAAAAAGATTAAAAATAATTTGAAATTGGGAACAGTAAAAACAAAATAAATAAATCAATGAAGTTATTTTAATTTTTAGACAACAATTTAATATGTAAATTATTATATATATGCTTTAATAAAACAATACCACTTCTACTTATTAATCAATAATTATTATTAAAAAATGATCCGATTTAAAAAATCCATTTTACTTGTTTAAACTAAACAGGTGAAATAAAAAATAATGTAATTCAATTTAGATTAAAAATTTTTACATGATCCATTTGTGTTAGGGTTATTTGGACTGATACATCGGCGAGTCTGATTTAGACTCCCAAGGTAAATTGTTACATTTTTTAATAAGAAGTTAAAGTTTTTCTAATAACAAAATAATTGTGTAAGTTCAAAATTATCAAGAGTATTCAGAAAAAAAAAAAATTAAGAAATTTGTAGCAGTGGACCAACACATCAAGGTCACGCGGAGCCACGACACGTGATTGCACTCTCCATCACTGTGCAAACGTTAACATGAGCAGCCCCACATCATAACGATATAAAAAGAATTAACGTTAATTAATAAGAGTACAAGCTAGTCATAAAAAAATATTTACAAATTATTAATTGAGAAACATATAATATATTTATTTATTTAAATTGGGTATTATAATTTATTTTTCAATTTAATGAGGAGCGTTTCAGTTACAAATCCAATTTTATTCTCACTAAACAGCATAAACACATGGATGTGGTTCCTGGAAGAACATTTGCTATTTGACACTGGTTGTAACAAGTGGACAAGACAAGGCACAAATACACATAATAAACACTCCATTATTAAACATCAAACATGGGCAGCATGTCGTGGTAGAGTAACCTTACGCGCTCACCAGGGAGCGTGGCAACGCTAATTTCTCCATTCCAATAATAAGACACTCTTCAAACAGCAGAACCACACTCACTCACTCACACCGTCTTCCACTTCTCTCTAGTTTTTAGAGAGAGAATTGATTGGTTGTTTTTCATTATAGAATTTCCCTCAGAGCAGCTTTTCCTCTTGTTTCCAGCTTTTTCTAAAGCTTCGGATTTTTGCCACAATTTTCAATCACTTTCATTATTATAATTATACGATAATAATTATTATATTCTATGTGCCAAAAGCTTCTGTGCTTACGTTCACCACTCAAACTACTAAATAAGCTCTGAATCTTAGACGTTAAGTTTGTTTACAGACTCTATAAAACTAAACCTCATTTTTTCCGTTAGCTTATGGTTTTGATATCGAGATTTTCAGCATTACTTCCCAACCTTGTTCGGTTTCTCTCTTACGTAAGTTCTCAGATTAATCCCTCATGTTCATGTTTTATAATACTCTACTCAGAACTTTATCTTTTTATGATTTTTTATGCTTGTGGAATAATGGTTTTGTTTTAGTTTCTTGGGGGGATTGAATTTTCAGAAGAGGATGGTACGGCGATTGCTTTCAAGGGAAAGTAGTGAGCAGAAGATTAACATTGAGCTTGGAAGAATGGGTGAGGAGAGATCTGGTTCACAGTACAAGAGAGTGAAGATCCATGGCGAAGTTCTATTTGGATTTTTGTTGATCTGCATAGTCCAGTTTTCACATGCAGACACTAATCCCTCTGATGGTAATGATTCTATCTCAGTTTTGTCCTCACCTATTTTCCTCTAGAGTGATGATTTGGGTTGATAATTGTCCTGTGCCTCTTCTGTTATGTGTCAGTGTTTCTCGTTTAAATCAAAATTACATAACCTTGTGGTTCTGCTTCTGCCTCAGCTTCTCATGACTAAATTTTTTGAAGTATCATGCTTTTAGTTTGGCCAATGTGCAATGGCTACTAAAAATGTGGCATGGGTTGGAATTGTGATGTTTGTTCTGTTACTCTTAACACATTATTGATTGTTTTCATCCATCTGTGGTGCGTCCTAAGAGTGTTAAAGTTTTGTAATTGGAGCAGTTGCAGCGATAAATAACTTATATACTGCATTGGGCAACCCTGTTCTTCCTGGCTGGGTTCCTAGTGGAGGTGACCCGTGTGGACAAGCGTGGCAAGGTGTTCAATGTAATGGTTCAGTCATTCAAGCAATGTATGTAACCGCTTTCTCTTGCTTCTACTTCACATTCATTGAAATGTCACAAAATAGATAACCAGTTGCTCTTTGTCATTCATGACAGAACTCTGAATGGTGCAAACTTGGGAGGAGAACTGGGTGACGGCTTAGGAAGTTTTGTTTCTATCAGATCAATGTAAATACCTCTCTCTCTCTCTCTCTCTCTCTCTTTGCTCCCCTCTTTCTGGCTTGCTTTTCATCATCTGTCCTCAGGCATGTGCATGGCATGAACAAGTCCATTTGTTAATGTATGTCTGCATCTGTAGTGCATTTCCTCGGTTCATGAATTTCATGGTCGTTCTTCCTCGCTTTTTATTCTGCATTACCTTTACTGCTTCTTTCATGTTTCTGGGGCAGAGTTCTAAGCAACAATCACATTGGGGGAAGTATTCCATCCAGTTTGCCAGTCACTTTGCAACACTTGTATGTGGTAACAAACTCTGTGATACTATTTCTTCCAACACACCGTGCAAAATAAATTCATGGTTTGTACTTTTGCAGCTTTCTTTCAGATAACCAGTTCACTGGTAGTATTCCAGCTTCTTTATCTACGTTGACTGAATTGAGTGACATGTGAGTTTATCTCATTTTCTGTCTCTTTATCAAATTCTATTGATAGATATGCAAGTTTATCTAAATGAGATTGAATTATCCCCTTTCAGGTCTCTTAACGACAATCTTTTAACAGGAGAAATACCAGATGCATTTCAGTCTCTTACTAAATTGATCAATCTGTAGGGATTAATTGAATTATTCTTCAATTACATACATATAACTTTGAATGGAGATGATTTTAGCTTCATTACATATAAAACTTATTTGGTGAACCGTCAACTGATGTGCAGAGATTTATCTAGTAATAATTTGAGTGGGGAATTGCCTCCATCTATGGAGAACTTGTCAGCTCTGACTAGCGTGTGAGTATCTTGCCTTAATAAGATTACTTTTTTAACGTATTTCTCTGTTCTCTGTCAATCAATCTAACTTCTTCTGTATTTGCAGACATTTACAAAACAATAACCTATCTGGGACCCTGGATGTTTTACAAGACCTTCCACTGCAAGATTTGTACTTCTCTTAACACGCTTCTTATAAATTTTGCATGATATTTGTTTGGTTAAAATAAAAATCAGTTGCTACAGTATCCTCCAATAAGATTTTGGTCCCCAGAGACCAGTGCTTCAATAATGGGAAAGTTTAAAGATCATTTCTTCACAAAATAACCTTAATAAGTAAAAGTGACAATGATTAAAATCTAAGCAAATGAAAAATATTAGACAAATATCTTATTTTTAATGGCAAGGACCAAAATCCAAATTACATAAATAACCGAAACCAATATTATGAAAAAGAAATTATGGGAACTGAAAATAAATTTGGTGAAAATGTAGTGTTTAATTATTTTTTTTGACCAGCTAATTGAAAGAACTGTTGTTGATAAGGGTTGTAAAGATTTTGAACCATTTGAATTGTATATAGAATTTGATGGCCTTAACTTTTTAATCACATTTATTCTCTTTTAAATTTGTGACTACTCTGCCCTATTTGAACAGGAACGTTGAGAACAACCAGTTTGTTGGACCAATACCCCCGAAGCTGTTAAGCATCCCTAAGTTCAGGTGAAAACCTTAAAAAGTATTGCTTCTTTATGCATAATTAAGATACTTCCCGTGTTAGAAAAATGCGAAGATGGACATAGACTTGTGTGAATTGTAGTTCATTTTCATGGAAATATTTGTGATCCTGTTAACTACCAAGAGGTGCAGTGTTGTAAGTATTCATAAAAGCAACCAATTGGGTGTTGCGCTGCCTCCACTTATACAGTCAGACAATTGAAACTACACATAATTTACGATAAAGAGATAGTCTCAAGTGAAGGTTTTTGAGACATACAATTTTAGATGTGCAATTGTGGGTGTGTTTTTGACAACAAAAGTATTAATCAAAATTTTCTTTATTCTCTGTTCCTTTGCTGAGTTCTGTCACATCAGTAATTTGAGTGATAGTGTGTCGAAAAAGTATTATACATATGTAATTTTGGATCTTCAATAACCGATGGTGATTTTGTTATGCAGAAATGATGGAAACCGGTTTAATCTTAATGCCAATGCTACTATAGCCCCAGCACGTCCTCCTCATTCTCCAGTGACGGTATCGCCACTAGGAACCGTGGTTTCTGGGACTCCATCATCTGGACGTTTACCTACTAAACCTACAAATGGACCAACTGCAGCAAATCAATCAAATTCTGTGAAATCGAAAAAGAACACCAAAAGGGTGGTTTGGATATCTATTTCTGGTATATTGATGTTTGTTATTGTAGTACTGGGACTTCTTCTCTTTGTTCCAAGATGTAGCAGAAGAGAACAGGTTAACAAAAGTTCCAAGCAACATCAAGTTGGCAAATATGGAGGCGAAAGACAGAATCCTAGAGAATATGAGGATTTTGTCCAACCACCTAGTCAAACTGAGAAAGGCAAATAAATATAACTTTTGGTCTCTCTTGATTTTGTTTCTGATATTTAATTTTCGTTGTTAGGATTTCACTAATATAAGCATTGCATTTTCTAATCATTTTTTTGTTTAACTTAACAGTACCAAAAGGTGCTGTTGTGAGGCCGAAAGGGGATAATCAAGAGGAGGCAAGGAGAGTGAGGGCAATTCCAAAGCTACAAGGCGAGCAAGAGAAGGATGAACAAAGAACGGGAACACTCCCAAAGCTGTTGGATCATGAGATAGATATGAGTTCACTTGATGTATATTCAATGCCTTCACCACCACCTCCTCCACCTCCACCACTTACTACTGAGAGTGTGATTGTTGAACCAACCTCATTCCGCAAAGGGGCTAACTTCAATCCTCCCAAAAAAAGTCCAGTTCCTCCCACTTTTGCAAAAACTTTCACCATTGCATCCCTTCAGCAGTATACAAATAGCTTTTCTCAAGAAAATCTTATAGGTTTAGGAATGCTGGGGACTGTGTATAAGGCAGAGCTTCCTGATGGAAAGGTATTTTTTCATCTCAATTGCATTGATGTATGTGGAATGATGAAAACTCGTAGACACTGGCTTTTTGTGTGTTTAACCTGTCTACTTCGTTGTTATGGTTTATGATTTATTTTCCTAAACTTTAATCACCATTTGGTTGCTAATAATGATTACATTAATATTATTTGTTTCTGTAATATCTTGGATGTTCTCTTATCTGGATAGATGATATTTATTTTAGCGCATGTTTAAGTACTGACATGTTTGAATGCATTTGATTCCAGTTTCTTCATTCGTGTTTCCTTTGCCCAAACAGTTGTAAATTACATATTTATGGTGATTGGGACTCAAATTTGACATTCACTCTCATTATATGAATTGTTAGATGCTTGCTGTGAAGAAACTAGACAAGAGAGTTACTGATCACCAAACAGATGATGAGTTTCTTGATTTGGTAAACAACATTGACAGAATCCGGCATGCAAATGTTGTTGAGCTTATTGGATACTGTGCAGAGCATGGTCAAAGGCTTCTTATTTATGAGTACTGTAGTAATGGTTCGCTGCAGGATGCACTCCATTCAGATGATGAATTCAAAACAAGACTGTCATGGAATGCTCGCATTCGGATAGCACTCGGTGCAGCTAGAGCCTTAGAGTAAGTCAATTAACTATCAAGTGTAGACAATAGGGGAAAATATTTGCCCCTAGCTGTCAATGTTTTGTATATAGTCACTTGAATGTTTCCGTTCTCATATTTAATTTCTCCTGCCTGGATTTTAAAGTATTTCTCAGTAGATTAATTTAATGCTGGAATTTTTTTACTAGAAACTTGGGATCAATTCAGTATTAGATGGTAGAACAATTTGAGGTTTAAGTTGCTAAAGCATTATAATAGTTGTCCATACACGATAATGCGTCTTGATGTGCTACTTTCTGAATCTAACACTGTAATGTTGTTTTCTGACAAGGTACTTGCATGAGCAGTGTTCGCCACCTGTTGTACACAGAAATTTCAAGTCTGCTAACATTCTCCTTGATGATGATGTTTCTGTTCGTCTATCTGATTGTGGTTTGGCTCCATTAATAACTAAAGGTGCTGTAAGTCAGGTAAGAAATTATTGCATAATGTAAAAAATATGCCTCTGCATTATGAGGCACTGGTAAACGAATAAACACTTCATGTGGACTAACCTAGTAGTCATTGCAGATTATTGTAATTTCATGATATGTTTAAGGTCCCTCCTCTCCATCATTGCTAGGCAATAACTCTGAATTTGAATTATTAGCATAGGCATATGAATACTGATAACTCGTAGCCAAAAGATTAACCATTATTTTCACTCAAAAAGAAAACTTCAAAATCGTCCTAAATGAACATGCTTCCTGTGAAATGTAAACTTCTATTTGCCTGTTTCTTCTGAAGTATTGTGCAACTAGATTATATCAATGGTGATTAGCATTTCGTAAAAAAAAAAAATATCGTAATTTGCATTACATAACATTTCAAGCATTTTCAGCTCTCAGGACAACTGCTAGCAGCTTATGGCTATGGAGCTCCAGAGTTTGAGTCAGGAATTTACACATACCAGAGTGATGTTTACAGCTTTGGAGTGGTTATGTTAGAACTTTTGACAGGCCGTCAGTCCTATGACAGGTGAGAGCCAATAACTGAAGTACTTGAGCCTCTATTTTTCATCTATTTATGAGTTACTTCATCTATTCTGAAAATCTTGGACAGAACACGTGCTCGAGGGGAGCAGTTTCTGGTGAGGTGGGCTATTCCACAACTGCATGACATTGATGCATTATCAAAGATGGTTGATCCTTCTCTAGAAGGAGATTACCCTGCCAAATCATTGTCAAATTTTGCAGACATTATTTCTAGATGCGTTCAGGTAAGCTTCTTTCTCTGAACTTAGAAGTTTCGCTTAGCTTACCAATCTCTTTGTCATGGAATTGGATTCTTGAACTTATATGTGTGTCTTATGCAGTCGGAGCCAGAATTTAGGCCAGCAATGTCAGAAGTTGTCTTGTACTTAATAAATATGATCAGGAAGGAATCTCAGCAAAGTGAATCAAATGAATAAATAATAATGGAAATGGAAGTGATATTGAAGTGATATTTGAAGATGATTTCATCTACTAAGAATTTCATGCATGATTGCATGTCACCAAGGAGGGCGCAATTAGATTCCTCCATATTATTCAAAGTGCTAACCCTTCCAACATTCGCATGCAAGGAGGTTTTGTCCAATCAGCTTCAGAGAATTGTATCCATGTCATGTCACTCCTCGCACTCATGTGTAGTTCACAATTTATTATTATTATTCTTATTATTATTTAATGGTTCACTAAACCATACTATGTTGCAGGGCCCTAGAAATTAAATTAAACCCATTTGTTTGATACCTTCCATGTTGTTGATATAGAAATATTATTCATTGTGCATCCTGGCGATTTTGCGTTAGTCCTTGATGATGAAAATTTGGCAATCCTTGTACCCATGCACACATTCAAGCTCTGTAATTTTATATGGTTGTCCGTCTTCGTTGATTACTAGGACAAATTAATACTTACATCGAGTTACCAAATTGACACAACACACTTTGATCTTTGTTGAAAGAGCTGAAACCAGAAGGGTTTACCATGTAAAAAGTTTCCTCAAGGTCCCGTGAAGAAAGGTGTTATTCACATTATCCATTTGTAGTAAGGGCGAGAGTAAGAATAATTTGTAATGTTATGAGTTTGATAACAAGACTAAACATTTTGATAGTCGAAACCTTCAATTTGATGAAAACCTTTGACAACTAAGAGTGTCTTGTGTCTTTGAGCTTCCTTTAGAAGTTGATATGATTTGCCCAAAACAAAAGAGATCAAGAAGCTTATTATATTCAATTACAGAATCAATGTATATAAATTGGTGTAATTTTCCGAAAACAAAATATTCACAAAAGTTATTATTTGAGCTATACGGAACATTGCAAAGATTCATTACATATTTAACAATTTTAGGCCAAGCATGCCAAAAACAGGAGTGCCAAATCTGTATAATTATAACAGATACATATAGGTAGTATTGTAGCAGTAGTAGTGTGAGAAATACATTAGATTTATCAGATAATGAAGAGAAAACATAGATGTCATCCTTAAGTTTGCGTTAGAGGATGACTTCTTAGGTGTCTAGGTATTTGACAGTACAATAGTTAGAAAATAACTGAAAGAAAACATTGTAATATTTAGGAAATTGTGATACACTTAAATTTTTGTTATGTTATGAACATATAGTAGCTTCTTCAGAGAAACATATTTGTCTAAATTAAGCATAGGAAAATGAGTATGCTCAATACTTTGTATAGACAAACCTTGGCCATTACCTGGTGACTTTATTAGTACCAGTGTAAAAGGTTGATGAATCGAGGTGATTGGTATTATAGGTAATGTGGTGTCTTGATATTAAGATACCAAAAGAGGGGCGAGAAGCATGGATGGTATAGACACGATTGTAGTTTCACCTTAAGTTAAATCTTGAGAAATGACTTTAGATTTATTAGCTTGAATATTACTTGGAAATTCATACCAATACGATGCCAACAAACTTTGGCAACATGGCCAATTTTATTGCAAATTTGGCATTGAATTCTTGTGTTGTGTATTTGAGATAAGTAAGAACCATTATATTAGTTCTTTGAATTCTTGGATTAGAAGAATTACTTTTTCTTGATATTCTGTTGTTCCTCTAGTAACCATGTCCATTTTGAGTGTTGTTTCTTCTACAATTGAAAAACACTGAAATTGGATGAAGGACACTAAAAGTATTTACAAGCACACCATCATATTTAAGACATCTATGTTTTTCAAACCTTTCTTCTTAAGCTATGAGAAAGTCTTTAATACTTTTAATTTTATATGGATCAACACTCGTGGTGATTGAAATGATGAACCTATCAAAATCTTTGGATAGGTTGTCAAGAATAATTTCTATGTGATGATGTTTAAACATAGGAGAATAACAGTAGAAAGAGAATCAACAATCTTCTTAATATCTTAAAGATAAGCAGTGATGATCTTGTCCTACTGTGTGAAGCTGAATTTTCAGCTTTTTTATCTTTCTTCTTGTGTGGCTAGCAAGTGAATTTTCAACTTTTTTATCTTTTTTCTTGTGTAGCTAGCAAGTACATGTGTAACTTCTTTCAAATTTGATTTGTTGTATTGAGAACCATAATGTGTGTTAGAATAGATACAAGAAACCAAGTCATAAAAAGACTATCTTATTGTTCATAATTAAGAAAGTCTCGATTAACAATGTTGTTGGAATTGTCTAAGACAGTCCTAAATCTTGAAGGAGGGAAATCATTTTAAAAAAAAGTGATGAAACTTGAGACTTTTAATCATAACATGAGCTTGTTATTGTCCGATGAGAATCTCTTATCAAATTTAAAAAATAAGAATAGTAAAAAAATATGGTTAAAAATAAGCTACAATACCAAAGTTGAATCCATAGTTCAAGAAAAAAAAAAAAAAAAAAAAAAAAAAAAAAAAAACAAAAAAAAAAAAAAAAAA
>Ga0209700_108268_pt1 | contig 13523 bp, 7 predicted proteins | sample SiratroredBW_FD_187528 | JGI IMG/M metagenome (GOLD analysis project Ga0209700, IMG submission 187528) | Root nodule microbial communities of legume samples collected from California, USA - Siratro red BW (SPAdes) (version 2) | ecosystem: Host-associated > Plants > Roots > Nodule | place: USA... | reverse complement strand
GAGTAGAATGTTAGATGAAGTATATAAGATTTCAGATATCGAATAAGATCATCAAAGTATTTTGTTTAGTAGTGGACATGAATGTGTGTTGGATTTTACAACAAATTATGTAAATGAATTTTTACTCTTTTTGGGTAAATTTTGAGAGTCGTGGACTTGGTTTTTTTTTTTTTTTTTTTTTTTTTTTTTTTTTTTTTTTTACTTTTTTCTATTATTTGGGTGTGAAATATAAGAAATACAAACATAATTTGGAGGTTACTATTATAGAAACAAAAAAGTGTGATTGTTTCGTAAGATTGCGAGGTAAACTATTGGAAATGGAGAAGGGTGTGTGTTGAAGGTCATATGTGGGTTACATAATTATGATTTTGGTGAGACATTAGTTGGGCACTCTTATGCTCGGAGATTAAGACCTGATGAACATGGCTTAGTTGTTGACATGACAAAGAGTCAAGTGAAGCCTTCAAACATATTGTTGACTTTGAAAGAGAACAATGAAGACAATGTGACAACAATTAAACAATTATATAATATTATATATACATACAAGAAATTGTTTAAAGGTTCAAAAACTGAATTGCAACAATTAATGATGTTGCTAAAGCGTGACCAGTATATCACTGAAGTAGGTGTCATCAATATTCAATGGTTGTGAGTGATATATTTTGAACATATTCAAATTCAGTGAAGTTGTTGAATGCATTTATCATTGTGTTGTTGATGGATAATACATACAAAACCAACAAATATAAGCTTCATTTGCATGAAATAGTTAGTGTGACATCTGTTGGATTAACTTTTCCGGCTGCCTTTGTGTTGTTGTCAAGTGAACGTATAAATAACTTCATATGGGCTTTAGAGAGACTTAGGAGGTTGTGTTTTAAGAGGAGATGTGTACCCTGATATCATTGTTAGTGATAGAGACCTTTCTTTAACGTATGCAATCAATGTTGTTTTTCTTGAAGTCTCTAACATACTATGTCGATTTCACATTAACAAAAATGTCAAAGCAAAGTGTAAAATATTAACTGATTATAGTAGGCTTGAGACATTATAATGGATGCATAGGAAACATTGATGGATTGTGGTGTGATGCATATGATGAAATTGTTAAAGGGTTTAAAATTGTTTGTTCATCTTAACCTTTGTTTGTTGATTATGTAAAAAAGACATGACTCATTTCTTAAAAGGAGAAATTTTGTAAGGTTTGAACAGATAGGGTAATGCATTTGGATAACACTACCTCAAATACCTCAAATAGGTATATTTGTTAATATTTTTTTATTTATATACGTGTGCAAAAAAAAGTATATAAAACATTAATATTTTGCTGTGGACTGTAAAAACAACCATATTTTTATTGTTGTTCACTGTCGTCCAATACAACCAGCTAATCATACAAAAACAATACCAAACACAAAATAAACCTTACCTTTGCTTGAATTAATGCTTCAATATCAGATGGAGGTGTAAAATAATCCAATCTTCAAACCTACTACGACGCACCACTAACAACTATGTGTCAATGTATCTAGTTTCAAGGAATAATGGTCAACAATAAACCTGAATGAAGAACGGTGCAAGTTAGCCATAATGTGAAGGCAACAGAGAAAGATGATTAATGAATACAAAAGGTGCATGATTTCGATTTGGAGGTAAAAGGAGATGAAGAGGGGGAAGAGTAGTAGGTTATAAATTTAATTTCAAGTGATCTTTTTACGTATGATACGATCTTGTAAAATTATATCATGGTGGAGGTGTTGGAAGAAACTCTTAAAAAAAAAAAAAACTCAACACGGCAAATAAAAGCCCACTTTATCATCCTAATTTTATGGTCTTTTGACAATTTTGATTATTTATGAATTGAGATAATTTATACCATTATACAAAGAGACACAGAGTTTAAAAACTTTTTAATTAGACAATTTTATCATTTAATAAATAAAAAAATTATTATTTGTTTAATAAAATAAATAATTGAATAATTTTTGTATATTTTAAAACAACCGGTTAAATAATTTTTTAATCATATTTTTACAAATATATATATAGTTATATTATTATTTTAATTAATTATTCATACAAATAATAAAATTATATATATTATAATGTAATAAAAATATGAATACAAATTATAATTTCCGAAATAAAAAAATGTAGAAAATAGATTAGGCATTTGTGCTTACAAATTGATTCTTGAAATGGCAGCCGTTGATGGCGTTTTTGTTAATACAGAAGGAAGATCCAAAGCTGCACCCGCCTTAAACCACGAGCGAGTTGCTGTGACAGATAAAGCTAAACGGTAAGGCGTACGTGGAGCGGAAGAGGAAGAAGAAGAAGAAGATGAGCGTCTCACATTTCGCGGTTCTATCGTGTTGTCGTCCACTCGTCCCTTCACTGTACTCTACTATCTCTCTCTCTTCGTTTTTGTTCTTCAGTTCACACTTAGGTTTTGTGATTTTAATTGGAACTTGGAAACACCAGCTCGCGTGCTTCTGCGCTTCGTTCTCGCATACGCTGTTGTGCTACTCTAACTGCTACTTCCACAGAGACTCCCACTCCAACCTCCGTAAAGTAATACTAATCATCGATTTATTTATTTATTTTTTAAAATTTTGGTGTTAATTAAGTAGCAGTCTGTGTCGTTATTGATGCTTATTTTTTTTTGCAGGAAACGAGTAGTGTCGGGGGTTCAGCCCACGGGCTCAATTCACCTTGGAAACTATTTTGGAGCTATCAAGAATTGGGTTGCCCTTCAGGTTTACTATTCACAGCGTATTTTTTTTCTTATTCCAGGGTGTTGTTTTGAATTGCACAAGTAATTTTAATTGGCAATGAATGTGGCATAATGCGACTTGGATAAATTGGTTTATGCATGAGCGAATTTTAACTTACGGAAAAGTTTATTTCGTTTTTCATCCGCTTAGACCCTTGATTGGATTCCATAATTGAAATGCTGCTTGACTGTCTCGATTCACAAATTTGCATATTTTTCGTTTTGCAGAATGTTTATGAAACTCTTTTCTTCATTGTGGACCTGCATGCGGTATGTCCAGATTCCTTATACTACCTAGACTTATGAAGTGCTCAGTGATGTTTTGTTTGAGCCACAGGTCTGAGCTCAAATAACGAATTTTCTGGTGTATAATATCATGTGACTAAGAATCTTGAAATTCATGATTTTTCTTTGTTTGCGCTGCTTCTGCTCTGTAGTGCGTTTACTGTTAGCTCAAGTTTGTACTTTAATTTATTGTGCCGTTTACACTTTCTGAGATCAATTCGCAAATAAGTCAATTAATCTGGGGTTTCTCATCAATGAGGCTTAGCAGCTCCGCCAAGAAAACTTACACATTTACTTATAACAGTGGATAAAAGATCCAGAATTTTAGGATAATTTAAGTTCACCTTTAGATGTACGTTTTTATTTAGAGTTGAGATTTTGATTGGAATCCTCACAATATATCCTTGTTGATGGTACAAAGAGCGGCCAGACTTTCCTGGTCCAAGATGTACAACCTATGAAGCATGGATGCTGATGTTACATGGACACAGACATATACAGCTCTGTTCCAGCAAATTTCAAGTGTCTTGTCAGGATATGTAACATGACTTCATGTTTGACCTGTGTGTCATACTGCTCTTTTTTTTTTTTTTTTTAAATGTTCATGCTTCAAAGTTTCACATTAAACTTGATCAGGCTAGTATATTGGTTTTCTGAGAGGATTTTGTGGACTAATTTTATGCTTTAAATTGCTTTTCATTGTACTTAATTACTGGTCAAGGCTAGTTTTCTGTTTTCTTAATTTTGAATGATACTGTCCCATTTCTCATCCCTTTGGATTTGATCTTACAGATCACATTACCATACGACACCCAACAATTATCTAAGGCTACAAGGTCAACTGCTGCTATTTACCTAGCATGTGGAGTGGATCCTTCCAAGGTTCTTTGCAACTTTTTCTCTGAACGTTTTGGAAAGAGTATTTATGTTGGAAGTATCAAGATCACTGTGGATAAATGACATTCGTTTTGTGCATACAGGCTTCAGTATTTGTACAGTCTCATGTTCGCGCACATGTAGAATTGATGTGGCTGCTGAGTTCCACGACACCTATTGGTTGGCTGAACAAAATGATACAGTTTAAAGAGAAATCTCGGAAGGCGGTGCGTTTATAGCTGTATGCATTCTTAATTTCTATTTTATAAAATTATTTATTATTCTTGTTTTATGGATATAATTTGATTTTTGCAAGTTTTATCTCTTTACTTAATTTCTATCTGTATTTTTCCTTCTTAACAGTGGTCTTCTGGAAGTAATACAGTTCAATTTGATTCTTTAATTAGCCAAACTTTGTGAATAAGATTTCCTCTGGACTGACTTTATCTTATCATATTGTGAATAATTGGAAAATAAAAAAAATCTCTCCCTCTTTGTTTTGAATGTCAAGAACTTGACTGTGCACCGCACCATATTTGAGCTCTAGTTGTGCTTCAATGCTCAGCAGTAATACCGACTGTTTACCTTTTGATCACCGCTCTTTAAATAATGGAAGGCAGAAGCTTCTGGTCAAATATTTAGGCCTTGATAATGAATAAAGCCTATTCTAAGAATAAATTAATAACATACAAGTTCAATGTTGTCAAAATTGGAGATTTTATGTAAGATTCGTAAGTGAAAGGTTTTAACTTAAATGCAAAACTATACTTAAGCATATACAAGTATGTAAAAGATAACATAAATAGTGAAAATAACCTCTCAATCACTTGTTAGACTAAACCTAAATGAAGATTCATTAGCATAACATCCGATACAACTCATAACTCATATTTACTTATGTAAGTTTTTTGTAACATATCTCAACTAAAACATGAGAAAATAGTCCAAATGTGCAATTATAGAGTAGAATCTAGATTCTAGATATTTAGTCTAGTAGCAGAGTGCTAGATAAAAACGAAGTCAGAAACAGAGAATAGAGAGAGGGTGAGGGGCACTTGATGTGAGAGAAGAGTTTCTTTCTGCTACTAGCTGTACTCAGCCCCAGGCCAGAGTGCAAGGGTGAGACTTGAGAGAAAAAAAGTTACAGAACGAAGGGTTTCATTGGGCTGTTTGGGGAAGAAGAGAGGATTAAAAGAGATGGCAGAGACCTGTGTCTGTTTTGTGATGGGATTTGTACCTCATTAGGTTTAGAAAAACTGAATTTATTATTTATCTTTGGGTTGAGAAAACCAAATTGGCACCCACTTTCTGGTGGAATCGTGCAAGTTGCTGAGTCACAATTCCACAATCCAACTTGATGATTCCATCATAGCATGATTCTGCTTGTTGGTTTGCAAGGCCTTGGGAAAATTGTAAAAGGCAGTTTTAACATGTTTCATCGTGACAGATTGTACTATGTAGCTTGTCTTTGACCAATGTAGGTTTGCTAAAGCAGGCCCATTTTTTTCTTCAGTACTCTCGTACTGGCTTGTATGTTTTCATTTGTACATATAATAGATTCTTGGGGAATTGGATATGTAGGGAGATGAAGAAGTTGGGGTTGCTCTTTTGACTTATCCTGTTCTGATGGCTTCTGATATACTTCTATATCAGGTGATTTCTGACACTCTACCTTGTGGAAATTTTGCAAGTCTTGAATGTAGTAGTGAAAGTTAAAAAGCTTAAATAAATAAGCTAATGTTGCCTAATATGATTGCAGCTTTGCTTGATTAGCTTTTGCAACCTCAAATTTTGGAAAAAATTATTTAAAATGCATTATATTAAATTTACCTTGAATAAAAATAATTCTTATAATTGCAGCATGCTTCTGCAGTCTGATCTTGTGCCTGTTGGTGAAGATCAAAAGCAGCATTTGGAGTTGACTCGTGACTTGGCTGAACGGGTTAATAATTTATATGGAGGGAGAAAGTGGAAGAAATTAGGGGGGTGAGTAATTGTTTCTAAACTGGAGATAAATACCATCCACATCATGGGGTTGGAATTCTTTAACTTCTATAGATTTTACATTGGGCTTGACCTTTTTTACTTTCATTTTGCATCTTTATGACAGCCGAGGTGGTACTATATTTAAGGCAAGTTATATATCATCCCATTAAAAGGAGCTAATGAATCATAATACTATGGAAATGTATTTTTTTTTCTAACAGCACTTTCTGGGATGTAGGTTCCAGAGCCCCTTATACCTCCAGCTGGTGCCAGAATAATGTCCCTAACGGATGGCCTGTCCAAGGTTTTCTATTTTTTACTGCTTATATGTACATATATTACACGCACTGAACATTTCTGTTTCTATTATAAGCCTGTTCATTTGCTCTGTAGGGCGTTGACTCTTGAAAATTCAACTGTAATGTTGTTAGATAGTTCTGTTTTACCATCAAAGAGTACAGAATGCAGAATGCTAGATAATAGAAATTAAAGTAGATTACCTGCTATCAATGTCATTTTTTAGAAATCGGAAAGCAGAACGATATTTATTGATTTGAACTTATAAATATTTCTTGCATTTATTTTGAATTCAATTTTGTAGATGTCAAAGTCTGCACCTTCTGATCAATCCAGAATCAATATTCTTGATCCTAAAGATGTAAGTAAGAACAATTCACTTTTTGTAGGCCTTACTGCATGGTGCATAATTTATTGTTTTAAATAGTATACTATTAGGATGAAAAATATTATCAATATCTCTATAGTAATCAGGAAAAAATATCTCCAGAATATATTTAGAATCTTCCTATTTATTTCAGCATCTTTTTATTTTTATTTTTTTGAAGGTTTTGGTTATTACAAATATAGATGGTGAGAATGTAATTGGTGTGATTGATATCAATAAAATAATTCTTTATTTTTCAAGTTGGTATCAAAGCTTCCGATCTTGGGAGCCCTGTTTTTGCTGCCTTGTTAACTGTTGTCACTGTCGTTGTTCACCATTGTCGTTGAGGTTAGTGGTGGGCCAGAAAGGTGTGTCTCACCTGCCGCCACCACAGATAGGAAAATATGATTTTAATGTAAAGTATAAATGAGGAATCAAGGATGCTTATGTGTTTCTTAATCTATGTTCTATAACCCTGTAAGAAAGATAAAGATACGTGGAGGAGGTAACGATACATGTTTTTGGGACACTAGCATAGGTTGGGATTTATGAAGAACTGAATGGTTTAGTTTTATATCTTTTCAATAATGTGCAGAGAGTGTCTACATCATGGAGACGTACATTAGAAACAGTGAGGTTCTTATTCACAAAAATAAAGGAGAATCATATTTTTTTAATTTCTCATTGAAATAGATCTATGGTATTTATCGAGTCTTAGGTTAAAATTGCTTTTGTTCTCAAGTGTAGCAGACTTGACTGCTTGAAGTTACCCTTATACAGACATGACTTCCATTTTATTGATTATGTGTATTAATTTGAGATGAACCTTGGTGTGATGGCATAGTTGTTGCCTCGTGACCTAGATCATGGGTTCAAATTTGGGGTGTGGGTGTAAGTCTGTATCTACCCTCCCTGTATCCCACTGGTTGAGAATACTGAATATTTTTGTTGTCCTTACTTCGTTGACTAGGCTGCCCTAGTAGGTGTGCGCTCAATTTGCAATCTTTGTTGTCACCTGTACTCAATGAACTATTGCTTGCAACTTAACATATTAATATTTGAGTAAATTTAACTATGAATAAAACTATCTATCCTCAAATCTTAGTTTGCCTTTGCTTGCTGTTGACCAAGTTTACTTATTTTATTTTGTAGCTTATAGCAAACAAGATCAAACGTTGCAAAACTGATTCATTTCCAAGGTTAGTACTGGCAATATTACTGTATAATGATATTGGTCCTTAGAGCTTTAGTCTATAAATACTTTTTTTTTGTCATTTACCTGTTTTCTATAAATCCTTCTTTCTGGTGTGCACTTTATGACAAATCTTACAGCTTGGAATTTGACAACTCTGAGAGGCCAGAATGTAATAATCTTCTATCCATATACCAACTTACTTCAGGAAAGACAAAAGAGGTCAGAAATGACACACACACACACACACACACACACACACACACACACACACATATATATATATATATGTATATATATTTATTTATATTTATATATATTTTGCGCTAATAATTATAATTTTTTCTGTTCAATATGTTCTTTGTGGTTCCGAATGTACTTATTTCCATCAATTTTTTATCTTTCTGAGTGTATTTTTTTATTTTCTTTTTGGTTTTAGTTTTCTGTGTGAAATGTAAGGAGGTGTGTGCTTTTGGTCTTTTAAAAGTAAAAAGAGTTGGCCTAAAAGAAGCAAGTGATACATGGCAGAATGACCTTACGTTTAGCTTTGGTTATTGTAGAATAATAGCTATTGGTATTGAGATTGCTTATGGGATTAACCATTGCCGATTATTTTCAGCTGTTTCTTTCTTCCTTGGTGAACTTCTGTTTCATTACAAAAAGAAAAACACCAAAAGCCTTTTCGCACTAGATATAATACATAGATCAAACTATGCGATTGTGTTCTACTTCCTATTAAAATCCCAAATTTTAAAAAGGCCATTTAGGTGAAGGTTTATTTTAATGGTGGGGATTGAAAAAATGAGGCCTGCGTTATGCTCCAAGGATAATTGGTTTTGCAAGGTCTATTTCGCTGATATTAGTGTTTGATATGGAATGTAAGCGTGAGGGTTGTATGGTGGTGGTGCTTAGTATTTCGCAAATTATACCAATAAAATTACTTTATTTACATTCTAAAGTTTCTAAAGTAAATAAAAATGTTAGTGAAAATAATATTACTAGAAAGAAAAAAGAATAGATGTTTTTGGAGCATCGAAACAAAAGGAATTTATTGAATTGCAGTTAGAGACTAGAAATCGAGCAAAAGGAAAATACCCTGATCGAATAAATCTTGAATTCTCCCAATCAAACCAAGAATGTATTGAAAAAAATTCTGTAGGAAGGGGCTGTGAAAAGGTGGGTGTTGAGACATGTTGGTGAGTTGGCACAGTGTTGACTTTAGTTTCTTGTTTCCCAGACTAGGGTTCCTTCAGAGAATTGCTCTCCATGTGGCCCATTGGTGATTTGCCAACTTTTTTCTGAAACTTATGCCCTTTCTTCAGCATAAATATGATCTGTAAAATTTTGTTATAAAACACCAGTCATTGACCCAACATAAGGAGCTCCAAGCAATGTTGTCAAAATCATGAGTCTAACTTGCGTGCTTGTATGATCCTGCATTAAGGGAGACAGAGCAAGCTAATGCACACAACGGATTGGGAGATGGTTGATCGTGGTGGGATCTCATGGTTGCTCATGAAATTCACGGATCATGCTTTGTGTTGATTTGTTTGAGCAACTAGGGTTTGTGTTGCAAAATTCCTTTAGTTTGCTAAAAAACCCAACCTGAAAAAAGCCCAACTGGTAAGGACGACCCTTATCTACTAGGGTTCTCCTTTGCAAGTGAGAAAAAAGTTGAACAATTGTAGATGGTGCTCTCATTAACATTCCCATCACCATTGACGTCATTGCCTATCGCCACACTGATGTGGCTGTTGCTGATGCTGTCTTCACCATCGTTGACCATTACAACACTCATGACCATTGTGTCACTGTCTCCCACTCTCTCATCAACATTGTTAGTGTTGACTTCATTGTTGTTGGTGGTTGCTTTGATCGCCAACTTTGTTCTGTTCTATTGGATCTTATTATTTATGACTTATTATTTTTCTTGTCCATATTATTTTTAATGCACGCAGAAGTCTATAGATATAGTTTTTCATATACTTGAATCTCTTATGAGTTGAGTAATGATTTTTTATCTCCCTTCCGATTCTCTTATGATCCTTGAGTTTGACAACCTTGCTCCCAAGGTTATTATGGTATAGGAAAACTTCTTCTGTAATGTCTATAACTAGAGGAGGATTTCTAATATTGTGTATCTTAGAGTTGCGCACAAGTGTGTTATTTAATGAAACATTAGAGTACAGTTATATACAAAGGTATAAATTGAATCCCTGATTTACTGTATTGGATAATCCACAGATGTTGGCATTGGCAAATTAAGTAAACCATGTTATTCAAACCCCCCTCAAACTAGAAAAATACACTCAACACGGGAGAACCTTGAAGTGATTTACTGAACATGCCAGCTAGTTAGTTGTTGAGGTTACCAAGTGGGTTGTGATTTCTCAGGGAAACATCTTTTCTCTATCAAAATGACAATTGTTCTCTATGCATTTGTTCCTTTATGGAAGACCGGGTTTGATTGAATATGAAGTGTAGCTTAATTGTTGCAGATAAGCTTCTTGTGTTGAATGTCTCCCAATTTTAGTTGTTGTAGTTGCTCAAGAACAAACTCAAATGTAGCTGCTTCTATAACAGTGTTGTATGCACTATGCAATTTCTGCATTGAATCTGGAAACTGTTTTGCTTTTTCCTCTTCCATGAATTAGGTTTCCTCCAAGTCGAAGACATTACCCTGAAGTGGGTCGTTTGTTTGTAGGTAATCTTACCCAATCATGATTAGAGCAGGAGTGACCATACCTGATAAATGAAGGCTATATGTTGATTATAATGGGATGAATTGGGTTGTACGTTGTATGGTGGGCTAGGTCTTGTGAGTTTCTTTTCTATAACCAACTAAAATAAAGGTATTAGGTCTGAGTGGCCAGTCTTTTGTAAATCTTTGTTATTGAAAAACTAGAGATGTTGGGCTAATGGGAAGCTGCGAAGTAGTTTACTAGGATGATCTGTTATATGCTTGAAGGACACGTATCTGTTTTTTAAATTCATGATCACGAACTAGTCTTTCTCAAATTATGACATTAACATGAGTATCCTTTAAACTTCCTCAACATATTGCCGGAAATTGAGAAGAATTCTAGGGCATTAATTTGTAAAATAATTCTTTCTAATCTGCCGGTCTAGATGAGATGTGCTGCTGAATTTTTGTTACGTAGAAAAGTTCCTGCTTAAATATCTAACTTTTAATTTATTTAAATTAATCCCCAATCATGTAGTAGTTCCTGGTTTTCTAATTCGTCAATTCTACTTGGACCATTTTTTTATGCAGGAAGTTGTTCAGGAATGCCAAAATATGAACTGGGGGACTTTCAAAACCCTTTTAACAGATGCCTTGATTGATCATTTACATCCCATTCAGGTTTCATATAGTAAATTACTTTTTGTGAAGAATGCCTTGATTGTTTTCTCTAAATTACTCTTTTTAGTAGTCAGCATTTCTAATCACCAAGTTGGCATAAGTATGCTTGATGAGTATTTAATTAGTTTTGAAAAGTTCAATATTAAAAGAATGATTTTTACGTTTGGATTTGATTATATTATAATAAGTTTTGTTTGGATGGTTTTGCACTAAAAGCTAGACACAAATCCCTCAGGATTAGGCGGGAAAGAATCTATAAAATGGTGACATCCAAAACCTGGACAGTTTTATGTCTTAATATAAATGTGGATATGGATTACAGATAAAGTCACCAGGTAATATTATTTTATTATAACAAGTGGGGTACATTCAGCAAAAATAACAAATATTTTAAGGGTAAAATGTTTTTTAGTGTCTCGAAATAAAAACACATGTTTTTAGTCCCTCACGAGGGACTACAACAACATCACCTATGGTAAATGTATGAACTGAAAATGTTACTAAACCTGAATTTCAAGATATTTTGAAGGATCAAAAATATAAATCCCCCAAATATTAATTTTGTGCTGGTATGTGTTTTCAGCATACAAGAACCCACGTCATTTTAGTTTTTTGCTGCCCAAACAATCAACTAACTGTTAAAAGAGAGATATTTTGAGGTCAAATGTATTATATAAGCTCAGAATTATATTTGAAACAGTTGTCCAACACAATCTTAGTGTTATACGAAAAAGGTCAGTGCATAACTTAATAGTTAATAACTTATTTTCTTTGAAGATTAGGAAGCTGAACAATGTTTAAAGTTTGCCTTGATTTGAATTGGATTGCTATTTTCTTGAGCTTTAGTGGGCCATCAGCTTATCTCACCATTCCATTTATTAACTGCTTAGCGGGATTTTTTCTTACTAAATTGGTCCCTTATATTTTACTCAGTGAGCATGCGGTCTGCGTTATCACTTCTTTTTTTTCCCAACTTTGGCAGGTTCGCTATGAGGAAATCATGTCCGATTCAGGTTATTTAGATGAAGTATTGGCACAAGGTGCTAGAAATGCAGCAGAAATAGCAGATACCACACTCCATAACGTTTATCAAGCAATGGGATTTTTGAGTAGACAGTAATAATTGATACCAAATGAATTAATATCAGCGAGACAGCAACTTGAAAGCTAACTTATGGACGATTCATGACCGGCTTCAAGATTTTGGCGTAATCTTGTGAACGTATACTTGGCTACTGGAAGTGGAAATATTATTTTTCAAATAATATTTGATATAAAGCCTAAAGGTCTCAGAAGTTCTTGATGAAGTTTGTTATTGCCTTCATTTTATTTTATTCTTTTTCTATCTCTTCCATTGTTTACTATGATTTATAATTAATTCAAATTGATAAATAGTTTCGTCATTGTATTGTCTTTGATGGAATAACGACCTAGTCATCTTAATTCTGTACTCATCAAGTTCTCATGATGATTGATGACAACACGACCCATTTAGCTCCTTAATTGGATCTTCATTTTACTAACCATCTGGAATAACTTCATGTGTGCTTGCTCCCCCGTCCCCAAGCTAATGAATTGGACAGCCTCTTGTTTTTCAATCTACTTCTAGGCAGATGATACTAAGAAAATAAATTTCCTTGAAAGAAATAATTACATGAGAAATCTTACAGCACCATTGTTTTGTTGACCAGTACAATAAGTATGCATGCCCTTATGAAACTGGTGGAATGTGGAAGTAACATTTGGTAGAGGTTTGATGAAGCCATAGTGGCATTCTTATCAACATCGAATACTTACTACAAGGGAGAATATTAAATCCTCCAATCAGTTATATTTTTCATCTAGAAGATTTTTGTTGTTTTTTGTTTGATGTACAGCAAGGAGTCTTTTCTTTTTTTTTTTTCGATTAAGACATCAGGGAGTCTTTTTTTTTTTTTTTTTTTTTTCGATTAAGACATCAAGGAGTCTTGTTATGCACCACAGAATTAGTTCGATGTACAGTTGTGAATGGGATGGGGCATCTGCAGAAACCATTGCAGAGAAGTGCAAATTAGTGACTGTGGCATTGCAAAATGCAAAGTGCAAAATGTTTGCTAGCTTTTGTTTCTCTTTCTTATGGGCACCAACAGAATAAATGATGTGTCTCTTATCAGAAACTGTACGCTGACTTCGTCTAGGTGGGATGAACTGGAAAAAGACATGCCAGGGTCCACTATTGGATTATTTAAAGTGAGATTCTCTAAAGCAAATAAATAAAAAAAAAACTATGTAATGTTTATGCTATTTGAGTTCTTATGTGGGGACGGTTATATATGGCTATAAAGATCAACAATTATGTGATTCATTTATACCACATAAACTTATATGCAATGCACGCACA
>Ga0209700_108266_pt1 | contig 13528 bp, 3 predicted proteins | sample SiratroredBW_FD_187528 | JGI IMG/M metagenome (GOLD analysis project Ga0209700, IMG submission 187528) | Root nodule microbial communities of legume samples collected from California, USA - Siratro red BW (SPAdes) (version 2) | ecosystem: Host-associated > Plants > Roots > Nodule | place: USA... | reverse complement strand
TTATTATTTCAAAAATACTTACACTAATAAATATATTTTTATGTTATTATTGATTTTTATTTCTTTTTATTTTTATCATTATGTTTTTAAATTTAAAAGATTACCCGGACAAAATCGGGTGTTGACAGAGAAGAATGATTATTGTTACTTTGCTAAATTATATCCTTGAGTAGGGAGTTAGATAGAAGGGAGCTAGATGAAGACCATGATAGAACAATTTAATTTTGAGTTTTTATGGGTAAGTGTAGCATTTCTTACTAAAGTTGATATTCTTTTATTTTCCTTTCTAGGTGGTTGGTTAAGATGGTATATGTTGATAGTGTAAAGTTTGATCTTTCCGAACCTACTTAAAATTTTGTTGAGATTATGAAAGTGTCAAGAAAGCTTAAACTTATTGGCTTGCTATATTTAAGTAAGGAAAGTTAATGTTTGTGTCTATTTAATGAAGTGAATATTGTTTAAATGTGTGAAAGATGTAGTGTTTGATAGTCACACACAAACACATATATGAAAGTTGATATATGTATACCATTGATTGTGATTTTTGAAATAAAATGGAGTATGTATAGTATTATTAATGTATTTAGAATTTATTTTCAAAGAAGATAATGATTTCTAAGTATGTGACTTTCTTTGTTTTTTGGAGAATGAGTATATTTAGACTTGATATTGTTTAAGCAATGACCCACCTCTCAAGCGATGATAAAGTAAGGTGTAATCATTATATTCACCACTCACCATTGTTTAAGCAACAACTTCGATGCTCAGGTGATGGATTTTAGTTCAAGTAAGAGCTTGTAGCATAAGTGAACGAGAGAGACATAAACAATTTTCTCTCCTCTAGAAGGATATTACTGAAGCAATATATTGATTGCTAAAGTAGGGCTATAATGGTATTGTATGAATTTTGGAATTTTTGTGAATTATGCAATCACGTTAAAGTGCAAAAGTTTGCCACTTAAACATTTGTGAAATAATGGATTAGGTTTCATGTTTTCGGAACTTGTTGGAAATTATTCAATAAACATGTCGCTTGAGCGTATTGACACTTAAAAAAGAAAAAGACAAATTCAATTATGCTATGTGGAGGTATTTTGGTCAAACAATGTAATATCGCTTAAGCGATGAGACCTATTTGTAGCTAAGCAAAGTGAGATCATTCAAGCGATAAATAGAATGTGAAAATGATGTTTGAATTGTATGGTTAGTTATATATGTTTTGAGAGATATATGAGTAATGTATGATATGTATAGGTCAAGCATGATATATGTATCGTATGTGGGTACAGCATGTAGATGTGCGATTCTTTTTAAATATGTAACCCTTTGTGAGTACATGATATAATGGTACTTGGGATGGTATGTGATGAGATATTAAGCATGTTAACTCACTAAGTAATATGATGAGGTATTAAATATGTTAGTTTATTAAGAAAGTAGATATGTGACTTCACTTGTAATTTTAATCATATAAATTAAAACATTAAGTAATCAGAATTATGAGGACATTTATAAATCATACTTTGATATGTAAACATATAAGTTATCTTCCTCAAAATAAATGTTATACTTTGTTAAAACATGTTTAATATAAATGTATTTTTTAAAAAGTGTTATGTGACGAGTGCATTGTACATTAAAGTTATAATTAAGGATTTTAATATCTTATTCATAATATTTTAATTAATGTTGTTTGGTGAAGATGTTGTTAAAGAATACCTCATCTTTATAACAATGCATGTTAACATCGTTAAATATACTATGAGATGTGTGTTATATATAATAATTTGATTCTTCAATTTAAACTAATTATCTTTTAATATGCGTTTATTATTATGATTTTACTTGATATAGAAGGAATATAACAATCAGATTATATATACTTTCTTATATTATTTCTCTTTATATATATATATATATATATATATATATATATTTATATTTAATGTTCTGGTATAATATATAAAAAGTACAAATATTAATATTAATGTGTTTTATAGTTTTGCAACCACCTTTTGCGAAAAAAAAATAAAAAATAAAAAAAGAGAAGTTATTCGTTCTATACATTGTTTGACCATCGTCATGAACACGATTATAATAGTACTCTGTTTCTTAAAATACAAATGCATGTATGTCATCCCTATGTGTCTAGCTAGGTATAGGGATTTGTATGATGACTTTAGGATAGGATGCAATTATTTTTAAATCCATAATATGAAAAGTGCATAAATTATTTTTAGTTTGATTCATAACATTATATTATGTATACAGTATTTATAAACATATATGTAATTTTAATATCAATTCAATACATCATAATTTTTCTGTACAATACTTTAGTGGTTTTCTTCTGGGCTTGGACATTTTACCTTTTAGCACAGATTTTTGTAATATTATTGGTTTTTTTAATGTATTGTCATCGGAAAAAAAAAAGGGACAAAATAATTTTAAAATGAAAAAGGAAAAGAAAGAGACATGATTATTTTGTATGAAAAACAAAGAGATGTCTATTCTTAACTTGGTGGACAAAGTGGCAATTAATCATGATGAAAATTCAGAAAGGAGCTTTACTAACCTCATTAGGAAATTATAGTTTCATCTCATCCTTGCATTTCAGGAGTGGGTCAATTCCTTCTTTGTCTCCATCTTTTTGCTGACTCCATAAACTTTACGAGTACGTGCTGCCCTTCCATTATTGGTCGCATGTCAAAACATAAATCAAATCATCACAAAGGAGCCATATGGCAAAGATGCAATCTCATGTTCTTTGGCTTCTTCTTCCCAAACTTTGAAAGGGGTTGTTTCACTGTGTAAATTATTTCAAACGGTGCAAACAAATAGGTTTCAAAGGATATATACAAATGTTAGAAATATATATTTTATACTACTAGTAAACTTTTTGATTTAAGAATTTTTATGAATTTTATTTGAGATAGATTTAGAACTTTTAATAAGATTAGCACAAAACACATTTGATGATAAAAATATTTTAATATTTGCCATTCACGTTGTTATAATATATGTAAGGTCTTTTGATTGTTGTGTTATACTGTAGTTATCTTTCGGTGCACAAATAAAACACTTTTTTTTATCTCATTCTCGTATACTTTCCACTTTAACTTTTTTAATTTTTTTAAATCTAATAGTTAAGATAAATTGTTATGTAGAATTTATATGAAAATACATTTTGAGAGTAAAAGGTAATTCTATTGAAATCGATTAATCATCTTCTTATATATATATATATATATATATATATATATATATATATATATAATTTTTATTTTCGTTTTTTAGTTTTTTTTTTTATCTAATGGCTAATACGAGTTAATATGTAAAATTATTATATTAAAAAATGAATGATAAGATGAAAAGTAACTTTCTTAAAATTATTCCCTAAAGTCTCGACTGTAACAGAAATCTCAAGATTGGACATTATATTTGCCTTTGTATTATTTAATGTGCCTGTTGAATTGTGGAGAAGTAGGATTTAGGAAGCTACAAAGCAACCACCTCTTTTTCTTCATCCTATATTCTTGACTTTCCTAATGTTTTGTTAGATTAGAATAGAAGTAGAAAAGAAAAGAAAAAAAAAAACGAAGAAAACAATTAAAAAGTAAAATTGTTTAAACCGAGAGAAAAATATTAAACATGTGAAAATATGTATTAAATATAACTGATGTAATAGAATAATTTTTTTATATATTTAAAAATAATTTGTTTTTAAAATTTTAATATACTTTTTTAAAATATAAATTAAGGTTAAAATAAGTTTTAAATTTAAAAATATTATTAAATATTAAAAAATATAAAATTTATATTTAAAAATAATAAGATATTGAAATAAATTATTTTATAAAATTTATTTATTTATTTTAAATATTTTTTTAATAATTTTATTTAGTTAATTATTTTATTACAATATAAAAACATATATGTAATATTTATTACTAAGCACTTTCAACACTACATCTATCTACAAATGTAAATAAATCTCCATGATCCAATTTATGAAGAAGATATGATGGTGGTGCTAAATTTAATATTTGGACAAACAATGAAGATGAACAATTATTACTATCTATTTCATAATACAAAATATAAAAAATCTAAAAATATGTTTTGCTTGAAAATTAATATCTTATTTTTGTAAACTATTATAAAATATCACACTGTTTTTATTTTGTGTTTTATTTTTAATCAATTAAAAGATACATATATGGTCACATTTGTTTTAATAGCCAGTTTAAAATGTGAAAAATATTAGAATAATCTTGTAAGAGACTAGTTAGTTCTAATAATAACAAAGTTTCTAGTTTCTCGAGAGTACTATAGGCACTTCAACGCTCAAGTCAATTTAGGGTATAAGTGTAGCAGGTGATTTAGATTAAAGTTTAGAAGTATTTTATTTTTTAAAACTGAGTTAGTATTTATAGGTGTTGTAATGGGCCTGGAGCATTTAGGTCCAATGGGCTCAATCCAATTAAAACTTAAGACCATGTTCCCTTCACATTCAAGTTTTTTAACTTAGGGTATTATAAAAATATTAAAACTAGCTTTCCTTACTTGATATGAAGTATAAGCAAACTCAAATAGCTCCAATTCCAAAACACAACATAAATAGTCTAACATGCACCATAGAGTCTAGATCAATTATCTGAACACATCACTATAACTTTAAACTAACATAGACTAATTTTAAAATATCAAACATCACATGCAATCAGATATACTCTGGTAACTAAAAAGACTTCAAAAATGACTTAAAGAAAAAAAAATAAATAAACTTAGTTCAAACAAACTTCTAGTCAAACAATTTTATTCTAATTACTACTAAGAATCCAAAAATAGTCTTTGATTTTCAATTTGATGAATGATAGAGTTAGAAATTTAAAAAGATTAGAGAGAACAATAAAAAATATATTTCTAAAGAGATAATATTGATATATTAAAATAAAATATATTTTTTCATTTGTATCAACTTTCATTTTAATAATAAAATATTTAGATACTATTTTAATTATATCACTTCTACTGTAAAATTATTTTTTACATGTTAACTATTTTCTACACGTTACCATTTTTGAAATAATAATTACAATATAAAATTTTTAAAATGATATTTTTTATTAGAAAATATACATATCTTAAAATTTATATATATTAAATTCTTGTACTTAAAAGTTAAATTGTTAATTTAAATTTTAAAAGTATAAGTATTTTTTTCAATATTTTTTAATTGAACCAAAATGTTTGGTTGTTAGGAGTATGCCAAATACTTCTCATCCATTTAAAATATTTATAACAAAATATATAAAGGTAGTTGCTCTTTCGATGTTACATATTTTATATTCTTATTTTATCTTTAATTATATTTTAAATTAAAAATTATATAATATATAATGAAAATACTTATTTGATATTCTTATTTTACTTTTAAGTATAAATTAAAAAATAAAAAATTATCCAAATATTAAAAGTAACTACCATGTAATTACACATTATGTTATGAAACCACTATTATTACTATTTTTTTTAAATATAGATAAACACAAAATGCATCCTTTTCGCTAGTTTAATGTATTATGGTTTTGTAGCATGAAAGGAACGAATGATTACATAATTAAGTGTAAATGTGATGTGAAAACAAAATACACTTAAAATCTTGATATTTATGTTACAAGAAAAATACAAAAATACTGATAAAAATTGATTGATAGATAAAATTTTATCGATAAAATATTATTATCATAGATTTTATTGATAAAAAATTTTACAATATAAATTTATCGATAATTTTTGACAAATTTATAAATGAAAAATATTTATCAATAAATTTATTAATATATTAACTGCTAATTTACTAACGAGTATTTCCTAAAATATTTATCTATTGGTAATTCGAGTTTTTTTTTTTTGTAATATGTTATGATAGAAGAAAATATGATGGATGAAAATAAAAATTGAGAGAAATAATTAAAAAGTAAAGATATTTTATTGAAAAAATAAAATATTAAAAAAATAATATAATAGAGCTTATTATCAATAGTAATTAATAAGGACTCTTCTTTATAAAGTGTATAGGTTTTCTTAGTATTTTATCTTTATTAATGTAATTAAATTATTAATTTTATTATTTATAAAAAAATTCTACAATAAATAATAGTTATTCTAAAATACTCTATAATTATAAAAAATAATAAAAATATTTACTGTATAATAAAGTTAATTATATTTTGTAAATACAAATTTTTAATACAAAATCGTATATTTCAAATATAACATGGCCGTTGTTTTAACGTTTTTTTCAAAATTTGCTTATTCTAGTAAGTTTTTTACAAAATTACACAGAAATGGTTAAAATATCCCTTCTTAAAATTGTGTCATTGGCTAAAGGATAGGCATGCCCAGGAATCAGTATCTTGTCTTAGTCTTATGGATGAAGTGAATGCAACCTAGCTACTGACACCTGTACTATAATCTCATTTTACAAATTTATTTCAATTATCCTTTTTAATTCAGGGAAACTCCAGATCTCACAAAATATATAATTTGTCTCTAACAAGCATAATAAATAATTTATTTTTAATTATATTAAAATAAAAAAAAAAATCTTTTCTGAAAAAGAAACTTGACCAATCATTGTATAGGAATAGAAAAGTATTAAATGCGAACACATTTTTCAATACATTTAATTGTCTTGAAGTTTTTAAATTTATAACTTAAGAAATTAACAAGTTAAGTTTAATTTATTCATTTAATTAGATTTAATTAGAAAGTTGAGTTTCATTTCTTAAAAAAATATTAAACTTGGATTTAATTTGTTTAACTTATTTATAATTTAATTAATTTTATTTAAAAATATAATTTTTTAACTTTATCAATAAAATATCTAAAGATCATTTTAATACTAATTTAATAATTAAAAATATGTATACTTTTTTGTTTGGAAAATTTATTCATGTATTATAGAAACCTAGTATTTTATAAAAATACAATTCAATATTAACTAATAGAACCTAAACTTTAATATAAATGTATTAATATCTCAATAGAACATTATAAAATTTTTGAATATTTAATTTAATAAACAAAATTAAATAAGTAATTAACAAGTCAATCCTAAACAATTTTTAAATGATTCTTTATCTTTATTTGTAATCACCATTTAATGACTACTTATTATGAAATTAAATATTTTATTATATATAAGATAAATAGTTGGTTTAATATATCAAGTATTCACATATTTTATTTTTTATATAATGAAAAAATATTATATTTTTAATATAAAATTTTAATATTAATTTTATTAACTTTATTTAAATTCTGTTAATAATTAAAGTAATTGAGCACATGTATGATCTCTAGTAGTTATTTTATGCGTTTATTAAAAAGAAAATTAAAATCTTTTAAAGAAGCATTTTACCCTTTACTTTTTACTTTCTAAAATTTAAAACTTTTAGTAGTTTATTCAAAGTTAATTACATATTACTATTAATTTTGCTTTTAATAAACATTCATGACAGTTATTATAAACCAAACATGTTTTCACTTATATTAATTATTACTAACATAATTAAAGTTGAGTTGTTGTAATAAAAATTATAATTTTTTTACAGTGAAAACAAAATATATAAATAAATGTTGTACGATTATTTACTTCTTATATATATATATATATATATATATATATATATATATATATATATATATATATATATATATAAAATTCATTTTTTGTTAATGTTTATTTACTCATTTAAAATAATAATAAATGTTGGTTTTTAGTCTTTTATGTTTCAATATTATATTTTGGTATACAATGTTTTAAAAATCTTAATATGGTACTTGATGTTTTAAAAATGATTCATTTTTATCATTTGAACTAAAATGTTAGATAGGTTAACAATTATACATAAAATATTTGTTAACAGAGTAGCTTTTAAGAAGGTTTATTCCAGTACTCTTTAACTAAAACTTTTAAAAAAATAAAATAACAACTTGTGTTAATAGCCTTTTAATTTTGTTCCAAAACTCTTTACGTTTTAACCAAGTCTCAATTTTTTTTATACATACCTCGACTTAAATACAATAAAGATCACATTTTTTTTTTATGTTGTAACATGAACTAATTAGTTAAAGCAACAAATATCAAAACGAAGATATTTTAGCCAAATATACCAATTATCAGTAATATTAAATGATTCGTGTATCGTGTTTATTGCTTCATCAGAGCAAATTTCTTTTTCATCAATGAAAATGGATGAATGACGTCTATAGGTGGTGGTTTGATTAAGGAAAAGAAAAGAAACATGTAGAAAAAAAATATTCAACCTAAAATATAATATATTATGTTATTTAAAATTTTAGTTTAACTATTTTTTTATGTTTGTAATTAATTATGTGTAACTCACGACTAATTACTAATGTTATATTATTTTAATTTTATCATAATAATAAATAATTTGAAAATAAAAAATAATTTTATCAATAAAAGTGAAGTCGTTTCTTTTTAAATATTTTCTTTACTTAGTTTTTACTTTTTCTATTTTCTACTCTCGTATCTCTAACGTATGTCTCTGCTATGCAGCCCCTTTCTACATAAAATATACAAAAGTAAAAGCTAGGAAAAAGAATTGAACCCCTGCTCGTTTACAAATATACCTCACTTTTACAGCTACGTTGGTACTGCTACGTCGGTACTGCTACGTACATACTCCAAACCTTAATTGATAATTATTTACTTTATAACATTTTTAAAAATAATAAATTGTTGGATGAATGGAAAACGCTAGAGATATCTTAAATAATGATAACTGAATCAAAATTTATATAAGGAAATGACACCAATTTCTATCCAAAATCTTAATATAATAAGTTTGTGGGTCTTTTTTTTTATATGTTATTCAATTTTCTCATTTATACTCAATGTTCATTTATACTCAATGTGGAACTTAGACTCATATTTAGATATAGGGTCAAACTCGCTCAATCCGTAATCATTGACTCTGATACTACTTATTGAGAGAATTTAAAGAAAAAATTCAAGAAAAAAATACTCGAAAAATCACACAAGAATGAAAACTGCGTCAAACATATAAAGAAATATATAAGGAAATGACACCACCTCAAAATCTTAAAACATTGAATTTATGCGACTAAGACTCACACTTTAATACCTACCATAAATTAATTAAGATATAGAAAATGAAAACGTACATACTAAATATTAAATGTAGATATACATATATCAATATAACTTTTTTATTTATATCTGAGTTAGTAGTAGTGTATGTCAATCAAAGCGGTTGAATTCGACAATAACTTAACTAGCCCACATTTAAAGTCAATGTTAATCCAATTTTAGTAACAGGGATCTAAATTTCTTCGTAGTTCTTTGTTTGTTTCACATTTAGTGCATGTGTAATTGCTTGGAGGATGATTCATATATTTAAAAAGAAGGTCCATACATGGACCCCCCAACAGTGATAGAGAAAGAGAAAGAGAATGCACTAAAAATTGTCTTATTGGGCAGTGATGAGCATCAGCATTGATGCTTAGAGATGTAACTGTCTTTGAAAAAGTGGATACAGACATTTAATATATGTACCTATTATGTCCTGTTCATATCATTGTTGTAGCTTTCACCACCACACTTCCCCTGCTTCTTCTGGAGGTGTGGCCAGAGATTATCAATGCCTTCTCCATTGCCACTTTCTCTTTTAATTACACCATTGTACTGTGGTTGAGGTGGAACTATGGAGTACTCTAATGCCCTCCATTTACATGTCAACACGAATTCCCAATGATATAATCTTCAAAACATATTCTCGTATGCATCTTGATTCTTCATTTGGTAGAGATGAAAGAGAGAGAAAAAAATAGTGAAACAACAAAATAGTTGAAAAGAAATGAGTGAAACAAAAATATTTGATTAGAAAAATAGTAAACATAAGATGATTTTGTTTTTTTTTATTAATTTTTTTTCTTTATTTCTCATCACTTCTATGACAAATTCCTCATCGATAAAATTCACCAATCCGCACACTAACTTGTTTAAATTAACTCTTTTTACTTGAATTAGTGGTAATATCATGGCAAACAAATTAAGCTTAAGAGAGTTTAGTCAAGTGTCTAACGCATTAGAAAATGGTGGTTTTTCCATTAGTGATAAGTGTAATTGGCATGCAAATAAATAATCAATACGTGCCCGTGCCAATCAAATAAACGTTTTTAGTTTTTTCACAAAATATTTTCGTAAATGTAAAGAATGGTCCATGGATGTTTACATTCTTTGATAATCGTATAGTGAATTACGTAGTTTCGGCGCTAATAAAATGTTTATCTTGGTTGTACAAAGAAAGGGAAGGTTTAGAAATTTCATATAATGTTTTCTGAGCTTGACTAGAAAAATAGATTTCTAGTTATTTGCAAATAACTAGAAAACTAAAGTCGGGTCATAATTGCTTCTATCAATTGTTTCGCTACTAGTTTATGAACTATTGGCCTCAGTACATGATGATATTATATGCTCAAGAGAAGAGAAGAGTAGGCTCATTAACTAAAATCATAGAATATATATGTACTTTATAGATCTTCATCAAGTTTTGATTATTTTGGAAACAACGTGAAAATCACATACTAAATATTCTAGAAAAATATATTTAATAATGAATTGAATCAATATTAAAAAAATGCACAAGATTCATCCTAACCACGTCAAGAGAAAATATAAAATATATATCTTACACAAGTTGCACAAAATAAAACAAAGATTTTATTTTATGAAGTTTTGCTAACATTGTTCCACTTGGTCCATTTATCCAATTATAAATTAAAATAAAAAATCAAATTATATATCATAGTGATAGCCTAATAATAGTTATTGTCTTCCCCGACAATATGTTAAGTTTCTTATTATAAGTTCTACTGAATATAAATCAAATGTTGATTATAAGTTTTTTTTTTTCAAAATAAACAAATATTTGCACAAAATAAATTAGAAAACATCAAATTGAATAAGATACTTAAAAAAAACACCTATAGTGATGATTACCTCGAATCAAGTTATATTTATGTTACATGATTTTTAAAATTCTTTTGTGACATGCATTTATGAATAATCATCAACTTAGTATTAATGTGTTTAAGGACCACTTTATTTTTCTAAGCATATTCTTTTAAGAGTAGATATTTGATGGTGATGTGTTTCCTTCAAATTTCACATTTTTTTGTCATGAATATTGTAGAGTAATTATTACAATACAATTTCAATGGCCTGTCAAACAATTCAATCTATAACTTTAAACCTACATACAAAACTCTTTAACTATAACACTATTTGATGAGCCTCAAAACAAATATTTGAACTTAGAGCCTCCATAGTAAAAGTAAAAATCAAGGTCTATTTTCTACTACTCCAAGGTACAATTCCAAGAGCTGGCATAAAAACATAACCAGATAAATATTTCTTTGTATTAGTGTAGCTAAGAAAGTCTAAACTAAAGTAGTTTATCGTTCCAAAACTACCAATTCGTCTTATGTGAACATAAAATTTGTTGTGCTTTGAAGATATCTCATTACCTTATTTGTATTTTAATAGTCAATACTTGGATTGCTCTCTTATCTTTCCAAAATTCCAACTGCAAATTTGATTTCAGGTTAATGTGATTTCATGTGTTCCCACTCAACATCCTTTTTTGAATATTTTCTTAATTCAAGTCTATCACCCTTCACAATAGGAGTCAAAATCTTTTATGTTAAATCTATCTAAAATTTTGTTCATATATATCTTTTGAGATAAACTCAAAATACCTTGATATCTTTCTTTATAGATCTTAATAACAACAACAAAATATGTTTGTCCCATATTTCTTATATAAAAGTTCCTAAAATAAATTGTTTCACCTTATATACCATGTATCATTTGTCACAAGTAAAATATTATTCATGTATAAAACGAAAAGCAAATAAATTTTGTTTCCAATAACCTTTTATCATATATATTGATCTATGACGTTTTCTTCCAAATCAAATGAAGATATGACCTTGTGAAATTTTAAATACTATTGTCGAGAAGTTTGTTTTAACTCATATATGACCTTGTTTTAATTAATATTTATTTACAAAAATACTTCAACAATTTTATTTTATTTTTGCTATTAATTATTTAGATATATTTTTAACAAATGAAAAATATAAATTTTAATTCAAATAACAATTTTATAATTTATTATACATTTTTCTTCTAATATCAATTTTTAATAAAAAAATACAAGAAGTAAATTATTATAATAAAATACAATCACAAAATCATAAAAAAAGAAATAAAAAAATAATCATAATTAATGTAAATTAAAGAATAAAAACAAGAAACAAAAAAATATTATTTCAGAAATTAAAAAATAAAGACTATTATTGAAAAAAATAAAAAAATAAAAATTATTTTTAAAAGAAATAAAAAATAAAAAGATGTTAATCACATAACCAAATAATCTACTTGATAATTTGATAATGAATTAAATCAGTATTCATAAATGGACCAAAGAAAAAAAATCTTAAATGTATATATCTATTACACATATGTTACAAAAAATAAAATAAAAAATTTAATTTAAAGATTTGCTAATGTAAATTACCAAAGCTTTTGAGAGAATGATCTTTTGGCACTTAAGAATCAATTAAGAATGTTGAAGTTGGGGCACAGGAGAAGTGTCACACGATAAAGACAAGATATTTGAATGCGGTGGTGCACCGGAAGATTCAAATATTTATAATTTGAATAATAAAATAAAAAAGAAAAAGACTATAAATCAATTATACTCAAATATTTATACTAAAAATAAATTTGAAATGATCTCTCCATTAAACATGGAATTTTGTGTGGGGATATTCAATATCGATATAAAAAAATGTTAAATACTTTTAAAAAGAAAAGATAACGTTTCTTTCAAAATATTGTTAATCATTGTCTCAATAAAATTATTAAAAACAAATAAATTTTATTGAAAAGAGCTAAAAATATTCAAATATCAGAATTTTTTTAAATCAAAATTTGCTAAAAATAATAGCTCATATATTAATAACTGAGGTCAAATTTCGTCTTTGGTAATATGCATATAAGATTTTCCTGCATGTAGTAATGGATTTCTCTCTTCTCTTATTGTTATGCTCTTTTATCGGATATTTTATCTATTTTTATATAATCTGGGTATTCTTTGTTAACAATGGAATATTTTTGGACAACATTATAGATTTGTTTATGTAAGAACGAGTTATTTTTTTTAAATTATATATTAAAAATAAGAAAAATTAAAACTAATTTATATAAACTCTTTTAGATAATTATCCTAAATTTCTATTTTTTAACTTATGAATAAGTTAAAAATAAAATTCTAGATTTTTTTTTTTTCGAAAGTCTTCATCAAAAGTTTGTTGAAACATAGTCTTACCAAAATATAGAATGTATAATGGGCCCGTCATGGAGGCATGGTCATGCATAATGGGTCATTTCTTTTTGTCCCTA
>Ga0209700_108265_pt1 | contig 13529 bp, 5 predicted proteins | sample SiratroredBW_FD_187528 | JGI IMG/M metagenome (GOLD analysis project Ga0209700, IMG submission 187528) | Root nodule microbial communities of legume samples collected from California, USA - Siratro red BW (SPAdes) (version 2) | ecosystem: Host-associated > Plants > Roots > Nodule | place: USA... | reverse complement strand
TGTGAATCTGTGTGATTGATCTTTCTTTATCTTGAAATAATTCTGAACTAGTTTTTAGTAAACTGTATAAGATCTGATAAGCCTGTATAGACTGCCTTCTCTGATATTGAAATAAATCAATTCATTAGAAATTGAAGTCAGTTTATTTTCGCTGAACATTATATTTTCCATCATTGAGATTCGTTAAATCTTTTCAGTTTGCGAAAATTATTTTCACTGTTTCAATAAGATAAAAAAAGTTTTCAAAGTTCAATTCACCCCCCCTCTTGAACTCAGCCTAATACGTTTTCAACTTTGAAGATTGTTTTGGTAACTAAGGAGTTAACACAGTCATACCTAGTCCTAAGAGGGGGATCGCTCAACATGGCACCACTTGAGAAGTTCTCGGCCATGTTCGCATTATCGACCCTCACTACCAAAGTGTCTGAGGACAAGGAGTCCTCGTGTGAGCCGACTAACCCCTCAAGCATACTAGCAGAGACCAACAATAAGAAGAAGACAAAGACAAAGACGAAGAGGACGAGGAAGACATGATTACCTTGATTTGGGGAGAACTATTTGCACTCAAAGATCTCAAAGAAAGAAAAGATCTCAAAGAAAGAAGTGTAGTATGGAATGAACAAATGAACCAAAACCTCCATTTATGACCCTGAAGTATCAAGCAATGACCATTCAACTCCCAGCCATTAGATGTCACAAATCTCGAGTGAGGGATACATCAATTTCATCAATGAAGGCCCAAGGCCCGAACACGTCATCAACCTCCATTAGATGAGAAGTTCAACACTGTTTCAACATAAAAAAATGGTGGGAATTCTCCATAGCTCATTAAGGTGACAACAAAAACCGAGCACTTCCCAGCCTCAAGTCCTTATAAAAGCTCTTCATAATATGATAATTACTCAAGCTTGGGGGGCAAATGTATTATAAGGTCAATCTAAAACACGGGCTACACCAATTACCAGTCACCCAGACTGATATGTTGTCGATCATCCCCAGACGCCACATACTATACGGGTCACCTAGACCGGTATGTTGTCGGCCACTCCCACACGTCAGCCCCTCCACTTTTCTCACTTTGGGGCAAACACTTAACTTCTAACAAAGGAGTCACTCTTCCCTCTGACAAAAGTAAGGCTGAGTAAACCTTACATCTTCCCCTGACAGAGGATAAAGAACAATAATCATACATCTGGCAAAGGAAACCTTACATTTCCCTCTGACATAAAGTAAAATAATAATCATTACATATAATGCTATAAATAGTAAATAGTAATAGAAGGAAAATGTACGTTTTATCTAATCCAAGTCATACTAAACCTATAATAATCAAGTATTACTTAAGCATTGAAGCACCTTCTACAAATACCTTCCTCCTTCTTCCAGACGTCAGAAATCAAAGACTAACAAAGAAATTATTGAAATTAAAATATTGTTGTTATCTCAAGGTCCTTTAAAAACAATATTGTTTATCTATACTCTCATAATTGAAAGTAAAAATATACTTAACTTTTCAAATAAAAAAAATTAAAACATAATAGTAATAAATAATTTATTGTACTTCTATTTATCAAGAATTACATTACTTAATTGTCTGAAATAACATTCTGTTTATATTTTATTTTAATTAAAATAAAAAATTTAAGAATATTTTTTAATAAACATAGTTAATATCATATTTTCTTCTTGTTTTACGAATCATCTAGTAATCGACCATTATATATAACTCCGGATTGTTTCTCAAAAATAAAACGTGGTGGAAGCGAAACCTATTAAAACTAGTCAATGAAATTCCAGATTAGGATTATCAATTGACAAAACTAGAGATTATCCTATGTCAATAGTATGATTATAATAAAAAAAATAATAATTTAAATCTGAAGAGCAGCTGCAGTGAGACAAAAGTAGCACAGAACAAATTCTAAAACTGAAAATTCTGATTCAGAACACATTATTTGCGTCTCTTCTCAAACTAATGATTACAATTGAGTTCAAATGAATGGCAAAATTGAAGCCTACAAAATTGTTGACAACACAACAAGTATTATCTGAATCTCATCCTTAAAGTTTTGGAGGAACAGATTGAAGACATCTGTGGGAGAATTGTTGAAGAGATTGGTGACATCAGCAAGAGGCAACCTCTTAAGCTTTTGTGTACTGCACTTCTTCTTCTTGAAAGATATGGACTTAATGTGAAGAATTGGGGTCTTACCCTTATCCTCGTTGGCATAACTGTTACAAAATGGAGGAACATTTTCCTTGTTACCATGGTTGGAGATGATAGTGAGAGTGTTGAAAACCTCCATTTGGAACAAAGTAGAATGACACAAAAAGGTTGTTGTTTAGGAACAGAGATAGAGAAGAGTTGGGGTGATGGGTTGTGGGTTGTGGGGTGGTGGTATATATTCATTGTTGAATGAAAGTAAAAAAGGGAGAAAATGAAAATTTTGAGAATTTTGGTTTTGAGGTATGAAAGATGTGAAATTTGTTGATGGCGGTTTTTGTTAGGTTGTGAATCCAGGGTAGAGAGGGAAAACTGAAACTTCAGAGCGCGTAGAAGAATCAGAATTATTAATTAAGAATAAAATTTTGTCATGGGCCAAAAGCCCAAATATAAACCAGGACTCAGCTGCCTATTTTTTTGACTGCAATTATTTTTTGCAATCCTTGAATCTGCACTCCTAAAATTAGATCAAATTACTGAATTATCCTGTGTGTTTCTTTTTCACTGTACCTACCATTGTTGTTGCTACTGTACAATCACTTCAATAGAAAAGAAAAAGATAAGGGAACGTTATAAAAAATATCTCTTTTGAAGAGTTCTTTCTAGAACATATGTCATGTGTTCCAAAAAGTTTATTATGGAAAATTTATTCCAAACAATATATTTTGAAAGATATTATATATGTTTGAGAAATTTTATATTAAAATTTTTAATTCAAAATAAATTTTATGCGTTTCAGAAATTTGATTCTGAAATCTTATCCTAATTCAGAAAACATGTTTTGAAATATATTTCGTAAATTTCAAAAAATGTATTCCAGATAAATTTTTGAAACAGAAGTCACTTAAAAAAAATTAAATAGGCACTTAAAAAAAATGAATGGGTGCAAGTTCATATTGAGGGGTGCAGGAAGTAACTGCTTTTTTTTTTACTAATTTTTATTTTCCGACTACAATTATATTTTATAATTAAATAGCATTTCTCTATAACAAAACAAATTAACATTTAGAGTAAATATTAATATCCTTAAAAAATAAAGTAAAGTTTAATTGATTATAATCCGATGATATTGACGAATTGGTTCGATTTTATTCTTTAAACTTTGAAAATAAAATAAGAACAAGTTCAACTTTTTTTAGTCTTTCAAGATGCAAAATTTATATGATTCCTAAATTTCTATATCATACGTAAATTAATATTTCTGATGTGGGGCGATACAAATTACATTCATAATCTAATTTTATAACTTGCCTATTACAAATCTTCTATAATTAATTAATATAAAAAATATATAATTATAGATATCGATTATTCATTGATTATGTATATCTTTTCATAAGATTAAAATTATATTTTTATGTTTATATTGTGACTTTTTTTTAACTTTTTTTACTCGTGTGTGCATGCTTTTTCCTCTTTTCTTTTATTTTTTTTCATCAATAAATCAGCTCATATCATTAAAAACAAACACAAACTACAATTTTCTTTTCTTTCTTCGTAAACACTCGAATCTTTGAAACAAATAAAACGGTAGAAAAGCTAAAAAGAAAACACTGTGCATCTTCATCAACATTCTAATCCTTAAAACAAATAAAACGTTAGAAAAGCTAAAAAAAAACACCGTGCAGATATTTTAAGGTATTGACAAAGAACATTTCATGAACTCATTCACATGCAACGACATCTTATTCCAACCTTAACATTTTCATAAATTCAAAAGCAAACTGCAAACCTCCCTAATGGCTAACTATCAATTTCTTGTCTAATCAAGCCTCCAGTTATCAATTCAAATTTCTTAAGTTAATTAAAACTTATAATAAGAAATATGTGTGAGGGATTCAATCAAGTTACATTAACTCTTAACTCTTAGATCTTATCTAAGTGATTCATCGAAGCAATCTCAGGTCTAATAGTCAACTCATTTACCCAACTTATATGATCAACTATAGAATGACAAGGCAAGAAATCATTAGGAATAAAGATAAAATCTTCAAATCACAACAAAAATTGAAATCAACCAACAAGATAATTTGGAGAAGAATCCATAATATCCTCATGAACTGATTGGTTACAATCTGGGAAGGAAAATATAGTCAAAGAAAAAATAAATAACGGAGTTGGGGAGACAAGGGCTTTAATATCCAAAACAATTTTTTTCTTTTCTCCTTCAAACAAACCTGAGTACAAAATTGAAGCACTTAGAGCTAGAGTTAAATTCAACACCCAGTTCAAATTTTGAATTTATATTAATCTCTAGAACTAGATGATACAAACTATTTGTCACTTAACATTTTGAGATAAAAACATGTCAAATACTAATTTTTTTATCAACTCTTTTCTGACTTCAAGATTAGAAAAGTATTTTGTTTAAAAATTTAAGATGCCTTTATAAAAGAACCAGAAATAGTTTTTAAACAAAATTTTAAGGTCTAAAAAGTAATTAAACTTATTTTTTATTTTAGAACATCTCATTTATTGACATGTAGTTTCAATATTCTTACCAGTGTTGTTCTGGTATATATATCTAATATAGTCTCACATCGATTAGGAGTCGAGATCAATGTCAATTTGTATACAGCTTCCTCCCTTAACCCTCTTGGATGTCTTTTAAGGACAAAATCGTGACGAAACTCTGAGCTTCAAAGTAGACAATATCTCAGATGTGGTAATTGGTTCTAGCGATGTCATCTCAACAAACTTGAAGTCTGGATATTTATGTACCCACTTGCATATTTCTACCAAATTCATTGATTAATTGATTGTATTTTTATTTATTAAGAATAACAGATATCTAATCAGTGTCTCATTATCAAAGTTGGACAACTATTATCAAGAAACATACTACTTAATAAAAGTTTAACTTTTTTAAAATTAATCTTGTCCTAACACGAAAGGTTCTAGTCAATTTTCGGTAAGAACAATTTTTATTCAGCTATGGATATAATATACTATAGCTATAAATTGGCAATGGATATAATATACTATTGCTATAAATTGGCAATATGAAGTAGAACCTTAAAATTCAAATATTTCAACATAAAAATCAAATACACTTAAACTAAAGAAAGTAATACATTTTTAGTCATCCAAATTAATAGCATTTGAAGGTGCCACCTAAAGATGTTATCTCTAAAAAGGAAAATTCAATTAATCATTTTTCAATAGAAAATTTTATATATATATAGCATTAACATAGATTTACCTTGCTCGATATTGTTGAGCTCTTCAACATCCTCATTATAAAAAAAGAGAAGGACTTTCTTTTCAACCAATCTTGTATATAAACAAGTGGTTATATTATTTTGGTTGTCAAACAATTTTGATAAGGACTATTCATCCCTCCTTTTGTAGTAAATGCACATTCTAAGGCCATAGTAGAGATAAGAATGGGTAACATCTCCCTAGACATGTTTGTAAGGACAGGACAGTTGAGTTTACTTTCCACCAATTTAAACATAAAATTTAAATGACTTGATGTAATTCAGGATTTTCTTTCATGCATTTATCAAACTTTTATAATCAAATTTACGTTCAAAATTGCTTTTAAATAGAAACTCGCGCATGAGGATCATCATCTTCACCATCTAAGTGTGGTTTTGGTTAACTACTTAATGAACCTTTTTCAATACTTAGATATTTTTCATAAAGTGCTCTTAAAGATGATAATAATTTTGACTTCAATTGACTAGTCTAATCATGTTTAACTATAATAGTAATAAGTAATTAACAAAATCCAACTAGGGTCAAACACAACAATAATCAATAACAGCATATTAATTTCATTAATATTTTCCTAATATTTGTTACGTTTATCTTTCATATTTAATGGCATTGACTTTATCTTTTCACCATTAGTCTCAAATAATGTTGGATTTTTATCCTAATGACAAACACCTATTTCATATACATATATATGACTAATCCTATAGAACCATAAATATACAATGCACAATTATTAAACATCTTTAAAAAAAGGTATAACTGTTATGGTTTGGTTTCAATATTTTTCTATTGCCACACTACCATTGTTTTTGGATAACTCAACACCAAATTTGTTGTCTCGCATATCCAACAAATCAAAGACATCTTTGAATTTCAAGGCTGCCTCTAACATTAAGCACGTTCAATTCTACCTAATTTTCACGTCAAGGTAAAGATGACATTTATATGCTTTACGCATGTCTTGAACCTAGTCAATCTTGTAAGAGATGACTTCACACATTTAATTGCTCGTTTGAATTCTCAAAATGGAACTACTAATATCTTTTAATCCCCTGGTTCACAATCAAAAGTTAATCTATTTTACACTAATTAAATTCCTTAAATATATGATGTAACTTACTTATATATATATATTATGAAATATGTATATAAATATGAATATGTATTTTATGAGTAAGATTTCCTGAAAATGTAACAGTCTGGGTCTTTTATCGGTATTTGTTAAGTATAATTGAGAAAGACGTGAAATAGATGAAAATAGTGTAAGGTAATTGTCTGTCAAAATATGATAAAAATGTGAATATTTTATTTTTCGCATACGTTTCATTGTGCATATCAAAATAACTATTGTATAAATATGTTATTTCGCAGATGGAATATGTCTGGTGTGAAATGAGAAATGGGGACTATATAAAAATAGAATTCATAAGATAAATGTACGCTGCTTTATATTTTTCTGGTAGGATGTGTATACGGCTAGAGAAGCATGGAAAAATGTTGTTTGGGAACAGAGGCAGCAACATAATGCTTTGGCAATAGTTGGATATGTTTATAAATTGAAGTGAAGGGAAGGGAAATAGAAGTTGGTCATATACAATTGGTCAAAGTATGAAAGGCCATGGCTACCAAAACACATGTCAAAGGAAGCATGGAGGTTTAGACACAAGGAATTCCAAAATGTTCTATATTTATAAGGAATCTTTCCAAAATGTTGAGTTTAGGTTGTTATATGGTTTCTCTAAGGTATTAAAAGGTTGAGAAGGACAAACCCTATGTTTAGATGTAAAAGGCTATTTGTTACTTATTTGTATCTTTCATATTATTTGTATCTTTTGCTGCTTCCTGTACTTGTTTAATGAAGTTTTTCTTAAAAAAAGTAACCTTATATTTTTACATGCATGTTAATAGTGTATATTATATTTTCAAGTAGAGAGCCACGTTTTATAAAATTAATTACTTATAAAAATATTTTTACATTTTAAACTTATTAAATTTAAGGAAAAAGAATAATAAAAAATTCTAATAATATTAATATTAGAGAGAACTGAACCTTATTTATTTAATAAAAGAGGTAAGAAAAGAAAGTTCACAACTTTATGAAAGAACACAATAAACATGAAACTTTGTACACTATTTTTAGTTCTTATAATTTATATGATCGCTTTTACATATGTTTATATTTTTGTAAATACCATAAACTTAGAGGATTCATTTAAAATTTAATATGCCGTATATTTATATTTTCACTTAATAGCAGTTTTATATTTTCTTTAAATATTATTAGTGGAAATGATGTGAAAAAAGTGGTATTTGAAAGTTGAGTTTATAGCAAGGTTAAGTTTTTGATGAAATTTGAGAAGAGATATATCTACAGGAAATTATTTTATATTTAAGTTATTACAAATTAAAGAAATTGTAGAATATATGAATATAAAAACAATAAAAAAATTAAGTAGGTATTTCTTTTAATATTGATTTGTATTTCTAGATATTTTAAGTCTAAACTAAAATATTCTAAAAAAAGTTTAAAATAAATAAAAAATATATGATTTTATATGCCATTTATAATTACATATATCTAAATTATATAAACGTATCTAATTTGATTGTTTTTATATTATTATAATATGGTTTATCTGCTGTATATTTTGAATATGAGTAGTTACAATTATTAATATATGTTTACCGTATTTTTCATAAATCTTGTAATATGTTATAAAGAATATTTGTTATTTATTAATATCTTAGGCAAAAAGTTGTGTGATGAGTAAGAGTGTAGAAAAATGTGGAGTAAGGTTGGTTTGGTCGGTGACTTGCAGTTTCACGTGTACCCAACATACCAACCATCACTCATTCATCAGTGCCTCATAAACAACATTTCCGTACACAACAAACTTATCACCTCTTAAAAACCCACCTCACTCTTATTTTATGTAGGTTTAATTTCTTCTTCAATCATAACAAATTTTACTTTCAGAATTTTATATAAAAAATTATTTATTTAAATCTGTATACAGATTACAAAAGATAGATTTTTTTTTTTAATTACATAGATCAAATAAATAATTTAACTTTTGATTCAATATTTAATAACATCATGCGTAGAAAAATAAATTATTAGTGTCTAGTGTCCTCGTGAGGATGACGGCTGAATAAGTTTTATGATATTATATTATTAATGAGTTTTGGACTAGAAAAATAAGTCAGGTCCATAGTCACTCACTATTTGCTTGTATTTGTATGAGAATTTCTTAGTTATTGATATTATAAATATTTAAGGTAGAATTTTTTAGAATACTTTTAAATTAAGTAAGAAAAATTAAAATTAATTATTTTAAGGTACATTATATTATTTTGACCTAAAGCATTAATATTTTGACTTTAGTTCGATATGCTCAATTATGTATATAAAATATTATTCACGTTCAAACTTTTAATAATTTTTAAAGATTTGAGATCTTTTTCAAAAAATGTAAGATATTTGATATATCAGAATAAGATTTCTTTTAAAGTTTAAAAAAAAGACGTCCGTTCTTTTAATTTTCTGATTTCAAATCCCTTAAAATAATATAATCAAAATCTGTAAATATACTTTAATATTTAAAATTTTATTAATTTTTTAAAAAACAAAAATATATCAGAAGATAATTAAAAAATAATGACATATTTAAATTATTTTTATTCTCAGTTATCCAAAGCATATATTAAAATAAATAGTCTAAAGAAAATATATTCATACGAAAAAGGAATCCGTATATCATAAACACAAGTACAGATATCTTATCATTGATATCATTTAGCAATGGACACTTAAAGATAGAGGTATTCACTAACTTGTCAATTTTCAACTTGTAATGAGTTTTACATGCGGCAGTACTGCAGGTTTTTGTCATCTTTGAAAATGCGTCATTATTTTGATTTTCTATAAATAAAAACTCTTTTTATTTATTTATTTTCATTAAAAACACAATGTGTAGTGTTGTGTTATACTAAAATATAAAGAGAAAACGTCTAAGTTCTTCCATTGCTTCTAACTCGGCCTGATCAATCTCCATAATCTGCAGAGTCACTATCAACAACGTCCACTAGCTCAGTTATTTATAATTTATCAAAAGAAAAATCAAGCACAGTGGAATTTAGAGTGCCTACTTTCTTTTAATTATTATTTTATTATTAAATTAATCTTTTAAGGAATATGTTGATATTTTAACAACTTTTTGAGGCATTAATTTTATCAACATAATTAATATACCAATAATAAAGATTGGGTTCACACATCAAAGAAAATAGTACCTTTTTTTCAAAAGAATACAATACTTATCCATTAAAATTGTAAGAAAAGGCAAATTGACAGGGACAGTTGAATCCATCAAATGTGTATCGTGATTCTTGGCTATTCCTGGCTCGTGCAAGATGCAAATCAGCTAATGCGTTTGGATTTTTGTTACGAACTTTTATTTATATATATATATATATATATATATATATATATATATATATATATTACTATTAATTTTTAATTCCGAGTCGCGTTGGATTAGGCTTTTTGGGTTATAGTTTTACATTTAAAGTTAAAATAAGAGTTTTAAAATGAAAGTTAAAATTCTTTATAATTTTACATTCTTTAAAATTAAATTACTCTCAAGTAATGCATTTTTGATATTGAAATTCAGTATACAGGTAAAAAAAGAAATGATTTTTTTTAAAAAGTTTTTTACCAAATTATGTTTAGTATAGAATTTCATTTTTGAAAAAGAGAAAACTAATGAAATCACATCTATAAATAATACAATGAAGGAAGTGCAAATGATAATTTTTTCCACATGTCATATCCACAAAAATTGAAAAAGAAATAAAACAAATTAATAAAGAAATTTGATAAATAATTGGCATACATAACAAATTCAATGCAGAACGTTTGATTCATCTAATGCATAATATACGATTTATTAAATCATTAAAATGTGTCTCGTCTAAACTAAAATCATCTCGTCTCAATCGCTATTCACTTTGTTTCTCTCACTCTCCAATCATGCACTCTCTCTTATTCCCCACCAACCTTGTCTCTCTCACTCTTCACCCACTCGTTACTTCTCTCAATTTTCTAAATCTTACTTCATTTTTTCATATTGTGCTACAGTGCACACTAAAGTTATGAGAAATAGAAAAAAAGTCTCTAGGAAAAACACCACCCTTCTTTACTCTTAATCCATTTTCATTTTCTCCATTATCATCTTTGGTGAAAATCATCCAACCTAAAAGACATTGTTTAAGAGGATAGAAGAAGATGAAGCCTCGTGAAAAAAGGCTCTACATTTGAAGACTAGAATACTAAGAGTTTTCTCCTTTTTCTTAGTTTTGTAATAATTATATAGGTGTGCATTCTTTCCTTATAATTGTAGGATTTTGTAGTGGTATATGTGGGCTAGTTTTGGGCTCCAATTGGGTCTCAATTTGAACTTGAAAAGTCAGGTAAAAACCCTAGGAAACATATTCAATTTGGTCCAAGGAGAGACACATGAAGCTTGAAGTCCCACATTACCTAGAATAGGTCAAAAATAATATGATTTGGGGTGCTCATGCATGAAGGAGTGGTGCTATGAAATTTCTCTTGTGTACAACTACATTTGAGTGTTTTAGTCCCTCATTCTCTAAATCATAAAGTACAAAAGACTTATGCATCTATAAATAAGATCACGTGCTCCCTTATAATACTCATCTTTTGATTAAATAAGAATTGATTTGCTAAATGTTTGTCTTCTTGTTCTCTTAAGATCTTAAATGTAAGCAATCTTCTTTTCATTCTCTCCAAGGAACCTTTCTTAGGAGAGGAAAATCTAAGTTCCTCAAGGAACATATAAAGCTTTAATAATTTTCATCTTTCGTTGCTTGGGGAGAAGGATGTTTTTTCATCAATTGTCTTTCTTGTCATCAATTTTTATCCATCTATTATTTCCTCCATCCGCAAAACCAACCAAATATCACCAAAAACCAAAAACCTTAGTCGGCCAACTGATAAGCGTTAATGATTAGTTTGATTCTATGTATATTTGAATTGATTTTGTTATTAATTAGGTTGATTTTGTTATTAATTCGGTTGAAATTTGGATTTTATTCATGTTTATTATTGATTTTGTTATTTAATGCATTTTATTATGCAAAGAACGAATTTTATTGAAAAATAGGTTAAACCTGAAGAAAGAGAAAACAGAAACACGAGATTAAAGGGAAGGAGTGAAGAGAAGGACGTAAGTGACTTATTGCTCAAGCTAAGGATGTAGTCTGGGCTAAAACTTACTTAAAGGACTTGTCACGAGAAAACCCTAATTTGAAAGCGTCAGCACTATTGGGATGCAAATCATGAGATAACGACTGTGTGTTTTGACCTAAAGAGAAGGACGAAAAGCTATAAAATGAAAAGTTAGGTCAACAATGAGATTATCATTCATCACTCATTGGAGATTCCTTGGAGCACCATCTAGGATCAAGATCTCTTCTTTTCCTTTTTGTGTAATTCATGACTACCATGCGTAGCTAACTCTCTTTCTCTTTGGGATTGAATGTAAATTCTCACTTCAAATGCACTCTTAACGTTGTTTATATCATTGAATTTAAGAACCTTTGTTTGACGTTTTATTTAAATTTGATATATCTTAGATTTCTCATTGTGACTGGAAAACACTTTTTGGAATTGGAACTAAACGTTTAACTCATTGCATGTATAAGTTCAGGGATGGATTATACTGTAATGACTCTGCTTATAGCAACTGCTCTTAATCCTAATTAATCTATCTAGTAACTGGGGATAGAGCTCGGTATTTTTATTTCAGAATTTCAATGCTAGAGGAATCAGGTTGAATGAGTTTTATTTGCGCAGATTGGTAATTGAACAAGATGATATGAATACTTAATTAAGAGTGTATGGGAAGGAGAGTGTTACCATTCAATCCCAAGGCATTTAATCATATTGATTTCACACAATTTAAATTTAATTGCTTTTATTTTACATTCGTTAATCACTCACATCTAAATTCATCTTTATTACATGTTTTTGCTCACAATGTTATGATACATATTCAATGATCAATTATACATTTCGTTCCCTGAGGATACAATACTCGACTTATTGTCTATATTACTTACGTACTTAGTATACGACTTATCACCAACACAAACACCTCACTATACCAAAAGTATCAAGGAAGCTCTCCAAGAAATCCTACCACCTCCACCGCTATATTATTTTGCCATTACACTTTTCCACCACCAAATCACTTTTTTTCACCTAACCTAGATAAGAACCCCCTTTCATCATTCCACAACCTACTCCTACCAAGAGAACTCAAACTATATATAATCATCTTCCAATATTCATAGTCTTTGAAGCTTATTTCTTTTATTTGTGTCTTGTGATTTTAAGAGTTTTGTGTGAACTTTCCTTAACATCTTGGGAGCCTTGAGAAGTCGTCATCATAAATTGTTTTCCTTTCTTTGCAAATTTACACTAATTTTTTATCTCTCAAACCCTAGATTATTTTTCACCCTCCCAGACCATAAACTAATTTTCTTTAGTCAATGCACGTTGTGATGTCTTCTTCAAAGCAATCTTTGCAGTGCATTCCTTACCAAACTGATGCACTACATTTTGTATATTGTCAAATCTTTGATTCCAATAGTCAGTAGAAAATGTATATCCAAGGTCATAAACTATATTCATGATAAGATCTGAATCCTTGGAAAATTAATCGGTAAGATATGAACCTCACATCCATTCTGCTTTGAAATTTGAAATTTAAACTATCAAAAGAGATAATTTTTTTTTGCAATATAAATTTGTTTACTTGGTTGTTTTAATTTTTACAACTTAAATTATGTCTTTTTAAGGAAAAAAACACATTTTTAAACAAATTAGGATTTTAAAAGTGATATTGTTTATGACCTTTCTAAAACTTCAAGTTAATATTTTTACACTGTTATTGTTATCATGTCTATGTGATGTAAATATGTTTATTGTTTGAAGTACGACTTAAACTTTCTTAATATTTTTCTTATTGTTTTTTTTTTTTAAAGACTAAACTTTTAT
>Ga0209700_108263_pt1 | contig 13537 bp, 6 predicted proteins | sample SiratroredBW_FD_187528 | JGI IMG/M metagenome (GOLD analysis project Ga0209700, IMG submission 187528) | Root nodule microbial communities of legume samples collected from California, USA - Siratro red BW (SPAdes) (version 2) | ecosystem: Host-associated > Plants > Roots > Nodule | place: USA... | reverse complement strand
TTAAAAAAAAAAAAAAACCTAACACAATGTCGGTTATGGTCAAATCCGACGTGGTGATGCACCTGAAAATTGAAAACAGATGCATCACAACGTCGGTTAAGGCACAAGACGACGTTGTGGAAGCATCACAACGTCGGTTGGAGCCTCTGAACAGACGTTGTGATGCATCTGTTTTGAATTTTCAGGTGCATCACCACGTCGGTTAAAAGCCTCCAACCGACGTTGTGATGCTTCCACAACGTCGTCTTATGCCTTAACCGACGTGGCCTGGGACCTAGTCATGCAATTAATTCAGTGAATCGCACGTCGGTTTGGGTGGTTCTAACCGACATTGTTGTGTTTAACACAACGTCGGTTTTGTTAACCGACGTCATGATCAACGTCTCCTGGGTCAACGTCGGTTCAATACCCGACGATAAATGTCTCTTAGAACCGACGATGAAGATCCTTTTTGTACTAGGGAATATAATAAATAAACATTTAATCTTAATGCTTGATAATATAAAATTAGCTAATATAATAATAAATAAATAAATTCTAATATGCATGTGCAATCCAACATATTTTAAAAATATTAATAATATTTTGTATTACCAGAATATGTACAGGGATAATGATAATAAATAAAAATGGTAATATAGTCAGGTACTTGACTTCATACCTAATATCTAAAGAACTTTCAACATATTTTAAAAAAATAAGAATTTAAAAAATGATTAGAAGATAATTAGGAGATAGAAGGGGTAAGAAAAAGTAAAAGTGAAAGGCAGAGATGGAACATTAGAGTGGGGTAGGGGAATCCATGTTAGTGTTTGGCACTAATCATTATTAGAGTGGCATGATTATTCACTATGTAATGTCCTGATCAAGGAATCCACTTAACTATTTCATGACCCACTTAGATCTTTCATTTGCACGCGCCAATGCCATTTCTTCTTAGATTACCATTCACTTTTCTTCCTTTATTAATTAATTCAACTCCTAACCCTAATCCATGCAAACAATTGTTTTAGGAAGCATGGAGATATGGCACTCAATTACCAAACTTTTTTAGCTTATGCTACTCTATCCTAAACCATCATTGCAAAAAAAGGATAATCTTATCATTAATTCATTTTAAATATTTAAAATAACATTTGTTACATCGAAACATCGTTTCATTTGTATATTGTAACTTTTAGCTAGGTTTCTCATTTATTTAATTGAATTATTAAACTTGTAGTTGTTTTTAAATTGGGTCCTTCCATTTAACTGTTGCTCAAAAAATTATCTACCAAAATTTCGTATTTCTTATTGAATAGGTTTCAAAATTGTATATAGTTGAGATGTATTTAGTCAAGATTATGTATAAATTAAGATGGTATTAAAATATTAAATATTTGTAACGAAAACCTAAAAAGATAAATAAAATTAATTATGATTAACATTAATTTATTTTAAATTAATTAAAATTATCAGGGCTAGAATAAAAGATCGTGACAATACAGATTTATTATAAATAATACTCTTATTTGTTTTTATAAATAGTTTGATATCGTCTTATAAAAAATACATTTTATAAATTAATATTTAATTAATATTTTGAATACTAAATACTTATTTGAATGTCGAAAAGGTTTTTATAAATATTTTATTTTATTCAAACTCAAAAATAATAAATACATAAAAGATAAAAGACAAGAAAAGAAATATACCTTCTCTCAAACCAAAATCTAACCTTGAGAAGATTCATCTATGTTCAAACCTTACCCTAATCGTTTTGTAAACTGATTTGAATTGTTAAAATAAAAGAAACTAATCTAAAAGCAAATACAAATTCAAAGACTGAACACAAAATAATAATTAAAAACTAGCAATGATAGACTCAGCAAACAGTAGTACCCATTGATACTGAGATGGGAGGTAAATGATTACATTCTAATTATATTCTTCTAGAGTAGGTAGGGGCTGTCTTACGTTAATAAAGCATCATATTAGCCTCAAGATTTCTCGAAGCTCCAAAGTCATTTAGCATATCAATGGAATTCCCTCATATATATATATATATATATATCTTAATGATCTTGATGTAGAAATAGTATGTGGAGAAGGGTTGTTTAGTATGATTAGCATCTTATTTTATCGTACTAAAACAGTGGTCACAACCACTAAACCAATTCATAATCTTTGGAATTGTCAAACACTAAACCTAAAAGTATGCAATTCCACTGTTTGATTAAATAACACTTCATTAAAGTTCTGTGATTGAATGATTATCTGCTTTAATTTCCTCCCATTCTTAATAACAAGTTCGTGGAAAGGCATGTCGTGGAAAGGCATGTCGGTGTGTGCTCAACCTATAGGGATTATTATGGACCTTAACATTGTAGGCCATCATTAAGTTTTGTCTAATCTTGCTTTAATTTCTGGATCTTTGAAATATTTTATCATTAGAAACCTTTTCAATCTTCCATAAATAACCTACTATTTGTATGCTTTCATCTCTCTAAAGCAACATTGGCCAATAACAATTGTACGCAGTGAACAATCCAAAAATTTTAAAAATTGTCCATACTTAAAAATACATTTGTAACATTAAAAATATAGCATAATCTACAAGTTTTTTTGCAATTGGATTAATAGTTGAAAACTCATGTTCAATTTAAATTAATCACTCTTTTATTGTTCTTACTTTTTCTTTCTTTAATTTTGTTGTGGTAAATGTCAATTTGTTGTTTTTTTTTTTTTAGGTCTTCCTATAATATAATATAATGGAAGAGTAAAAATGTATATAAACATGTCAGGAAAAAGAGAGACAAGAGATGTAAAAGAAATAATATTTTGAGTGACCCCATTCGTGTTCAGTTTATGTTTCAATCTTTCCTTCTCTCAGTCGTCTTCTATATCTCTCGTCCCCCGTCTCTCAGTCATCTTCTGCATCTCTCATCCAAGTTTCTTGTTCTCTTTCTCGATCGTGGATAGTTGTTGTCGTTCTCGCTCGTTGCCTTCGTTGTCATTCTCATGCCGGTTTGAAGGTTCCAGTTTAGCTGCGGTGTTCATTGTGAAGGCAGTTAACAACTCGAGTTTAATTCATTCTTGTTTAGAAAAGGTTTGTCTTTTATGAGGTTTTTGATGGAAAATAAATACTTTTTAGTCATTTTACAGTTTTGTTTTTTGTTGACGTATGGTTTTCGTTTGGGGGTTTACGGTTGTGGAGTAAATGTTTTTCTTTTTTTGGATTTTTGGTGAAAAAGAGATATTTTTTGTGGTTTCACGGTTTAGTTTTATGTTGAGGTATGATTTGCGTTAGAGGTTTAGGGTTTTCATGTTTGAATATTTTTGTTACTTCAATATATGTTACCGAGAAGGGTGGGTTGTGTGCTCATTTTGAAAATGTTTTCCTTTTGAATGAGTGGTGGGTGGGTGGGTTGGTTGTTTTTTCGTGGATTGTTTGCTGACATTAATTGGTTCTTTTGTTTAGGTGTTTGAAAGTTTCAACATTCATGGCTGAAAAAGGAGTTATTGTGCATGGTGGACAATCTAATGAACACGTGAACACATCTAACTTCAATCGTCAAAACTTCAACTAAGGTGTCCCTTGATTAAAGAATGAGTAACCACTAGGGTTTTGTAAGCTCCAAACTAGTATTAAGACACTCAGTTGTAAAAAATGAACTTATGCATGGTGGACAATCTAATGAACACATTTGACTTTAGTCGCCAAAACTTCAACTAAGGTGTCCCCTTATTAAAGAAGGGGTAACCACTGGGGTTTTGTAAGCTCATAACTAATATTAAGACACACAGTTGTATAAAATGAACTTATTTTGGTGAATCAAAGTGTGAGTAATCCTTCTTATGGTATTATATGAGAAGTTAAGAAGTTAATTTGTGAAAATGGTCCTCATGAACACATTTGACTTTACTCGCCAAAACTTCAACTAAGGTGTTCTTTGATTAAAGAAGGGGTAACCACTAGGGTTTTGTAAACTCAAAACCAGTATTAAGACACATAATTATATAAAATGAACTTATTTTGGTGAATCAAAGCGTGAGTTATCCTTCTTATGAGTATTATATAAGAAGTTAACAACTTAGTTTGTGAAAATGTTCTTCATGAACACATCTGACTTCAGTAGCAAAAATTTCAACTAAGGTGTCCCCTGATTAAAGAAAGGGTAACAACTAGGGTTTTTTAAGCTCTAAACTAGTATTAAGACACATAGTTGTATAAAATGAACTTATTTTGGTGAATCAAAGCGTGAGTAAACCTTCTTATAGGTATTATATGAGAAGTATAATTAAATCGAGAACAAAAATATAATTAAAAAATAAAAAATGAGGTAAACTTTTTTTTTGGAAACTTTCTTCGAAGACAACGAAGATTTGAAAGGTAGAGGAAAGGTTCGCTTTTTTTCAAACATTTTACTTACGTAATTTATTTCATTATTAATATAATAATAAAATAAATATAATTAATTATATAATATAATAATAATAATAATAAGAAGAAGAAGAAGAATAATAATAATAATTAATATCAGTTTTTAATAAGATTATAAAAAAATAATAAAAAGTAATAATAATAAAATTATAAAAATAATTAAAATTAATTTATAAAAATTAATTTAATTATATAATATATCATAATAATATTAATAATTACTAAAATAATAATAAATTTAATAAAATTATAAAATAATAATATTAATAAAAAGTATTAATGGAAATTATAATAATACTGAAAATAAATTTTATAAAATAATAATAATTTAATTTTTATTTTTAAATAATTAATAATCTTATAACTTTATCAAGAAAAATAATAATAATAATTTATTAATCACAAATAACAAATCAATTATTTTAAATTTTAAATTAATTTAAACTAAAATTTCATCTACTAAAAAATTATTTTATCAATTAGACACATCGCATCACTCACAAACTTTTATAAAACTTTTCACTCAAATCGTACTATCTTTCTATTAATTCAAACAATCAAACTTTTCACACACTTTCATCTCAAATCCACTCTTTCAAATTCATTCCTTCAAATCTACTCTCTCATCCAAACATACCCTCATAATCAAATTACATTCACTATTCTATAACAAAAGATAGATTTCGTCTATTTAAATGTCCAACAATTATAAATAATACAAGTGAGAACCTTTTAGGACATTGTAGTAAAAAGAATTATATGTTAAAAATGAAGGAAATAATAATTGTTATAAGAGGCTTACTGTTTTTATAAACAATTATGAATAATAAAAGCGAGAAGACTGTTAGGACATTTTAGAAAAAATAAATATTTGTTAAAAGTGAATTAAATAGTAATTGTTATAGAAGGCTTTCTGTTTTTACAAACAATTTATGATTTTCACGTAGTAACATTTATATTTATTTTCTTATAAAATATTATTTATATTTTCCTTTTTTTCTTTTAATCTCTCTTTCTGTGTTAAGGGATAATGTTTTTAAATTTATTTTCTATATTTTTTGTTATCACTTTTCACTGTAATAAAAAAATTATTTAGACACAAATTTTAGCAACTAAATAAAATGGTTGTTAATTGTGATTAAAATAATTATTAAATTAGATTTTTGTTGTTAAATAATTATAAAATAAAAGTAATGATTGAATTTAGTAACCAATTAAGTCAAGATAATAACTACTAAAGTTTTAATCACTGTTATATTCTAAATTGGTATCTTAAATACTAAATCCTAAATTTTTCACCAATTTTTCAATGATTTGAATCAATTATGTAATTGATCTTTAATTGAATCTAAATCCTAAACTCTAAACCTTTATTTTTTAATTATTACACTTATTCATATTCAACTTTGAAGTAATTTTGATTCATGATTTCAGCTTTGATGTATATAGAATGACAAAAATTTGATTTGTGTAGTGATGTGTTAAAAAATATAGTTGCTAAAGTTAAAATAATAATACCTAAAATAAATTTATAAAATAATAATATAAAAATAATAATAAATTCATAAATAATAATTATAATGATAGAATTGCAAAATAATAATAAAATAAAATAAAATAATAATAATAATAAATAAATTTTAAAAATAATAATAATAATAATAAATAAATAAATAAATTTATAAAATAATAATAATATCATTAAAAATTAATAATTTATTTTATTTTATAAATTTTTTTATACATATTGAGATGTAGTTTATTTCAGTCACGGATTATACTAAAATACTGTTTTAATTACGTATGGGTAATAAATATAAATAAACTATAATAATTCATTCTGTGTTTAATATTTAGTAGGTGTTGAATTTTTATATCAATTTCTATTTATTTTATTAAGTTTTACAAAATTCATAATTTTTGTTAAATCTTTTATAATTATTGTTATTTAAATTTTATTTAATTTTATCAAAATTTATTTTTCATAATTTTACATATATCCACGATACCATATAATTCATATTTTTTCTACTAAACTAATATAATGTAATAAGAATAATGTTTAAATGACACACTAATTTAATGTAATTTTGAATTAATTTTAATTATAAAGATAAAATTATAATATCATAATTTGATCAATTAATTTCTTTTAACAATTCCTATCATCAAGTAACTCACAAATTTTTATAACTTTTTTTTCTTATTTTTCTTTATTTTTATTTTTTCTTATTTAAAACAACCTCAATTTTTATCTTTTTCTTCAAATTTATGATTTTTCTTTCTGTTAAATTCACTCTTTAAAACAATCACACCAAAAAGTGTACAAATTGATGTAAATAAAAATAAAAATCCATAAGGTTATGTACTTAAATTGAGAAGTGTTGATATTTTGATAATGTACTTAAATTGAGAAGGGTTGATATTTTGATAATCATAAGTAACATACAACCGGTTTAAAAAAATTATTATTTTTATTTAGTTTGAGGGTTCAAGAGAGATAAAGTTTTGATGACTAAAATTAGCATGTAATATAGGTTTTTATTTTTTTTCTTGACAGAGACAATATAATAATTAAATATTATATGTATGAAAATTTAAAAAAAAATATACTAAAAATATAAAGATATTTTTATATTAAATAAGTATTATATGAATATTAATTTACTTCATTAATAATAATAATAATAATATCATTTTTATTTTTTAATATTAAATCATTTAAGAATATGATTATTTATATTTTATTATTAATAATATTAAACTATTTAATTAATATTTATTTATAAAAAATAAATATTATTTTATTTTAACAATTTTATTTTATTTTTACTATTAATTATTTAGATATTTTTTATAAATTAAAAATATAAAATTTAATTCAAATAATAATTTTATAATTTTTTTCTAATTTAAATTTATTATAAAAATAAAAATAAAATAATTTATTGCTTTTATATTATTTTTTATTTTAATTTTAAATTAATTAATAATTAAAACTGCTAACATAACTATTACAATATTTCACAATCTATTTTATCCATAATTTTAAAATTTGAATTTTTCTATGAACTTTATTATATTTTCATTATTTTTTAAATCTTAAATTTACATATTTATTCTTTATCACAAATATAATACCTTTTATCATCTCTCTGGAAATTGTCAAATGAATGTCATTTAATATAAAATTGTGAAAATATATTTTTCTTTAAACCGAAAAGATGATACAATTGTTATAGATTTATTCACGATGAGGACGTAGGTTTGAATTAGACGGGAGAAGTGATGAACAGTGAGTGTGGGAATATTGCAGTGAGGAAGAAGGTGGACTAAGCACTTGGCAGTGTCAGCCCAAATGTAGCATATAAGATTGTTTTGTTGTGAGACAAATTCCCTCCCAAACAAACAACAAAACCTATCTACCTACATGCTCATAATACACCCTATTGCTCTTCCACTCCTCTTTTTTCTCCCTATAAAATGTTTCTTTTCTCGTACATGCATACAACATTGTATATTCATCTTTCTCTGTCCCTCTTTTGCTGAAAAATGTTATTTTCTTGCTATTGTCTTCGTCCCGTATCTCTTCTGCTTCTTTTTGCAAAGGCTGAGAAACACTGCCATGTCGCTTCAATCAGTCCTTTTGGATTAAGTTAAACATGGAAATTTGAATTACTTTGAATCACTTCTATCTTTTTACCCAAAACTCAATCCTAGATCTTAAATAAGCAAACACACAATGATTAATGTTATGATTAGAATCAATTTTTGTTTTGAGTAAGGGGTTTGGTACAAAGTGGATTTTTAGATTTCATTTAAGGAACAACTGTTTCATAGCTAGAAAAAAAAATGCTCATGGACATAATACTCAAAATCGGTGGATATAAGTTTTTTTAACGCTTAAACATCTGTCATTATTTGTAGAATGAGCCTCGGATATTATAGATTAATATTAATCCATTATAAAGAATTATTTTTCATTATTAATATAATAGTTAGTTGATTGGTGAACATTGTATTTTGGGCAATGAAAAAAGAAGTCCGAATGTGTTCGACCTATATATAAGGTATAGATAAAAATTGGAAAAGTAATTTCGTAAATTCCACTGGCGATTGCTTCGATGTCCCTTCTTAATAGCAGGTTTTAATCCCCTCCTTGTTTGTTTTCATTCATTGTCTCACATATAGTATTACTATACATGTCAAGATGTGTATTGTTAAATGACATCATGGTATATTCAAGAATAAAACTATCATATTGAACAAAAGCAAAAAAAACTAAATAGTCATTCTCTACCATGGTGTAATAGGGTTGCCACCAAAGATTCAAAAATTTTAAATATTAGCAATTGACAATTGCTATTAACACGACGATTGCAAGTATTTTTAGAATGACTATACCATTGAGATCCACATATTTTGCTAGATTCAGATTCCGTTACACTGTTTGTAACTGCTACATTAGATCTGCATAGTCGTCGTCAACTATAGGATTGTTTGAATCCAGGGAGAATTTTCTCGCGCTCCCCATTCTAGAATTCAAGAAAGATACACTTTCTTGTAGGTCTCACAATTGTCATGTGACTAAGTAGGTGGAGTCAGAATGGAAGAGTTCAATTCCTAATAAAAGATAATTATTAAGAGAAAGATTGTTACATGTGACATTAATTGTTTCATGGCATAGACCACGTAAGTTAAGTCATAATCAAATCGTTGCATTTAGGACTATTACATTATTTTGTAAAAGAGTTATATCCTAACTATGAGTTATATTTTGACTATTGACTATAGCTTTTAACTTAGTAATACGTGTTCAATCCAATATCAATGAGTTAATCTTTGATTAGTGGTTCAGATTGACTTTAGTTCTTACAATTAGCAATCCAAATGAAAAATTGTGCCATCAGATTACAGATAAATCCTTGTGTATAATAATTAATAATTAAAAATAAATAAATAAAATAATGTGTAAAGTAATGTAACATAAGAGAAGATATATAAATGAAGACATAGAGAGAGGACATTAAAATATAAATAAATTTCCGTACACCAAAAAAGAAAGAATTTCTTTTGTGAAATGAAAACGTTAGTTTAATACGTGTTAACCATATGCTTTCATTTGACACTCATTTTTGCTAATAATCTTATATACTAATCAAATAAAATAATAATAATATATATAAGTGTTATATGGATATGGAGAATGAACCGTTAAAATAACACCACCCTTTGTGAAAAAAAGGTTATTATATGAATTGAGAAAGCATTGTTGTGGCAGTGATGAATGGGTGAAGGGAAGCTTTAAGCACATCATCATTACAACAGTGTTCAAATTGAAAAGAAAAAGTTGCCGTGGGTTAGTTATTGGTCTTTCTGTAGGCAAGTGCTTCTAATTATGGTTCTGTTAAGACCCGACCAGATTGCAGTTATGTTCGTACGTCATCATGCTAACTGGCTTCCTTGTATCTTGTTTTGGTTTGCGTCTACAGCGTTGGGATTCTTATACTGCACGAAACACCCAATCTGATGATAAAATGGAAAACCCTTCTGAGATGAAAAGGAAAGACCAAGCATTCCTTTGTCCCTGCCTCTTGTTTCAATACCATGCTGTAGAATCTCATACATGAATATATATACATGAGCTTAAAACAGTGAAAAGCAGCAGAACGGGAAAGGGTACAAGCAAAAGCAAACAAAGGAGAGTGGTTTTTGTTGGTGGGTGAAGCTGGGATCTCTCTGGGGCCACATTTTCAGTGTTAATGTATGCATGTCATATTTGTGTGTTTGTTTTTCCTTATTTGTTTATGTTTTATTGGAAAGTTTCTTAAGAACACTAAAATAAAACATTTAGAATTAATCGAATCTTTGTGTGTGTGTTTTCCTCATAGTGGAGTGTGTATAGTGATGAAGACAAGATACAAATAAAAAAGGGTGCAAAAGAAAAGAATGAAGAAATGGAATTGAGAGTGTGGTCGCTATCCGTTTCCCTTTGGCCGCAATTCCCTCTCTTTCTCTCACTCTTAACACACAGTTTTCCTTTCCCTCCTCAGATTCTCATTATCCTGTTCCGTTTCAAAAAGAAGAGGTGTGAAACTTTCTGCTAGTTTATATGTACATACAATATTTCCTAACAGTTTACACATGTGTTATTTTGATGTATTGGATGGGTCAACTTTCTATTTACATAATAATTTTATAATTTTTAAAATCATATGTATGTTATCAAGAAAGTACAAGTTGGTATTTATAATATATCAAAGTAAGATATTTGTAAGTATTTATGGATTTACATTCTCAGTATTATCTAACACCTTTTTCAACACTATTAATTTAATTATATTGATTAATTTACTTATATTTTGAGAAATAATTATTTTTTACCAAATGTTGACAAAAATAAGATATGATATAAAGATTTACAGTTTTTTAATTGTTTTCTTTTCTTTTGTCTCACATGCAAATTTTTTTATTATTTAGAAAGAAATGAGTAGTTTTATTTATCTACAAGTGAAAACTTGTTGATTAATGAATCAAGGTAAGAGGCATAAAAAAGTTAACTATTATTGATTTTTCATAATAATTGAGACTTTCATGTATTATTATCTTATTCTTTTTTATATTTATTTTATTTTATTTATTTCAAGTTACACATTGATCTTCTTTATTTTATGTTATTTATCTTCAATTCTGCATTACTTCTATTTAATTTATTTATTTCTAATTATGCATAAATTTTAATTATGTTTATTTTATTTACTTTCAATTACGTACTGGTTCTATTTATTTTTTATTACACATAAATTCTATTTATTTTATTTTATTCATCTTCAGTTACGCATTAGTCATATTTATTTTATTTTATTTATATCTAGTTATAGATTGATCCTATTCATTTTATGTTATTTATCTTTAGTTATGCACTGGTCTTTTATTTAATTTATCTCCAATTACGTACTGGTCCTATTTATTTATTTTATTTATCTCGAGTTACACATTGGTCTTATTTATTTTATTTAATTTATCTCTAGTTACACATTGATTCTATTTATTTTATTTTATTTATCTCTAATTACACACTGGTCGTATTTATTTTAGTTTATTTATCTCCATTTACACATTAGACTTATTTATTTTATTTTATTTATCTCTAGATACGCATGGGTCCGATTTATTTTATTTTATTTTCAGTTACACACTATTCTTCATTATTTAATTCATAATAATATTATTAAAGTTGTCTCCAGTTTTATCAAAATTATATTTATTTAAATTTCTTGCTTTAATTCTTATTTTATTTGAATTTACAAAATTCTAAATATAATTTTTTACATATAAAATTAAAAAGAAAGAAATATAAGGTAAAAGTAAATATTTTTTATGAACTTGGATAAAAAAAAGTTACCTTTATGCTTTATTATTATTTTACTAATTGTATTTGTTTAAATGATGTGTAAAAATTATTATCCAAATAGACATTATGTTATGTGTTTCTTGAAAGTGTCAAAGGTATGTCTATTATGAAGAAGTCCTATGTTTCAAAGAGTTGAGATTAAGTTAATGTATGAGTTACTATATTTCGGAAGTCATATTTTGATACACTGCATAATGAAAGGCAGGAACTAAATGAGGCCTAAGAAAGTATTTCCAAGTAGGTGAATATTTGGATAGTTTTGAATAGCACCTTGAACTACAATATTTCACCAGTCAAACTTGGTATTATCCAATACTTGCTTAATATTGCTGAGGTTAGATAGTCAATATATATCTCTTTTATTGGCAGGTGACCAGAATTCTTGAGAAAAATAATTATGATTATACCAATATTTTTCTAAGAAATACTCAACTACCTACGCTTCCCAAGTAACTTTCGATGTTTAGGGTGGATCATCAAAAGTGCTATATGGATCATATGTATGATAAAGTGAGATTAATTCTTGTGGTTGTAGGTTAAGTTATAGGCCCCTATTATTTGTAGTTGTAGGTCAAGTCATAGGCCTTCATTGTTTGTATTGTTTATAAGGTTATTAAGATTCATATTTAAGGCTTATAAAGACCTCACTCCTTTCATGTTTTTCTTTCATTTGTACCTATCGCGCAAGTAGAAGTAGAACCTGCTCAGTGAGGTTTGTCAGGAAAAATTTCGGGAAATTTTTTGGACAGTTGAGTTATGAAGAACCTGGCTTTATTATCATAGAATATATAAAATATATATAAATTATGAAGTAGAACTCTTATTATTATACAAAATTTATATGTTTTTGTAAAATATTATGAATAATTACAAAGGATGTGAAATGTCGACATACATTATATTTGTGAGATTATGATATAATTATTGTAGTCTCTAAGAAAATCTTATAAAGAAAGAAACAAAATTACTCCCATGATCTATTAAAATAACAATTATTTGTATAATAGTCGAGTGTTACAATTTTCACCCACTTTATTAATTCGATCCATGTTATTTTGCAATGTGTTTTTCTTTTGATCGAGATTAATGGTAATATGATTGACTATTTTAATTGTAGAAGGGGTGTTTTTCAAGGAAACCCTTTGTCTCCTATACTTTTCTTCGCATAAGATTCTTCCTATGATTGGTCCTAAGGGTAAGGACTATTAGTACTCTCGTAAGACTAGGTATTTGATGAAGCCAAGCAAGTGCAAGAAGCCACAACAAGCAAGTGGAATTGGACGTGTTGTCCTAGACTTTGTCTTAGTGTGAGTGAGTGTGATTGGAGCTAAATGGAAACTTGTGCACTACTACGGAAAATCCCATTGGCACACTTTAAAACTGTTAAATATTATGTTTTATATTTATGTAAGGGTAGTTTAGTCCTTTTATTATTTCTCTTTGTTGTATATATTTACATTGTATTGCTCTTGCTCATTAATGTAACCCTAATCCTCTTCTCATTTTTCCTCTCTTCTTCTATTCTTGAATGCTAATCTTCACATGGTATCAAGAGCAAGGATGATTGCCACAACTTTCGCGGATCCAACTTTTCGACGACCCCTTTTCGCATCTGTTTCGGTGACCCATTTTCACAGACCCAGGTGATCTCGTTCACTCTTTTGAAACTTTGCTGTTAGGGTTTGAATTTGTAGAATTTG
>Ga0209700_108262_pt1 | contig 13539 bp, 9 predicted proteins | sample SiratroredBW_FD_187528 | JGI IMG/M metagenome (GOLD analysis project Ga0209700, IMG submission 187528) | Root nodule microbial communities of legume samples collected from California, USA - Siratro red BW (SPAdes) (version 2) | ecosystem: Host-associated > Plants > Roots > Nodule | place: USA... | reverse complement strand
GGTTAGTTAGGAAGTGCATTGTTTAAGGATCGGGTGAACGATTGATATCCTGACTCTACTAGTAGTATGAATCAAATAGACGATTATTACTAGGTGGTGAGAGTCGAAGGAGGTCTGAACTGGGTGACTGCAGCTTGAAATATAGCTGGTAAGGAAAGTCTCAGGGGGACTAACCCTGTCATACATGATTGATGATTCATTTGTGTGGAGGCTGTGTGGGTTCACAGCGTATGACAGGTACATATCTCGAGGTCTATTCAATGCACGAGTCTTCCGGAAGTAGAGTCAAGTTTATAATGTGTCAGTGTCTTATATAGTGATGGTGCATGTAACTGAATGAAAGACTTGAGTGGTGTTAATATTTGTGTTTGAATTGAAATACTCAAGTATTATTAAAATTTTGGTTAGCTTACCCTTTGTTTGGTTGTACTTGTGTTTTGATATCTGTTTGTAATTATCGTGTTTTTGGCACGGGAGCAGATGGTGTTGCAGATGGGTCTGTGGAGGATCATTTGGAATGACTGGTGCTTTTAGGCATAAGCTAAATTTGAAAAATAATTTGGAGATAATTTGTAATTATGTTTTAGTAGAATTCTGAAGGTAGAATTTTTAAATACTTTAGTTTAAAGAATTATTGTATGTTGATGAATTTTAATGATGATTAGTAGAATGTTTAGTTTTATGCATGTTATTTTTGGGGTGTTACACTGATAACTAAGATTAACTATATAAAAATGCATTCTTACGTTGTTTTGGTTAAAATTTTATTCTAACCTATTTCACTGATTCGTTAATTGTCATTTAGTAGATAAACAAATTAAACATTTTTACCTTTCTAATATATTATCAAGTCTATATATAAAAATTACAAATAATAAAAATTAGTATTTTGTTAATTTAACTTAATCAAATATAATTTTTTATATTTTGTACGGTAAAACTAATATCAAGTTATAATAAGAATATAAAATTATGTGTTTATTTATTGTAGAAAAAAATAAAAAAATCTTTAATAACACCCATACACAAATTTGCATCATAATGAATAATGAAACATATAAAATAAATGTTTTAATTTGTATGTATTTTTCAACCATCTTTATCATCAAATTTTATATAGGTATTAAATTATTATTAAAACAATGTAGATAGGTAATTTGTAAAAGTATTTCTTAACTACAAAAGTTGTGAAGTTAGGTATGTGGGTATTACATGTTTTTTTTTTTTTTTTTTTTTTTTATAACTTAGAAACAGGTATTTTAGAAAGAGATATTGATCACACTGATCTAAAATCTGTATTTTAGTGTTGAACATATAATTTGGTATGTGCAAGCTAAATACAATTATTAATTATAAGAATTCATTTAAAGTAGTAGTTATAAATGAATAATCAGCCTATTTTGTCCAATTAAAAGTGTGATAAATAGAAAGGTAAGAAAGTTCCATAAATAGAAAATAGTCCATAATTTCATAAAAATATTCTCAACTTTGATATAAGATTTTAAAAAGAAATTTTTTTTTTTCTTTTAGAACTATGTTAATATTGTGAAAAAGTAAAATTCGAAAGTCTTATGATATTCTACTCTTTTATGAAATCATAATAAAATTTTAAAAAATATGTTTAACTTCTATTATTTTATCTTATTTAATTTTATTTACTCATTCCTATTATTATAAATTATTATTATTTATAATAATACGTACATAATAATAAAATCATAGTAATAGTAATTATGTGTATCTACATCTATAGAATAAAGAAAAAGCAGTGGAGTACGCAATCCAACCAGAAAAAAAAAAAAAAACTGATTGTAATCCTTCTCCTCTTATTGTACATCATCAATAAAGAGAATAAACTCAACCCAATTGGAAAAGAATGGAAAAATATTCTAGTACAAAAATTTCCATATTTATATTCCTATGACGATTAATTCCTTGAACAATGTCAGTAGGTTCTCTTTTTTAACACGAAATATTTTCTGGTGATCTCTTTCGATAAATACTTTCAGAGTACATCAAAAACTTAAACCAGAAGCTTTATTTTAACATTTAGAGCTTAAGCTTCAATGAGGATTCAACCTTTACCGTGGAATGTTACCACCTTCTTTTTTTCGCATTTTCCAGTTAACTTTGGAGAGAAGGATCTGTGGAAAATTTTTCAACGTTGGGGTAGACTAAAGGAAGTTTTCATTGCGAGGAAGTTGAATAAGTGGGGCAACGGATTTGGTTTAGTACGATTTTACGATGTGAGGAACGTGGGTAGGTTGGAGAAGGAGTTGGACTCCATTAGAATAGGAGATATGAAACTACATGTGAATGTTCCCAGATACATCAAGGACAAGATAGCCAAAGAACCCCACAGTCCATGAGTAATGCGAGGGTGAAGGAACTGTGACGGCAAAGCCAAAATCAAGACTAGTCTGGAAGGTTAAGGAAGGTGCTAAACAGGTGAAATAAAAGATAGGTGGAAGCCACACTGGAGGTGTAGCAAGAAAGTGGCTAATTTGTCAGAAGACGTGCCAAATAGTAACCTTTTGCTTTGCCAAGATTGAAAAAGGTCTTAACGGATGGATTTTGAAGAGAGGCCAACGGTTTCAAAGTCCCTCCTGGTAGTTGACACTAATTGGGCCAAAGATGTTAATGTATCCAAACCCAAACTTAATGTTCAGATTGTCAAATGTGATAATTTTAGGCATGTTGTTGTCGAGCCGAAGGCCCATGCAGGAAAATCTTGTTTTTTACTAGGAGGCGATGACGTGGATAATAATTGCAAGGATAGACAACACTCACCTAATTTGACTGAGGGAGTATACGTTGCCAACGAAATCGAAGGTTCCAAAGAGGAGACAGTGGTAAACGATTCGCGACAACATCGTGAGAACCTGGGCAACACTGTTGTCCTTTGTAAAGTAATGGGTGTTGGGGAGGATTGCGATGCGGGCGGAACAACCGTAGGTGATTCTAGGTTGGAATGCTTGCAACAACAAGGTAATATTGCCCTTATTAATGTGGAAACTATGGACCCACTAATTTTGTTACTACATTCCCATATTGGATACGCGAGTCCAATAAAGCAAAATGCAAGCGAAAGATGAAACGTATTACACCATGGTCACTCGAATCATAATCCCTTAAAGGTCAGGAAAATCTTCTCCTAATAAATCTATTAATAGTTCTGTTTCTGATTCGAGTATTTTAAATTGTAATAGAAGATTTATAGAAAATATAGAAGGGGGTGAAGAGGAGTTGTGGGAAATTGCCAAGAAGTTAGGGGTTTAGTGTGTGGGGGATGAGGATAGTGTAGTTCAGAGGTTGAAGGAGATGGAAGGTAGGGATAGTTCACTTTTTAGGCATTATTGTCGTGAAGAGGGAAACTATGACTTATGAGTTTAATAAGCTTGAACATTAGGGGATTAGGTGGGGAGGTTAAGTGGAGCTATCTGAAAAGTCTAATTGATAAGGAGAAACATGGTGTTGTTTGCATCCAGGAAACAAAGTTATGAGTTTTAGATGACTCTAAATGCTACTTACTATGCGGGTCAAACATGATTAATTGGATTCACAGAGGGGCACACGAAGAGGGTGGAGATATTTTAACTATGTGGAATAAGTAGGAGTTTAATTGTATAAAATCAGAGGTTGGTAACGGCTTTATTTTGTTAGAGGGTGAGTATAAATATGGTGGGTGTGGTCAAACTATTTCTGTTGTTATCTGTAATGTTTACTCACCATGCTCGAATAGTGAGAAATTCGAAGTGTGGTGTGGATTAGAAGACCATTTGGCTAGGTACCAAAATTGGGCTTGTTGTGTAATGGGAGATTTTAATGCTGTAAGGGAACCAAGTGAAAGAAAAGGTATGGGTGCAGTTAGAGTGGATAACATAGAAATGGATAGGTTCAATTTGTTTATAGATAGGTGTCAACTGTCTCATATTCCAGTTGTTCGGAGACTGTTTATATGGTATAGACCTAATGGCACGTCTAGGAGTAGATTAGACAAAGTTTTAGTGTCTGATAATTGGATGATGAATTAAGGCTTCGAGCTCTGTATGTAAGCTTATAAGGAAGATACAAGCTAAGTTCCTTTGGAGTTGGGGACATGAGGGCAGGAAAATTGCTTGGGTAGCTTGGGAAAAGGTGTGCTCTCCCATTGAAGTGGGAGGCTTGGGGATTAGAGATGTTGGAAGATTTAATACGGCCCTATTAGCTAAATGGAAGTGGAGATTTGGAGTTAAGGATGAGGGAGTCTGGAGAGATGTTTTAGAATCTAGGTATGGCTCATGGAGGAACATGAGGCTAACCATGGATGACAAGAAAAGCTCTACCTGGTGGAAGGATTTATGTACAGTTTGTGATGTTGTGAATGATTCCAATTGGTTTGATAGTAGGATTACTTGGAGACTGGGGAACGGGAGAGGTATACGGTTTTGGGAGGACAAATGGATTGGTAACATATCACTTAATAATACTTTTCCGAGATTGTGGTAGGTATGACATGGGGATTGTCTTGGAGAAGACGATTGTTTGATTGGGAAAAGGATCTAGAGGTGCAATTATTAATGCTACTTTCTACTGTTAAATGGAATAGGGACTTGTTAGACTGGTGGGTATGGGTAGAAGGAGACACTGAAAGTTACACAATAGGGGCAGGTTATAGGGCTTTAGAGGAATCAAATCCATCTTCAGGAGGCCCTTGGTTTAAGCAAATCTAGAAAACTAAAGCGGCTGATCCTACTTTAGTGTGTGGCTGGAGGGTTTTGTTAGGTAAGCTTCCTACTAGAGATAATTTGGCGAGGAGACAAATTGTACAGCTCAGTAATTTATGCCTGATGTGCAATAGTGTACAAGAAACAATACAACATGTTTTCTTCGAATGTGTAGTTGCACAAAAGGTATGAAATAAGTGTGATAGTTGGATTGGTATTCAATCAGTTAGGCCCATTTGTCCTGTGATTCACTTTATGAATTTTAACTTGGTATGGTGTGGGAAGAAAGCCAACAATGTGTGGAGAGGTATGTGGGTAGCAATAGTATCGGAGATTTGGAAACCCAGGAATAATGTGGTGTTTAATAATGGGGTAGTGGACGATACAGAAATCTTCATCCTGGCTCAGCTTAAAACTTGATCTTGAGCTAAATTTAGACCTAAAGGAGTTAATTATTCTCTTTCGGATTGGTGTTTGTGCCCGACCCAATGCTTAGCGAACATGTAGCTCTCTTTGTCTGTAGTAGGCTTAAGTTATGCTATAGTTCGAAGGCAAAAACATAAAGGGGTAGGACAAATGGTTGTCTTATTATTTTTTGGTTTGTGCAGGTTTGTGTAGGTTTGTGTTGATAGAAGAAATGGAATGCCTAATAGATGTGGAAGACATTACGGAACGTGAAAGCAAAAACAAAGGCTCAACAGTATTGGATCGAAGGAATTATGTGATCCTTGTATACATCATTCATTAATGTTTGGAAGTGTTATCTAATTGTTTGACAAACATAGATACACTTTTATGATTGGTGTAACTGGTTTGTGGGGTTATGTAAGCTTCTTTGCAATTTTATACTCAATAGAGTCATTCTGGGACGGTTAAGGCATATTATGTGAACTAATGTGACTCTGCGATCTTTGTATAAGGGTTGTAGTACTCCTAAAGTGCTCCCATTAATTCTATTCTTTGCTGTTAAAAAAAAACATCTATAGAATATTCAAATTCCTTTAAGAGAAATTTGAAGAAAACCATTTCTTATTTTTTTTTTTTATAAGTATGTGTTATGGAATCTTCTAAATATGAAAGTTGGAGGGGCCTAACTAAGTCAAATGGATTGAGGAATGAATCTTGGTGGAGGAGAGATGTATGTAAAGCATGTGAAGATTACCAACTTGGACAATATTTTGATGATACTATACAATGAAAACTTGACGAATGAGATAAAACCAAGTTTTGGAAAGATGAATGGATAGGAGGAATGTCAATGATAAAGTTATTTCCAAGATTGTATATGGTATTAGAATCTACTAATAAAGTCTTAGGGGATATGGATAAATAGATACAGGACAGTTGAGTCTGGAAGATACCTTGGAGGAGAGAGAGATTAGTTTGGAAAACAATACAAAAACAACAATTATTGCATATTATTAGCAAATAATAATCCCAAAACTAAAAGTGTTGATGAGTGGCTATATAAGGAAGATAAGGATGAAATTTTCACTAAATGTTTTCAAATGAAATTAGATTCAGTAAGTGAAAATAATAGAGTATTCACATATCTTTGGAGTTTGAAAAGTCCATTGAATACACTACACTTTAGATGGAAAGTGGTCCTTAAGATGGTTCCAACGACAGTAAATCTATGTAGAAGACGACTTAAGGTGTGTAACGTGCAAGACAAAAAAGAAGACAACCTCACACCTATTCTTTACCTGTGAAGTGTCTCAAAAGGTATGAAATCTATATGATAGATGGGTAGGAGTCTCTTCTGCCAACCACAACCATCCACTGACTAATTTTCAGAATTTTCATAGCCTACAATTAAATACAAAAAAAAATATACCCTGAAAAGGTGCGTGGTTAACAATTGTGTGGGGTATATGGAATTATTGGAATAGAACAGTGTTTAGGCAGAAGAAGATAGACTTAAAAGAGATTTGGTGTCGTACTAACTTGAAACATGGTTATGGATGAAAATACCAGAGGTAGCGTTTTCATATGCTAAATGGTATTAGTATCCAATACAATGTCTCAAACAGTTGTAATATGAGATGAAGAAAGATGTGTTTTGAAAAGTACTGTATTGTATTTTTGTACTAATATTTATGTACATTTATGTATGATTGTTCACAAGAGGAAGTTGTCTCCTTGTTGGTTTATGAGTTTTTTGTTTTGTATATAAGTTTTTTGCAAATGAAATAACAACACACATTCAGTGGGTTGTTGGTCTTAGGATAAAGCATTTATGAAGATAGAAAAAACACAAGTTAAAAGGGGAACTTATATTATTCGTGTAGCCCGGAAGGATTCATGTTGTTGCTACAAGTGCAATAAATTCTAAATAATTCAGAATGACTGGAAATGACTATAAAAGAGATGACAATAAAAATAATAATTCCAAATATCAGGAGTATCAATCCACAATATTAAGGACCAGTTATATAATATCATCTTGTTATAAGGTTATTATGGTCAGGCATGTGACAAAAAAGGTTGCTATGAAAAGGCTGATAAAAAAATTAGAATGCTATTCGCAATGGGAGTTAATAATAAATCTACTTCCATAATTAAATGATGTATTAAAATGCTAGGTGAAAAGTAACAAATTGGGAGTAGAAAATTTATTTGGAGAGAAAAGGAAAACCAGCCAAATAACATATTTTGCATACTAGAAATAACATGATCATTGCTGATTATTATCACATTATACAAAAATATATTTCTTTTTTAAAGAAGTTTAAATATTATGCATTTTTGTACACATTTTTTTTTATAAGAGTTAAAGTATTTCAAAGATACTCTTATATATTTATTTTATTGTTCGTTAAAATAAACTTTACTTACAATTAGCACGTAATTTTTTATAACCATCTACAATTTCTAGAATTTTATTATATAATAATATTTATTTATATTTTATTTTTATCATTTTTTCTATTCCTTATTAAAAACTATGGTTTTGTTTTATAATTTGTCTTTACAAATACTTTTTGTTTCTAAGAAATAAAAAGTTGCTTGAAAAAATCTTTATAGAAAACTGTTTTTGAGCTTTTTCTTTTTTTAGTCATTTTAAAAGTAAAAAAATTGATTTTTTACATTCTTTAATTCTAAAAATAACTAATTAATTTGATAAATTATGATAACATGTTTAATATTATTATTAATTAAATTATAATTTTCCTCATATTTAAGTATTGTGTTTTGCTTTTATTTCTTAATATGTTATTTACATATAGTATATAATATTAATTATTTTCGTTACCTTATTTTATTACTATTTCAAAATCCAATTTCTATGACATTTTCTGTGTTTACAATATATGTTTTAAAAATATATTTATCAATTATTCAAGTTTATTGTTAGAACCGTAGTTATTAGTTGTCAATAAAATTACTAATTAAATTTAGTTGAATAAATATTCTCTGAAATATTTACTAGTAAATACATAAATCTTCCAAATTCAAACTTTACTAAATAGCAATTTATTAGTTTTGTTTTGAGATGAACAAACTTTATATTTTTTTCTTGAATTTTACATGTCCAGTCTTATTCTACCATTCTTTCAATAATTAAGTTTAAATATCCATTTTAAAAAAATTGAAGTACAATATTCACTTATAAAGATTAGGGAAAGAATATACTATGTTTGTTCACAATAAAATTGAAACACAGTATTTTTGTATAAATATTAAAACTCATAAAATAAAAATATTCGACATATAAAGTATATGAATTGTAAAAGAGAAAAGACATAATTTTCTTTATAAATTAAAATTAATTTACATGGTATAATTTTTCTTATATTATTTTTCATAAATTTTTCTTTTTTAACTTATAAAAAAATTGATTTTCACTTTTTTAAAAAAATTTATAAATAAATTTATCCAATTATAATTATACCCTAACATGTATACTCACTCTCTGAGTTTATATAGCTATGAGTATAGAAGATTGACTTAACATTTACAACATCTCCATATATACATTTATAAATGCTAAATTAATGTTAAAAAAATATGCACATCTTTTTATCATATGTATTTATTAGTATATATATGTGAGTACCTTTACATTAGATGATCAATGAATAACCAAATTAGTAAATTGAAGTTTAAAAGAATTCTCCTCCTTCTCTCTCGTTAATATTGTCAGTGCATTATTTATAATCGATAGCATATAAAAAATTTAAATAAATTTGTAGTCTCTTTTTTAATATGTGAATTTTGTTTATATCAAAGACTTGAATAAATTTGTAGTTCTTTTTCACTTTGTAAATTTTTCAATAGTTTTTAATATTTATATTAGATTTTAATATTTTTTTTTATTTTTTTTTAGTTCCTATCATTTGTCGATGTTAGTTAAATGTGTTAAAGATCTCACATCGACTAGAGATGAGGTTTTTCAATAGTTTATAAATAGATACAAATCTCACTTTACCAAAATGTGTTGGTTTTATAGTGGTGTGGGGGATTTAAGGAAAGAGAGATCAGTGTCTTGATAATTAGGAAAATATGGTATGACAAAATTTTCACTTTCTGTAAGTGACCTAAATAAACACAACGTCTAGCTCGAGGATAAGTTTCGTCCTATTATAAGTCAAAGTTGATGCAAAAGCTTCACAACCAAAGACTTTAATAAAAGTTAAATCAAGAGAAGAGCCATACAAAATATTATAAGGACTTTTGTTATGTAAAACCTTGTTAGGCAATCTATTGAGCAGAAAAATACCATTAGAGACTGCAAAGTTCCAAAACAATTTTGGCAAGTTACTTTGAAAAATAAGAGCCCTAGTAATATTAAAAATGTGTTGATGTTTTCTCTCTACCACTCTATTTTGGTGTAGAGTCTCAACACAAGACATTTGATGTTCTATTCCTTTGAGAGAGAAGAATCCATGCAAATTAAATTCAGGTCCTTGATCATACCTAATGCATTTGACAATAGTAGAAAATTGAGTTTCAACCAAAGTAATGAAAGATTTAATGCAGCCCTATACTTTTGATTTAGTTTTCAAAAGAAAAATCCAAGTATGCCAAGAAAAATCATCCATAATATAGTAAAAAAAATATCTATGTTCATCCACAGAAGTAATGACTAATGGTCCCAAATATCCATATTTAACAAATCAAAAAATCTTATTGCTTGAAGAGGAGCTTACAGGAAATGAAAGTCTTTTTTATTTAGCAAGTGGACATATTTGACAAAAATCATCTCATGTTCTCCTAGAAATGTAATCAAACTTTGTTGACAATACATATAGTTTGTCCTTAGACAAGTGACCTAATCTAAAATGTCAATCATTCACCTTATTAATAGACATAAAATTTATTGAAATTAAATATGGGACAAAGTGTTTTCCTGGTCCCTTAGGATTTTCAAGAACATAGAGTTCTTGGTGCATCTTAACAAAACAATCCAATTTTATGGTTAGTTGAGATACTGAAATGAGATTGAAGTTAAATCCCGATATGTATAGTATATTATGCCGAATGAATGTAGTAAAAAATATGATAGTACCTTTAATGTTTGCATAAATTGTAGTTCCATTAGGTAACTTGATAGGAACATTAGGAATAATTTTATATGTAGCAAAATTATCTAGAGATGAACTAATATGATCAGTTGCACCTGAATCTAAGATCCAAATGACAGATTTTGATAGTGATCTTAGGTTGCAGATGATATCTATAGATGTATTGGAAATGTGATGATGTTTGTTGAAAAAGAGTCAGGAGAGAGTTATATTGCTCTTTCTTCAAACTAAAGCTAGAAGACTGTCGTGACATTGTTAACAAAGAATATAATTTTCTCCTTTTGTAGTTTGGAGAAAAATCGTGCAAGCGATGACATTTATCAATTGTGTTATCTCTTCTACCACAATGTTTGTCATCCTTGGTCTATCTCTTGGCATGAGAATTTTTTTATTGAAAGAACCATAATATACACTGATTTAATGGCACTTCTAAAGCCATTATAGATGATGAATTCTTCTTGCAAGTGGAACAACATTAGAGTTGGCACAGTGGAGCTCTATCGGTTAGAGATCTCTGATACCATATCAAGAAGTGGAATTTAAGTCTAACTCAACCTTACAAAACCGGCTTGTAAAGTAAAGTTTGCATCCATTTATAAACTATTGAAAGGCTTCATCTCTAGTAGATGTGGGATCTCCAACAAAGTGATTAGTTGTTTCTTAAATATTTATTTATGTTTTGATTTTATTGATGAGCCTCCAAATAACTTATTAGGACAGGATAGATACATGTATTATTTCTTGTTTTTAATAACTTTTTCTCTCAATAATTTTGTAAATTTTGTTTTTAGTTTTGAATAAATATTTTATATTTTAGTCTTTCATAAATTTTTATTTATATTTTGTTTCTTGTTATTTATTGGTACTTTAAGTCAATAATTATTTCTTAATTGTTAAATATGATATATTTGATTTATTTCATCAATTATTACCATCACTTCAACTGCCTGAGTAATAAAATCAACTTAATTCATAAATAAAACATGAAAAAAAAATTGAACCACGTAGCAGTTAAACTTGTTTTTCATTCACACTTGCATATATAATAGCTTAAGATAATTATAACTATTGTATAGATAAAAACAAACTAACATATATAGAAGGTGAATAACAATACTATTCAAATTAATACTCCCATATCTTTATTAGTCCAACTTAAAAAATGTTTAACAAATTTTTAATATATGAAAATTTAAATGATTCACAATTGTAAATAAACTTTTTTTTATTCGAGTTAACTTCTCACTTAATAAATTTTTAGAATAAAAATCCTTATAGTCTCAAAAATATAGATTTTCTTATAAATTTATAATAATGTTTTACGATTTAAATCTATAAACTTTACTAAACTTATTTAGATAAATAGAATATAAAACTTTTATACATAAAAAATAAAACCAACCATAAAATCATAGAAGAATGAAGAACTTACTTAAATTATAATTCTGATATGTTTATTTTAATTTATTATTAACTATCTCTTCAAAGATGTGATGTGATGGTAAAAGAAACAAGAAAATAAATAAAAATATACAGAATTTATTTTAAACCAAAATTTTATTTATTTATAATATTTAAAAAGTCATTTTTATTTTACGTAATTCTCTTAATTTAAATAAATTGGTTGATACAAATAATGCTCTTTTTATAATATAGTTTTCCTCTTTATTCGTATATAAGTTTAAAAAGCTTAAACTTTCATGGTAAAATTTTCATATAGCATCAATTAATAAAAAATATTTTCTATAAATCATTTATTACAAATAAGATAAAAAAATTATTTTTTTAATTTGTATAATATCACTAATCCTAATTATTATATGATATTTATAGATTACAATATAATTTTGTTCTTTCTATTTGTTTCGATATATAATTTTGTTCTGTCTATTTTAAAATATAGGCATTTAGTTTTAATTTTTTAAAATTATTGATTTTAGTTTGATTATGCGAGTTAAAATTTTGGTATCTAAGTCTTCAACAAATTTATCCATAACAATTTAAGTAAACAAAAACTAAAGTTAATTTCTCATAAGATAAAATTAGTTTATATTGAATTTAATTTGCAGCATTTTCTTTATATAATTTCCTTAAATTTTGATTTATAATTTGTGTATAAATTAATATTGTTCTTTATTATTATGTCATGTATGTTTTCATATTGTGGCAGTATTACAGTTAAAGAGCATTCACGTAACATATTAAAATAAGATTGGTATGAAATATGCGAATACACGTAATATATTAAAATAATATTGATATGAAATATGCGAATACACGTAATATATTAAAATAATATTAACATGAAATATGCGAATATATATATTATTTTTCTTAGTGACTTGAAACTTGTTTAGTTACTAATACAACGTTATTTTTGTCTATAGTTTTTGTAAAATTTTAGTTTATCTTATTAAAAAAAGTAAAAATCATTATTTTAATTAAGCATGTAATTTTTTTGTTTTTTCTTAAATAAATTTGTAAAAAAGAGTGTTGGCCATTTTAAAGAGGTGAAATTTGTATTGTAGTGTTAAGTTCATGGTTTGATGTTTAGTGTATAAATGTTAAATGAGACCACTCATTATACAAAAAATGATTTAAAACATGTGGTCATAAATGGGATCACTTTTAGTTTGTGAAAGTAGGAAATATCTAAAACTATCTAAAAGTTTAATGCTCTCCTCACATGTTATTTAATATTTTTTTTACGTGAAATTTAGCATTTTTTTCAATATTAATCTATATATCATACCCTTAGTATTTATTATGGAAAAAACCTATGATTTCACCAACTTTTTAATTTTTATTCACGCCCAAGTTTATACAAAACTTCATACAAGTTTATCAACTACAAGACCTTCTTTCTGTGACACCCTGCACCTCCACACTCTCTTCCCCGTGTCTTTCTCTCGCTTTCTCAAAAATCTTTCTCCCTTTTCTCTAGTTTTTCTCCCTCCATACATCATCTGTTTTAAAATCTAAATATACCTTGCAGTAGCTAAGGAGTTAAGGATCATTTCTAACCGATCAGAATCTCAAACAGAATAAATTCATATTTACTCTATAGATCCCTTAATCTTTGTTTTTCCTTAGATTTTTGTCATCAATCTTAGTAGAGACAGTTGAGAAAAGTATTTCTCTCAACTTAATTAAGATTATACTAAAATTTGGTTTTGTTTTGATAACTTTTTCTAGATCCCTAGATTTTGAGATTAGCATCTTTATCGGGTGGAGAATTGTTGTAGAGATCTTCATCAGGTAAGGGAAGCTAGTAACTTATTTTAGTTATTTACTTTCAAATAGAA
>Ga0209700_108259_pt1 | contig 13553 bp, 4 predicted proteins | sample SiratroredBW_FD_187528 | JGI IMG/M metagenome (GOLD analysis project Ga0209700, IMG submission 187528) | Root nodule microbial communities of legume samples collected from California, USA - Siratro red BW (SPAdes) (version 2) | ecosystem: Host-associated > Plants > Roots > Nodule | place: USA... | reverse complement strand
TTCCATTATGAACAGATTTGAACGTTAGAGCACAATATGATATCAAATCAATTAATCATATCTAAATAGTCCATAATAATGTGAATAATTTCCATTATGAACAGATTTGAACGTTAGAGCACAATATGATATAAAATCAATTTAAATCAAATCAATAACACATAAAAGTAAATAGTAAGAAAACTTATCTCTTTATAGACCAGGTGTCTTCTGCTTTAATAATAATAATAATAATAATATTAACTGCGCAATGTATATAAGTCATCAAATATAAATATATACTTGATTTTTGTTATCATCAAAACTTTATCAAATGATTTGATCCTCTAAAAGGACTTTGGACCGTCTAATGTTCAACAAAATAGATAAGTCAAAATTATTTTATTCAATTTTTTCAATTTTTTTATAAAGAAATTCGTCTAAAAGATATTCAAATATCATTACGCCAGTCGGAGAAAAATATATAAGAATTACACATGTGATATCTTTGAAAAATAAAAGTGCTCTGTAATCACTCATAAGAGAGAAAATTATAGAAAAAATAAATAAATCAATGTGTTCATTAATTTAAACTAACTTATACATAGATTAGAAATTTAAAAAAAAAAAACTAAGAAAATAATTTAAATTTTAATAGAAAAGTTGGGTTAAGTTTTTCTTCTTGCTTTTCTTTACAGAATATTTACAAAGAAATGTTTAGCTAGTATAAAGCTAATTTTAACTTAAAAAAAAAAGAAGTCAAATTGATTTTATTCAATTTTTTCTCTTTCCAAAGTTTTTCTTATAAAGAAATTGTCTAAAAGAGATTCAAATATCATTACGCAAGTCGGAGAAAAATATATAACAATTACACATGCCGTAAGTTTCAGAAAGGAAAGTCCTCTGTAGTCACTCATAAGAGAGACAAATATAGAAGAAAAAATAAATCATTTTTTATTAATTAAAACTAACTTATGCATAGATTAGAAATTAAACTTTAAAAAACAAAGAAAATCATTTAAATTTTAATAGAAAAGTTGGGTTTAGGATAAATATTGGAAGTGCCCTTGTTAGGATAGTCCTTATCCAAAAGTTTACTTGCTTAGTGGTAGCATTGGATCCACGTCCTACCTAAAGTCAAACAAGTGGCTCCTCTTGTGGACCAAAAACATAAAATATAAATAAATAAAAGTGCTCCTTCTTTCTTCTTATCTCATTTCCTTCATTCGTCTATTCGAGATGATTCTTTATTAATTTGCACGAGTTTTCTAATTTCTAATATTTTATTAATGTTTTTCTACTAGGCGGCTATCACTAATTTACATCATTTTCACTCACAAATACTCAACTTCATAAATATCCTCGCTATCGGTGTCTTACATTTACTGAATTAATCTCAAACCTCACAAATACTCTAATTTTATACTCTAATTTTATTCTACTGTGCATTAATCTCCATGTTAATAATAGTATTTTTTGTTTTCTGCTATTTTTAATTCAAGTTACCCTACTCAACACACCTGACTAGTTTTTAGTTCATAGAAGTGGAACAAATTAAATTAACTTAGCTTTGAGCTTAACCTTGATCAATCCGAAACCAACCCACGTCAAGATGACCCTTTTAAATTAACAAAATACTTTATTTTGCTCGGTTATACTAATTACAATTTAATAAATCACCAATCAAATATTTTAACAAATTTCATTTCATTGAGCTTTTTAATGATTAAGATAATTAAATATAGGTTAGCTTTTAATAATTGTCACTTATTTATTGAAAAGAAAATTAATATCAATTTATAATTAACTTTTATTAATATGAAATTTGAATTTAATATATATATATATATGAGTTAAATTAAGATAATTATAGGATTAATGTATATTTTAATTATTTTTTTAAATAAAGATAACTACTAAAATTAAACACTATTATCATGATAATTTATTAATTTTTAATAATTATCAGTTATTGAAAAGAAAATTGATATTAATTTATAATTAACTTCCATTAATATGAAGTTTACTTAAAATATATGTTATTAAAATTAATAATTATACAATTAATTATATATCAGTTTTAATTTCTTTTTTCAAATGCATACGTTAATTATCAAACACTCAATTCGTTATCACTTGATTTTTAATAAAATTAAAACAAGGAAAATAAAAAATTTATATTAAACCTATGCATTTTTTACTATACTAAAAATAAAATCTCTAATATTTGTTGATTATTTATTCGTTTTTATAACAATGAAAAATTATGAAACTAAATCACTTAAAAGTGTTTAAAACGTAAAATTCTAACAATAACCAGCGTTAATTAAAATTAAAATAAATAATGCCAATCCTTAAAAATTACTTTAGCAAATTTTCAAAATTAACTTAATATAATTTTAAAAGCAATTCGGCCATTTTGTTACGTCTAATTTAATTAACATATAATATTCATAATAAACATTAATGAAAATGTAAAAATTTCATTGGTTAAAAAATTAACAACATTCAGCTCAAAATAAATATATAAAAGAACAGGCAAATTTCTATTCTTATAGGAGAAAGCTACACAAATTACATTGGATAATTTTATATATCCTATAAGTTAAAGCCATCATCGGTTATTCCACTACGTTACACTTTTCCTACGCCAAAACTTGTATGCATCATCCTCGCCTCCTTGGGCTGCTTCTATTCGGCTTCGATGCCACAAACTAATGAAAGGTGGGGAAGAAAAGGACTAACCTAAGCTACATTTTCTATGTTAAGCACATGGATGAAGAGACCCTAGATCAAAACCTGGGCCTAATAGGCATCGAAAGGATGCCACTAAGATATGAATCAATGGAGTCACCTACACATAACCATGCTAGTTGTTAAAGAAGGCACAACTGCAGAACTGAAAATGGAGGGATCACCTCCTCCATACTTGCAGTCATCGTGATCAACTTTCAATGATGCTGGGATCACAAAACTCTCAGGAGCATCTGATTTCAGAACCTTTGGCCACCTTTTCCGATGGCTTTCGGGGCACCGTGGCTTCTGATAAGAGATACTACTATGTCTCCTCTTTCTGGTGGTCATCCACCTTAACTGTAATAGCAAATCATCCTTCGAAAGGTCTGCAACCACCACGGGCTTTCTCGGTCTATCCCTGTCAGAATTCAAGCAAGTATCTGTTGGCTTAGGTTGTATTCCAGCTCTAGTTGATGCTGCAATTGATTTGCTGTCATTGGATTTGCACGAGTTTTGCGGGGTTTTCAAGCTTGATAAAACAGACGCCACCAGATCAGGCCTTTCCCTCACATTCACCCACTCATTCCCTACCCAGTCTTGAGCCTGTCGCAAGTTACCAGAACCAAATACTGACACCACATTTTCCCCTGCAAATATATGATAAGGATTAATCGTAACTACAACATAATAATGAAGTAAAACGACCTAATATTATGTGGACAAAAACTGGTTACAGATCTGAGACATACCTGGGAAATAAACATGATAATTAGCTTCGGAGTCTTTTTGAACAACTAATCCTTCCCACCATCCATCATGCCACCAGGCATCAACAATGGAACCAACATCACCAACCCAGGATAATTCCCGCTTGTTGGACAGTGGTGCTGGCCGGACTATGGTCCTCCCATGCATTCGAAGACCCAGACTATCAGGCACTGAAATTCTGGAAGCTAGAACCCATTCCTAAACCAAAGAAAACAAAATATAAAAATTATATCAGACTCCCCATATATCCATAATTGTTTTTCCAGTAAACACTACAAAGAAAAATAGTTTCAACGTACCTCAAGCTTCTTGGTTTCATCAACCGCATCCTGAATGTCTTGATATTGCACCTTCACTTTGTATTTGTGTCTCTTGATGACAGAGGCTGTAAACCAGCATCCTCTCATCCCACTGTCTTGAGAGAGGACCTCAACTTGGGAACCTACAACTAAATGCCATGAAGAATGTTCATTCGTCCCTTTAACGGTTGTTGTCATGTTTGTGTGCCCTACCTGCTTCAATGAATTGTTTCCAGAACTGATTTTGGTATTATTCTTAATGTTATTCAGATTTTCCAATTTTGGGGCAGCTAAATCAATTGCTTCTTTGGCATCATCTTTGGCAAGGCGTAGCCTCTTCTTAGGTCTGATCGAAACAGTTGACATATGATTTTCATCCAGTTCCAGAATATCATCAGATTGCCCGGAACTCCCACTACTCTTTGAGTCCAATTGGGTATACATGTACCTGAGTATTTCCTGTTTCCAATAACCCTTAATTTGTGTTATATCAAAGGGTTTCACATCATCATTATCAAACTGGTGGATGCACACGAATGGTTCCAAGTGGTTTCGACGGGCCTCATTCCGAAACTTTTCGTAGTGTTGTGGACTAAGGACGAAAGCCAATCCATCTATGCATTCAATACTCAGATCTTGAAGATAAAGAGAAAAGAAAACCTCTCTGTCACTAAAACTGTGAGGCAAAACAATACCAACCTCATCAATTTTGTGAAACCAGCGCACCACAACCATCTTGTTGCCTCTGGAATCCTCATACAGGTCTTCCAAGTAGGCAACTAGACGCTTGTTCTCTTCCGCCAGAACAAATACAAAATCATGAACCTGAAAACATTTAAAAACACAGTAAAAGATTGCCAGAGTCAGATTACAAGTTATGCATGTCTAACGAAAAAGGATAAACAAGCAAGGCAAACAAGAGAGCAATGCTTACGGAAATCTGAAAACCATTCCTCTTGTAGGCCTGATAGTGCTTTCTTCTTTTCCTACACGTCCATGGAAACCCTATCCATGAAAATTCCTTTGTACAATTTTGCATTTTCTGCAATTGATTATCCTGAATCACACGCAAAATAATCAGAAAAAAACAACCTAAATAAAACGAAGATTTAAAGCAGCACAACAGCCACAAATACCAACATAAGGAAACAGAGGGGTCGTTATATCAGAATATATCCAATACCTTCAAGGCTCCAATTTCAGGTTCACAACCATGTTTTCCCACCATAGCCGCATCCCCACAGGTCGAATCTGAAGGATTTAATGTAAATACAACAAATTCAATTTCAATTACCAAAAAAAATTATAAAAAAAGGTACGAAGAAAACAAGTAGAACTAACCAAAGAAACTTTTCCTGCGCGAGGAGATTCAAACCATAGAAAACAAAAAAAAAAATGAAATGAAACATTCTACACGGTAGAGCAAATAAATAAACCATGCAATCTCAGATCCATGTCGTGGAAATCTCGCCCTGGTAACACCTTCCAGAACCTGAGAGATCCCAAAACCAAACCAATCCATTCCAGACCGAAAACCCAATAAAAAAAAACCCTAAAAGCAAAGAACAAGAGAGAGATAAAAATAATAATTGCTTTCTCTCAGTTCATAAAATCGAAAGACCCCAGAAGAGTAGCTCACCAAAACCAGAACCCCTAAATTTGTGAGATCCCCAAACACAAAAAAAGAGGTGAAGAACACGAGCTTGTTTTAGCTCTTATTTCGCAAATTAAAGGAAAAACCGAAACTTTTTTTAATTTTAATTAAAAAGGTGGAGGTGAGGAAGACCCAGAAGAGTGAGGAGGAGAACAAACCTGAAACAATCGAGTCGAGCCAATCCACAACCTCTCTTCGCGATTTGAGTTTGACGTAGGGCCCCAACGACGAGCTTCGAATCGCGTAGCGATAGGACATGTGTCTTAGGGTCTTCTCTTTTCCGACGACGGCCAGATCCGCAGCACCGCCGCGCCGTTTGAGCAGATAGTGAACCTCCCTCCTCCCCTTGTCGGTCGATACCAGCACCTCCTCCCAGCTCACGTACACGCTCTTCTCGCACGACGTCGTTCCGGCCCAAGACGCCACTCTCTCCATCCAAACGACAAAACCCTCTGCGTTTCGCCCTCACCCAAAACGCACACTTCAGAAATAAAAAACGACGAAGGCTGGCTCGGGAAAACCACACCAAACGAAATAATAAGGAAATGGGAGAAGAAGAAGAAGATGGGGAAGAGAGAGAGGGTTTGAAATGCGATTTATAAAAACGTTGTTTGTTCTAGGGGTCTAGGGTTTCGAGATCTGAGAGATGGATCCGACGGTCCAGATTCGTTCTGACGCAGGAAAGGCGAAGGAAGTTACGCGGACTTATGAATTTACGAAGTGGTCCCTGAGAGTTTCGTAGAACTCTGGTTCTGCCATTGCTTTTATTTTTATCGTTTATTTTTAAATTAATGACATGTTGGAAAATAGAAGGAAGGAAAGAAAGCTCGGTCTTTCTGGGTGCCAGCTGGCGGTGATACCAAAGTGAAAATGATGTTAACGGGTGTGTTCATATATTGTTAGAATTTAAAAAGGAAAACATTTTTTAAATACCTTGTTAGAATTAATAAATAACATATTTTGTGGTTATTTAAAATATGTAATGTAATTATATACGCGTAATTTTAATCTTGATGAATATGATTGAGATTAAATTGTATATGATTAAGATTAAATTGTTTATTCATAGTAATTATAATTTAATTAGTAATTATAAGTTTTCATTTTAAATAAATAATTGTGTGAGACATTAATTATTTAAATAGTTTCAATTAATTTATATATTTTTACCAAAAATGTATTTAATATTTGAAATTAATTATATGATGTTTTATTATTAGTTTTTTAATGGAGTTTTATCTCCAAGATGTATAAGATATTATTCAATTAATGTATATAAAATTATTCAATACATTTATAAGCTTTGGAAGAATAGAGATTAGTAGTTATTAAGGTAAATATTTATATTTATATTTATATTTATTCATTTGATTGAGATTAATTTTGTTTGCTTATATGGTTTAAGATAATGAGACCTATTAGAAAAATAAGATTAACATTCAATTATCATATTCAAATAAAAGTTTATCTATTTTTATTTGTGTTTTGTTAGTGTGTGGTCTAAAAAGTTTGTGTTTAATTTTAATCACTCTAATGTAACTTATATTTACTTGATAATTTTAGTTTTGATTAATAAATGATGTTTGTCAATATATAAAATATGTTAGATTTTTCAAGTAAAAAGAAAGAATGGGTATATAATTATAAAAAATTGGATTTAACGAGTCATAAGCTATTCATTTAAAAAATTTGACGCAATCTCTAACCCAAAATCTTAGTGTATTAGGTTTGTGAATTTTTTCGAGAAGAGTTTATATATAATCATAAAAATTTAAATCTAATCAGTAATGAGTAAATCCATAAATAAACATGATATTACCTTTCACTCAAACCTTTAAGACAATGAGTTAGTAGGTATTTCTCCTTATATATTATCTATCTCGCTCATCTCAATCAAATGTAGGATCTCCAACTCCATACTTGAATTCCTTATAATCTATCCTTCAAGTGTGAATTCTCTAGACACTACAACATATCCCTTGAAATCCAATTATTATATCCATGATTCCCTTATCGTATAACGCTTCCCATAGATGGTATTAATTGTTGAGTAGTGGACATACATGCAAGAGTCAATACATAATCGAGAATATTTGGATTTGATGAGTCAATCCATATAAGAGACCAAACACTACCTACAATCCAAAACCTTAATGCATTAGGTTTGTGGGTCTTTCTCCCTTATAATGTTTATCCCACTTATCTTTGTCCAATGTGAGACTCTTAATTCCTCAATTAAATTCCTCTCAAGATAAATATTGTAAAATATTGCAAGTTTATGCAATGGTTAAGGATATGAGTAATAAAAGTTAAAAATTGGTGTGAGTTGTAAAGAAATATTAAAACATACATATGTTAATAACAAATTAATATGGGATCTCTTTTAATCTATAAAAAAGTCATGGATTTAGGTCATAATACACAAGTATCAAACCTTGAATATTTTAAATGCAAATGTAAAGAATAGTGGTTTATATGTCTAGAAAAACATTGTCAAGGCAATAGACCAACTTTAAGATTATTTTAGAGGATTAGTGAAACAAGTATATCTCTTTTTAATGACAAATTAACACTACAAACTATATATTAACTCAACATATCATTTCATGTATATGAGGTCAATAATCCAATTCAACATGACATACATCCATTCAACATATTTTTATATATTCACTTAAAAGTAAATTCAAAACCTTCAAATAATATATCATTAATATATTATATGAAATCATTATACATATATCACTTGAGTGAGATATTCTATCTTAAGTGACTTATTTTCTCTAAATTTTTTTTTTACTTGACTAAGAATTTATCGTTTGAAAAAGGAGATTAAAGAAAAAAAGAATTGTTTTGATATTTTTTTAAATTATAATTTTTAGTTAGATAACAGTTTAAAGTTAAACAAAAACAAAAATCAATAATTGATCTTTAATAATTCTACTTGTTCTCACATTTTAATAAAACTCAAAACAACATGCAAACTAATATAAATCCAAATTAAAAATGCTAGTCCAAACTCCCAAATCAACTTTACATACATATTCAATTTATTATAATTCCATCAAATTTCAAATTAATTACAACTTAACATCAATAAAAAAATAATAGTGCACACGTCAAAATTAATATAAAGATAAATAAATATAATTTAAGAGACTCTCGATAGCTTATAGTAATTTGTTTTCCAAACAATAGGAAAATAAGAACTAAAATGACACCAAATTCTTAAAAATCTAATATATCAATCCTAAATCAAAATACTTATCAGAAAAAATAAACTAGTTTAGAATATAACATTTTAAAATTATTATGAACCTTTTACATGATCAGAAATAAAAATAAAAATTGAGATATTTTAGAAAAGAGAACGTACTCTAAATTTAATTTTAATATAATAAAAATATTTTGTTATTAATATTTTTAAGTAGTGGGATCTATGAAAAAGATTAGGAAAAACTTCATACTTGAAGAAAAATGCAGAAGAAAACTAGTCCAGGAAAATATGTGGGAAATAAATAAGAAATAAGAAATAAGAAGAAAAACAAAATGAAAAAAAAAAGTAAGGAAAAAATAATATACTTTGGAACGGATCTTACATCAACATACTTAACCGTTAATTCACAATTGGAGATTTAAGATTATTTAATTGCGGATTTAGTTTATTTTATAAGTCATATTATATAACACATCATCATAGAAGTTATGGCCATAACCTATATGTCTCAACAAGAAGGATTAAATAAGTAAAATCAAACGCAATGATCAAGCGGAAATTAAAATTAAATTATAAAAATAAAAACATAAAAACTTGTAACTTCGGTGAATGAATTATTTTTTTCTTTGCCTCTCAAATTTTTCCAAAATAATATAATAAAATACAAAAATTTAAATTAACATATTTTAAATTACAGCAAAATTACACATTTTAACAAAAGTAACGATACTATATAAATTAATGGCAGTTTAAAATCTAAATAATAGTATCTTAGAATTTTTTAAGACAGTAAGTTTTATTACGTAATTTTTTAATATTTTTATATTTTATAAATTTAATGAAAAATTATACCTGGAAATAAAAAAATCATAAAATTATAATAGACTAATTTTGAAAATAAAATAAGTATTAAAAAAAATAACAATTGATGACTAGAATATGAGAAATTTTGTAATCCTAATTTTTATTTATTTAATAATAGCGTTGCTTTGCATAATGCAATGAAAAAACACATAACTTCTTTTAAAAAAAATATTTGAAGAGCTAATTATTATTATTATTATTATTATTATTATTATGATTAATTATTAACTAAAGATAATCACCAAACACTTTATATATTAATGTTAAGTATTACACAACTACTTTATATTAAAATAGTTATATTCTTTAAGGCAGGTTTGAATGATATTTTGAATAAATACTTTTACAAACGAAAACTTAAATAAAATAATTAATATTAACTTTTTATAAGTTAAAGTTAACTTATCTATAAACTATTTATTTAAAATCTTTTATATAAGTTTTTATAAATTTATATTTTTAATTAATATAATTTAATTTTAGTTTATGAAAAGAGTTTATTCCATATTTTTCGTTATCTTTTTCTATAAATAATTAGGAAAATCTTGTCTAAATATATCTTTAATATATTATTTAAAAATAAATAAATAAATACATTTTTTAATTATAATAAAATAATAACTAAACTATTAATAGTGTCTTCTATGTCCCTTAAACCATTTCTATAAATGTAAGTCCTCCATAAAATATTATAGTATTCCTTCTTTCTTTCCACACCTCTCCATATCTCCTTCTTCCTTCTTTCTTAATTTTCACTCTTCATACTTCATTTATTTCGGAAGATGATGAGTCTTGTAATAGTTGTGGAGTCTTGGGTCATTTCTAACTAATTAAAATCTCAATCAGAGTAAGTTTCTATTTCTTTTAAAAATCCTTTATTTTTTGTTTTTCTTATGTTTTTGTCATCCATATTGGTAGGGACAATTGAGAAAAGTATTTTTCTCAACTTAATTAATATTATATTAAAGTGTGATTTTGTTTGGATAACTTATTCTAGATTCCTAGAGTTTGGATTGGTGTCATTGTCTAGTTTGATGAATTGTTTTGGAAATCGTCATTTCAGATAAAAAAAAACTAGTTTTAATACTTTTAATATATTTCTATTACAGGAATGTTTTATGATGAAATTGATTGATTATACATATGATATGGACTTTGATGTTGATAGTTAAATATAAAATAGTGGTTTTAAATTATCTGAAATGTATATTGTTGGATACAAACATATGTGAATGATGAAATTTAGCATGATGTGTGTTATGATTGAGTTATAGATACACATGCAATCATTTTGGTTGAAACGAAACCAGAATACTGGAGTTGAAAGGAAATCAAGGTACCATGGTCACAAATGAATCTATATATGTTTTAATATGGTTGAAATGATGTGACTTGTAATATGATTAAATGTGAAGTTCATATGTAACCATTTTGGTTAAAATGAAACCAGAGTACTGAGGGTTGAAAGGAAATCAAGGCACCATAGTTATAAATGAATTCTACATACCTTCAACATAGTTGAAATCATATATTTTGTGTTATGACAAAATGATGAGTTCATATGCAATCATTTTGATTGAAATAAAGTCAGAGCACTGATGATTGAAAGGAAATCAAGATACAGTGATTGTAAATGAATCATTGTGAAGTCAATATACTTGGCATGAAGTATAAAGGAAAGTATAAAGGCTTGGGTGATACACCTCTTTGTATTTGATTTTAGAGTTGATATTTGAATTCTTAAATCTATAACAAGACATGAATTATAAATTTATTTACTTCATTTCATTTTACTTTTATAATTTGAAAATATTATTTTACTAACTTATCCTTATTTATCTTGTTGTGTTGTAAACTGCGATGACTATACTATGCAGATGTAGGTTTTGAAGCACCTTAAGGAGTATATGCTCATAATTTGGTTTTTCTTTTGTCTTGTATATAGTTGTACATATGTTTGATGTATTTGGACTTTAAACCTTAAATATATGTTAATACTTAGACATAAATAAAAGTTGGTTTTGTAAAAAAATTTCTGATAGTTTTGCTCTAGTGAGGAGAATCTCGCTTAAGCGAAAGTGGTATTGGAGTTGAACCTGCTTTCGAGTTATTTTGACTCAAAGGAAGAAATTTTCATTCAAGCTAAAAATTTTCGTTGAAGTTATTTTTTTTTCTTTCTTCTTTTAGTTTATTCTTTTATTCATAATTCTTTTTACTAAAGTTGAATGAGAGGTGGTACACAATTTTTGGGTTGTTATAATATATGGTATATAAAATCCAATGATACGTAAAATTTGTAAAAAGAAAATGTTATCTATATCATCACTTTTTTGCAAGTTATATATATAATTTTTAAAAATGTTATGTTCAAATAAACTAATTTTTATTACATTAATATATTTTTATATAGATTTGAATAAAAGAATACAAGATTTTGCAATAACTCACATATTAGAGACTTTAATGTATGTTGGATAACAATAAGGCAAAAATGATATTTTATAAGATAAGAAGTATATTTTAATCCGAAAGTAATTTTTAAGACATTTAGATTTTTATAATGATATATAATAATATGTTTTATTGCATGCAATAAAGTTATTCAGTTTGAGATAAGTATTAGACGAAGTTTAATACTACGTAGAACATTAATTATTAAAGTATGTACAAAGTTTTCAAAATTTGGATAAAAACAATTGTGTCATTATAATATACATATGAAAAAGTAGATGTGATGTTTCAAAGTCTTACAAAAAGATGTAAGATAAGTAACTTAAAGAAAGATTACAAGTGTTCAATGCTAAATATATTAGAACGAAAAGTAATATAAGTACATCTAAAAGTTACATGTTGACTAGGAACATACTAAAGATGATAAAGTTACATGTTGACTAGGAACATACTAAAGATGATTCTAACATAGCAATCAACCATTAAAGTTTGTGTGCTTAATTTGATGCTATAAAAAAGCATAAAAGTAATAAAGATAAAGACTATTATATACAATTACTTCAAGTGCAATAACAAAATATGTTAACATAAAGTAAAACACGATTCTAAAAAACATTAACACAAGGACATGTTATAGCATGCAAGTTACAACAATCTAGTTTATTATATCTATAAAAGGAAACTTCTCTGTGTAGAAACCATTAATAAACTAAATGTATGAACTGAAAAATATACACATTATGTTAACATTATATGCAAGAGAGAATCAAAGCTTTAAGTGTCTAAAATATTAGTACATCTAATATGACCTAAAGATTATTCATTTATGTGAAGTTAGATTCAGAAGAATGAACGCTTACTTATACTAGAGATTTTTTCTTTGGAAATCCACTACTTTACTATATAGTTAGTATGACTTTGTATTTTTATCTATAACTAGGCTCAATTTTATGTAGAGATTAGTCCATAACTAGGTGTGACTGTATTCATTTGATAGTTAAAAGTGACATTCATAATTTTGTAGTTAAATTTTGATTAATAAAAATTCTTTACAATTAATAAAAAACCTAGACATTACCAAGATTAATGAATCAATATAAATAAAGTATTCATTAATATTTTTTATTACTTAATTCTTTTGTTTTTAACCATCTCTATAAAATGTTTGATTTTTTTTCAAATATTCATTTTTTTCCTTCTGTAAAGTTAATATTTTCTATATCAAAACTTAATCTAACAATCTCTTAATTAATCTTATCAATTTAGTAAGACAAAATATATCAAAACTTAATCTAGCAATCTCTTAATCCATCTTATCAATTTAGTAAGACAAAATATTCAACGTAATAAAAATATAAAAGAAAATAATATTCCGTGTTTAAGTTTTATGTTTCTTCTAAATTTTATTGCTGTTATTAAAAGTTTACAATTTCTGTTTGTTATTATTATTATATGAGGTTAATTATTTAAGACTAATATAAAATTAATATTTAAATAAAAATCGTATTAAATTATTGATATACTTTAATCATCAAGTCATTTGCGACCGAGCAAACTTTTATATCTATATATATATATATATATA
>Ga0209700_108257_pt1 | contig 13555 bp, 6 predicted proteins | sample SiratroredBW_FD_187528 | JGI IMG/M metagenome (GOLD analysis project Ga0209700, IMG submission 187528) | Root nodule microbial communities of legume samples collected from California, USA - Siratro red BW (SPAdes) (version 2) | ecosystem: Host-associated > Plants > Roots > Nodule | place: USA... | reverse complement strand
TATAAAGTAAATAATTTTTAGTGATTTAATTATTTTAGGTTAATAATATAATTATGAATGGATAGATTGTATTGAGTATGGGTAGATTGAAGGGAGATTAATTATATTATAGCTGTTTTGAAAAAAAGGAAAGTATTATGAATGAAAAAAATATATATATAATTATTGAAATCAATTATTTGAAAAATTAGGTATAAATCAATTTATTTTTCATATATAATATTTATTGTTACAAACCTAAACCCACTTAAAAGAGTGTTTTGTAATTTTCAAAGTCTAAGGATATTTTGTAATTTTCACTTCATTTACGAGGGCTATTTTGTAATTTCGATCTTCATCCCTTCAAATCCCTGCAAATCTCTTCAGATGAGCAAGATTCAATCCTGCAAATCTCTCCTCATCCATCCTCCCAAATCAGGTCAACTAAACAGCCTTCATCCCCTCAAATCCATCTTCTTGAACAGTAAATCCCTTCAAATCAGTCTAACCAAACACACCCTTAATATTTACACCATGTTCCACACTTAAGATTAAATATTTATTCATCCTCGAATTCGTTATGCACATAAATTCTATTTCTTCATCCTCTACAAAGTAAATTATGACTTGATTTTTGATACTATCTAATTGATAGAATATAAAAACTTTGTTTTTAAAAAACAACGTCCCTGTAAATAAAATTATCTTCTTTTTACCATGCAACTTCAACTCTTTCTTCCCAAATGAATAAACCATGGTGATTTAAGAGTCTGAAACCATAAAAAAGGTCAATTGATAGCATTTTTTTATTCCAAATTTTTACAAATATATACATCAAGAAAAAAATATAGAAAAATTTAAAATTACCAAAACCATAAATAATCATAATAATAACGTATCAATATTTATTGTGAAAACTCATGCCTAAAATCAAAATTTACCAACTAAAATAAGAAAAAAAAGTTACAAATCTCAATCTCCAATAAAACCCTAAGTGGATCAAGTTGTCTTCCAATAGTTGTGTTTGGATATCACATCAAAATTTCAAAATGTTGACAAAAGTGACTACCATGTACTTCCGACACCATTAGTTGTTAACCTTGACTATGCTTTTAGCTACTAACTACTTCTCAATACAAGGCAGCAATAAATTATGCAGTGCTGAAAACCATAAAGTTTGTGCAAAATTGTTGGAACATCTCATATGTTAATTTATTTTCCAGATCAGTGATCTAAGACAACCACCAAATATCACTCCTAATGGTTTTCTTAAACAACATTGACATGGCTTAGTTATATCTGAAAGGGGTCCCTTTAATTTATGGCTATGAAGATTGAAGGCCTCTAAGTCAGTTTCATTTCTCCTTCTTTAATGTGCAAATGGTGGTGATGAACAGTTAAGATTCATTTCTTATAGCTATTGAATTGGATGGATCACTTTAAATACTTTTAGATCAAGTGGTTGAATTAATGCATATCAATCAAAGTCAAGGCTTCAAAGAATTTGTCATACACATATAAATATAAGAAGTTACGAATTAATTAGTTGAGAACTCTACCTTATTACGCAGAATATAAATCTTAAATTAAAAGTTCAGAAAAAGACTATAAAAAATCCTTACACGTAGAATTAAATATTATGTATAAATATAAATATAAAGAATAAATATTTATTATACACAATTATCATGATTTTGTGATCATAATTTTTGTCTTGTTCTACAGATTAAAAAGTAAAACAAATTTAAACTTTAGTGTTAAATTTCTCATATATAATATTAAAATATTAAAAAAAATTAATTCATTCAAATATAACTCTGAATTAAATAATATTGTAAATATATTTCTCTAATATTTTTATTCTTAAATTTAAATTATAAAAATAATAATTTACCTAAGTAAGATATTATATATATATATATATATATATATATATATATATATATATATATATATATTATAAAGGTGAAAAATAGGTTAAACATACTTTTTACTCATTTAAATAAAAATCTTAATCAAATAATATTGTAAATATATTTATCTAATACAGTTATTCTTAAGTTTAAATTTATAAAATAATGATTGACATAATTAAAACATTATATATATATATATATATATATATATATATATATATATATATATATATATATATATATATATAGTATAGGTAAATAAGGTTTCGCAGAACGTTAATTAATAAGTTAAGATCAACATTTAAAATATTAATTGTTTAATTTAAGTAACTATTTTTGCTAATTTCAAATAATGATGAAATACAATAGTTAAAAACATTTTAAGCGAGAAAAAATAATTGTAAGGTTAAAAAAGTTCAACAATTTAAAATAAACTTAAACCATTATGTGTTATGTTTATCTACATTAAAATAAACTTAAACCTTTATGTGTTATGTTTATTTACATGTTTCTTGAAAAACAAATAAAATAAATTTTAATTTCTTCTAATTCTCATAGTGTTATATGTGCAATAATTTTTCATTATAACTTTAATTCAAACATCATACATAAATATGATATTCATTGATTTCGTTGAGTGAGTGTATTAGGTGATACTCTCACTTAAGAAACTGAGACGATACATTCACTTAAACGTTTATAATTTTACTCAGTGACAGTATCTGATGATACTCTCTCTTAAGCGACTAAGATGATATCTTTGTTTAAGCAATTTTAATTTTGCTGAGCGAGGATACCAAATGATACTCTTACTTAAGTGATTAAGATGATATCTCCACTTAAGAGTTTGATTTCATTGAGCAAGATTATCATATGATATTCCTACTCAAATGACTCAAATGATACCTCTACCTAAATACTTTTGATTTCATTGAGTGAGGATATTTGATGATACTCTCACTTAAGCAACTCAAAATATACCTATACTTTAAGTGCTTTTGATTTCATTGAACGAGAATATCAAATGATACTCCCACTTAAGCGACTTAGACGATACTTTATGTATCAAAATTAAGACAATTCTAAAAATAAAACTAACTCACTTGAACTTCGACCAACATTCTCATCTTATTTTATAAAAACATTCATTTCAAATTACAATAAATAAATCTACTTTACTTTTAAGACTAAAAGAAAATGAATTCTAATTAGATAAATAAGAAAAAAATTCCTAATTCAACATGCAAAGCAATCACTCTAGACTCAACATGCACCTAAAGAATAATTAGACATCCACACAACAAATTAACTTTAGATTCTACATGTATTTGGTAACGTTAAGCACATGTGCAACATGATTTCTTGAAACATTAGATGCACATATAACAAAAGTTCTTGTGATTCTACATACAATTAAAAAATATCAAACACAAGTGTAACACAAGTTCTTCTCAACTCAATTAAAAAACTTCAAACTTACATATGCATAAGATTATTTTACTGAAAGCTTCTTAACAAAATAAACTCTAATTCAAATTCATAAATTAAGATCATCTAAGATAAACTTCCTTTACTTGAAACATTTTTCTTTCAATAAACTTGTAACCGAAGGAAGAAAATCACCCACTTAAAAACTTTGAAGTATAATTATTCAACCGAAAACAATCCTTAATTCTCCAACATCTATAAAATTTGGATAAATAAAGGTAGAAAATATATAAATTAAAAACTTAAATAAAAAAAACTAGTGCGAAAGATATTCATTTTAGTATAAAAGTAAAAAAAATATAACGAGATCTTCAATTTATATTGCGAGGAGATTTTCCTACAATACACACCCATATTTTATTTTAATTTTATTTTAAGATTACAATACTTTAGATAATTATCTTAAGAATATAATACAACAATAAAAAAAAACAGCAAATATAAGTTATCTATGTGATGAATATAATCACACGCTTAATAAGAAAAAGAAAAGAGCAAATATAATTATCTATATGATAAAAATAATTACACGTTTCAACTGATTCACAATATAATTATGCTTCTTCTTTTTTGTCATACGTAAATTTATTATTTATATTATTCTTTCAATATTACTTTCATTCCAACTATAGATTACAACTGAAAATAAAAATAATAATTCATATATTTTATTTAAATGAATTTTTAAAAATTAAAAATATATAAATATTAACTCAATAAAATAAAATATATTTACTAAAAATAATGTAGAACGAATAAAACAATAAAGTTTGGAGCTTTCAACATGTTTAATTTCGCAAGTGGCATGCATGATGTTAATGACATTGATGTCTAATTCATTATCATCTATCACAGAGAAAAAGTGGTTGGAGGTTATATATATATCGAGCATATCACTAATAATTGTGGTCAACCTCTTATCCTAATAACGTGTGTTGTGGAATAATATGAACCAATCAATACTGAAATTTTTTATTTTAATTACTTTTTATTAATTTTTTGTCATATTATAACTTTTAATTCGTATCGCAATTCATATTATTTAATTGTCTCTTTTTTTTTTGAGCTACATTGCTGTCTCACAAATTTAATTTTGTAATTTCAGTTTCTCAATTTTATAAAAGTTCAATTTTTTATCCAATGCAATTTTTTTTAAAAAATTGGTTAAATTTCTATAGTTTCACGACTTAAATTATATAATTAATTATGACATGATATTGAGTTAATGACGTGATAATTAATATTAGTAATATTAAAGAAAAAGTTGTACTTTTATACCTATAATATTGAATATGTGTTTTTTTGTATTTTTTTTAATTAAGTTATTTTAGTCTTTTAATGAAATTATAACGATTAATACACAATAGAAGGTTGAGAATTTTAATTGAACTCATAACTTTTTCTAATTATCTTTACCGTCAAAACTAGGAAAAGTTAAATTTCATAAAAAAAAATCATGATACTCTCCTAAGAGTTTTAAAAAATATAAATAATTTTTATATTATTATTATTATGACTTTTTTAAAAGTGCATTGAAATTATGTAGTATCCAACTATGAATTTTTACAACTTATAATTTTTATATTTAAATGAAATAAATTTTGATAAATTACTTCTAAGAAATATTTAAATAGATTTAACTATGGTTCTTTCATAAAATTATAAATATTATATTCATCAAACAATCACTTTCAAACTCTACCTTTCTTAGTCTGTCTTCTTCTTTTTTCCTAACGATTTGCTCCCTTCTTTAAATGCATGCAATTTATACACAAAAGTACGTGATGACTTTCTTCTCGTAAATGTCATATTGGTGAATTTTTTTTGGAAATGTATATATAATTCAAACTCGAAACAGGTATGTTAATGTATAAAGAACAGATACAGGAGCGAACACGAAGTTAAAACCAACTAATAATTAAAACACTGAAAAAATTATACATTAAATTTATTTTTCTTTATCCAAACAATTTTATTTTTTATTAAACTTTTACAATTCCGAATGAGTTTGACAGATATTTCTTTTAAATCTCAACATTCATAAAGTTTGACAGATATTTTAGTGAAATAATTAGAAAATATTAATAAAAAATAATGTTAGAAAATTATAAATTTAGCTAAATTAATTGTTTTTTCAATATTCAGTTTTATAAATAAGATAAGAGAGAGTAATAAATGAGTCATTAGATTTGGAAACATACACGAGGCAACAAGTTGATTGCATATATGATTCTTGCTGGGTGTTATGCATACACGTACGCATTTTGCAATAAATGTTTGAACCTTTTACGTATCTCTCTTCACATCCACAATTCTTCAATTATCCTCAAACTCTACTAGGCACTTATTAAACTCACAAAACCACACCATTGCATGTTTGGTTGCAAGACAAGTGTTTGAAGAAGATGAATAAAGAAAGTATGAATAATGAGATCATCTTCTCTTCAGAAATATGTTTGTTGCAGGGATATGGTGAATGCTTAATAATCATCTCTAAGATAAGGATATTATTCTGTTGAGTCATGTTTTCTGCCAACAACTTTACAGCTGAATATTTATTCACCTGTGGAATAAGCCATATGTGCACGTCTCCCTCTTGTTTGATATTATATATATATATATATATATTCTGTTTTTGGACATTTTCTTTGAAGAGGTGGAGATGCATGGTTCGTGACAGATTAATTATGTTTTGTTATATTGTTTATATATCTCACGTAAAAATGATAAGATATTTGAAGTTCACCTTCGTTTTGTTCAACACTATATTTTAATAATATATTCTTTATGTCTATTAAACATTTTACTTTAAAATTTTTCTTACATAGATTAAAAACAATTGTTCGTTTATTTGAGTATTATAAACTACAATCCTATTGGTCGCTCTAGGATCGTTCTCCTGTGAAGCAGAAAACTTTTTACAGTTTTGAGAATGATATCAGTGTTAATTGAGATAATTATTAAAAATTTGTTCAACTAATAATAGTAGTAATCATAGACTTCAATGACACTATTGTTTCTAATAGTATTTAGTCATATCTTTAACTTGATTAGAGTATTTTGTAGGTACTCTTCCAGACCGAGTTCGAGAAAAATATTTAACTTAAAAGAGTGCTTCAAATTTTTAACTTCTTCAACATTTTTAGATATTAGGATTTGTCTACTTGATCAAGCTTAAAACATTCTTTTGAGTCAAGTGTTACCTTGAACTCAATTTAGGAATACTTTTATACCTATAAAAATATTTTGACAATCAAATCATTAAAAATATGATTAAATAATAATAGGAACATTAGTCTAAACTGTAAGAATATCCTTCTATTTATATAGATGATATTAAATTTATTCACTTGTTATTAAAACTCATAATTACTACTTTTATTAATTAAGCATATATCTTTAAATTTATAGTATACTAATACATGCTTTAGTTTTTTTTGCTTGTAGAACGATGTGGTTCATTGTGAAATAAATATTTAATATCTTATTTGGGAATATGTGAATATAGTAAGATGATTTTCTCTAAATTTTTCAATGTCCCGTTCTCATGATTATTATACAATATATTATTGTGTATAGAGACAAAATTTCGAAAACGATAAACAAATAATAAGCACAATAATAATGGAAGGTTGATTCCTTCTAGTTTTCGCATTTGTATATCTAAATATTTTGTATTTAAAATTTGTCATCATGTTTAGATCTTAAATCCTTAGAAACAATTTTATCATTAATAACAAATTTATAATTTTGTGAAATAACTTTATTAAAATAATTTCATTCTTTCAATAAATTTATTACTCTTATTATACAAAATGGAAAGAAAAAATAGTTTCATTAAAAATTAAGAACATTAACTATTTGAACTTAAAAAAAAGTAAATGTACAGTAATTATGAAACGTAATGAGTATATTAGTTGATTCTAACCAATGAAAAAGGTAGACGGAGAATTGAAGATTAAATTCATTTTACAAAAACATGTACGTAAGAATGTCATCTTCCATCCATCATGTACGATGACCAATACGTGCATTTGAATATTTTTAGGATGAAATTAATTTTTTAGTATCATTTTAATTTAAAGAATTGAAGTATAAAATGGGTATGATTATCAACAAAATATATCGATTTTCTGATTATTTTCAACTTAATAAAGTAAAACTAACAATAAAAGAACTTTTGTGGCAATTTTAAAACCTGGTTGCCATAATTTTAAGCCCCTTTAACAAATTTGTTAACAACTCATTTTTTTCATTAATTCCTATGTGTAGAAGAAGAAAATATTTTTGTATTTATTGCCATAAATAGAAAATGTTTGAAAACTAACTGAAAGGGTAGCTTGAAGATAAAATTGATAATTAGAGTTAAAAATTATTAAACTAACTTATTGAATTATAATTATTTTGTGAAAAATGAGGATTTAAAGTAGTTTATAAATATATATGATATAATCAGACATATTTGTTTGATATTTTAAAATAAACTCGTAAAAAAAATAGAAAATAACTTAAATAACTTGTGTGAAACATAACTTTAGTCTCTTTTGAAGAATTTTTTTCACATTAAATCTCATTGTATTTACTTTTAAAATGTTCTCATAATTAAATCAATGATAATAAGAGATAAGGGGTGTCTTTAGTAACAAAGATAATAGGTGTGAATGTCAATTATGCAGGCCTGGCTCCTTCTCTTGAAGTACTATTGGTCTATTGCTGTATAGGCCCAAAAACTTATCTGCAAAATGTTGTTAGCTATTTGAAATTGATTTTCGACACTTTTGGGCTCCTGTCTACGTGGGCTTGGACTGGCTGTTGTTTTTCTCCTTTTGGATTCTTACCCACATTTCCCAAGCAAACATTTAAAATAAACACTTATAACTTTCAATGTTCTTAATTTAAAATAAACACATAAATTGAAGTTCTTATAAATTTTTCTGTAAACACTTTAAAAATTAAATAAAAAATTAAAGGAGTTTTCCCACAAATTATTGTTGGTCACTATCACTATTTATAGCGTGGGAGAAATTTTTTAAATTTCTTTTTATTGAAATTGACACTTTACTCCTAGTGTTAAGTAAAGTACTACAATAATTATATTTAACTCAAAAAATTTCAAAAAATTTAAATTATTATATTTAATTGATATTAAAATACATCTTTAAGTCAAAAACAGTTGTTCTATTATAAGAGTGAAAATGACAATTTTCCCCTTATACCAAATTTTCCCCTTATTTAACTAGTTTTTGTTTCCAAAATTATTAATAATTTAAAATAAGTTATAAAAATTTATTTTTAGTTGATATTTACTAAACGAAATAATAGTAAACTTATGAATATACTATTTTTTTTATTTATATGAATTTTATCTTTCGAACTAGTATAGATTTGGCTATTTTTTTTTGCACAATCTTGTGATCGAATATATATTAAGTTCTCTTAAAACTTGCTCTATCTAAATCGCAAATTTAACTTCTATTGACAGACGAAGAATTAGATTTTGTTCTTCATATTGGTTTAAACTTAATTATATTCAATGTTTAATGTTTTAGGATCCCTAAAATTAGCCTTGAATGTTTTAGAGTTCAGGATTTACCATATTTGCAAAATAGCTAAAAACTAATAAAAAAATCACACCTTAAAAATGGATCATAACTATAAGGTTAAGTTTATTTTTATATTCACATACCCACAATCTCAAAAAGCAAAATGAAAACAATTAATGTAAGCATTCGATTGGATCCTATGATGTCTCATAAGATTATGTTACCCACAAATTCAACATATTACAAAAAGAAAAGTGTCACTTTGGAGTCTGATTATTAAGTGGGCGAAAAAAATCTTCTGAAAAGAAATTCACAGAAGCACCAATGAGTAATATAATAAAGTGGTGGTGTCCTTGTACTAGGTGTGAGCGTGTGACCCTATAATTTAACCATAAGATATTGACGTGTGTATTTTTGGTGGGGTTCCAAATAAACAAAGAGATCATAAATATGTTAGTTTATTATTGAGGCATGGCATTTGGGAATCAAATATGATAGATGATGACCTAAGAAAGGATTACGATTATATCAAGATCATAATCTGTACTAAGAAGCTATCTCATGGAAAATCACAGTCAAAGTGGTCCACTACAACACCTTCTCAACATTCTATATGAATGTTTCCAAATAATTTTTGCCACTATCTTTTCAAGATAAATACTTAAAAATAAAAAAATAGGGTGTGGATTTTATATTTTAAAGCAACTTAAAATTCATGTCGAAGGAATAAAGAAAAAGGGAAAATGTAAGAGTGCCCTTTATTTTGGAATAATAGCAAATTTTGTCAAAATATATTCAGAATTTTTACTTAAAAAAAAATTAATATTGAATTGTGTGGTAGGAATCACTATAAGAAAAACTCAATTTATCCACGGATTATTACCAACAAATCTGTATCCGTAGGTAAATTCAGCATTATCCACAGATTATTACCTACGGATCTGTACCTGTAGGTGTTACTCACGGATTTAAGTTTGTAAATATTATCCACAAACATAGGTTAGTAGATATTACCCACAGACACATATCCATAGGTATTATCTACGAATATTGGTCTATAGGTATTACCCATAAACTATTTCCGTAGGTAATACCTACAGACCTATGTCTGTGGATAATACCTACGGATCTATGTCCGTGAGTAATACTTAAGAACTTATATTCATGGATAAAACTACTATTATCTCTTATTAGTAATATTCATATTGATTTATTAATAATAAAATTAGCAAAGGTGAATATTATTAATAATATTAATAAATAATAATAATAATAATATTATTAATGATAATAATATTAATAATAATAATATTATTAATAATATTAACAATCATAATCATAAATATAATCATAATAAGAATTTGTGGCACAATGGTCAAATATTCTCTTCAATATTCAAAGGTCTTGGGTGTTTTAGGCTCACCTCCTCCTAGATAAATCTAGTAGTGAAGATTAGTTAAAGATATTTAATGATTTCTTTTAGTAGTGAAAGAAGAAAAATATAAAAGTAAGTGATGTGATGAAAAAAAAAATTAAAAAAATATAAGAGAAATAAATATATATATTTCTCTAACATAAAGATAAATAACCATTATAAAATAAACACATTGATTTCATATTAAATGAAAATAGATCTCTAACTATAACAAAAGATTATCTGTTAATCTCAGATAATACTCAACTCTCCCCCATAATAGATGAATTTATATCAGAGTTGCGAGAAAAGCGTGGTGAGACCACTATGCTAAAAGAAAGAGAATGCCAGTGTAAGAATAAAAATTCTTGCCAGTGTAATAAAAATTCTTGCAAAGATAAAGGATTAATAATTAAAGAAAATCATACAGCATTTACTTCATAATCTGTTGATGTAGAGTAAACCTGGGGATTTATGTGGTATTTTCCTGAGGCATACCTGCAAACTTCTTCTTCTGCTGTATTTGCATATTTATTTTTCTTTTTCTTTAGGATGACTCCCCACCCTAATTCACACCCATCACATTCTATAACTAAATAGTCAGAGTCTAGTGGTAGGGATAGTTCTGGAAGGTTTTTCACCTTTTCTTTAATTTCCTTAACCAATTTAATATTCTCAGAATTAAATTTTCTTTGTCCGGTTAAAGAAGTTTTGTTATACAGAGGAGATGTATATTTTCCTAAATTTTTTATATATCCTCTTGCATAATTTAATAATCCCAAGAAGGATCTTAAGGTCTTTATATCTTCCATTTTGTCAGGAAAATCAATTATTTTTTGTGCTATGTGAGGTTGGAGCTTTATTTTCCATTTCCTATTTCAGCACCTAAGAATGATATATGATTTTTACAGATTTCTATCTTTGATTTTGAGATAATCAATCCGTATTTTTCAAATACATGCAGAATTTGTTTTAAATGAAGATAGTGTTCTTCTCAGAAAAGGATGAAGCTAATTTCAACCTGATCAAGGAGACTCCAACAACAAAGATGTTCCTCCCAATTGAAAATGGGAAGATATTTTTACCATTTCCTCAGGAGCAAAACAACAAACTTGTCCAGCACTTTCAACGCGAAAAGATAAATCAGAAAATTTATGAATTATCCGGATGCTATGGACAAAAGACTCCCACTAATGACATATCTATGTCAGAAAATTCAGATAATCCAGAGCCTACAGAAGACTTTGGAGAGACGTCTGAAACCATCTCTGTTACAAGATAAGAATGAAATTCTTTCTTCAATTAATACTCTGGGTAACGTGTTAATGGACCACACCGGGTCTACACGTAACAGAGAAAAGCTGAAAAAATCTCTTCTTTTCTAGAAAAAGGCCATGTGAAGCAGACAAGATACTGTTTGCTTTTGAATTTTAGAATATGTAATAAGTGTCTTTCCTGTAACTAGTTTGTTTTTATCTAATGTATTCGTCTATAAAAGGAGGATCCCTCCTGAGTTGTAAACACACAGACTGAATATATCAGAAATTTTAGTGTGAGAAACTCCGCCTTCTAGACGAAAGTTCTGAAAACCTTTTAATCTCAAAGTTAATATAAGATCTTCTAGTTATTATATTCTAAACTATATTATATAAAATAACTTACTGTGTATTCTATTAAGGCATGTATCAAGTATTTGAAGAATCCAACAAAATCTATTAGAAAACATGAAACATCATACATTATTAACTTGCCTCCCAAAACACACTCCCAACAACGTATCACAAACTTTCAAACTGTAACATTCATAATTCATCAAAGTAAAAAATAATGAGGAAAGGAGGGAAGAAAGAAGAGAAATTCAATCCCATAATATCTAGCTACAGTGGTGTGTTCCTGAAGTAGGTCATGGTGGTGGGGTTTCATGTCCCACCCCAGGGCTATGTCCTGGACTTGTAGGACGAAAGGCATCATCCCTGGTTTCATCGTTTATGACATACCAAGAATCAAGGGACGGAGGTAGAGGACTCCTCAACAAGACTCTAGGAATATCTGGTGGTGGATGAAGGTTTAGCATCATCCTTGATGCCTGCACTGATACACCAAAGTCATGTTGCAGCAGAACAAGGAAGAGAAACAAGGTTATGAACATGGTTTTCACTGCCATGAATTGAAGCTAACAAGGAAAAATATCTTAATAAAAGGAAGTGAATTAACACTTCTACTGATATCGATGGCTGTGATCGGTGAGAGCTAGGGCTATTTAACATGACTGCTACGGTCCCACGTGCATTCATGGTATTCAAGAAGCCTTCAACATGAACATAAAATAAGTGTTGGATGCACATGGTAATGCCCCTTTAAATATTCATGAAATTGCATAAATAGAAAGAAGTGAACATTGGAATATTTTCCAGATCAAGCAAGTCCAGTGTGTATTCTTGACTACTCTCCTAAATTTTTTTCTCACCACCATTCATTACAATGATTTTAAATTAAAGGGCATTCATCTTGATTAGACAACACTATGAATTTATATAGCTGCCTTTAATTAACAGTAACTTTCTCATTTGTTATATTATATTATATCATATATTGATCTAGAAGGATTTTTCTGCAATATATATATATATATGCATTCGAGTTACTAATAAGGAAGATGCTTCTTCCACTAATTGATTGTCTGATATGATTCTCCACTGTCACATTGACTAAAGTAACTGCTCCAATTTTGGATCATGATACTTACTCAATTTGGAGAAGATCAAAATGGCCAAATATATACACATCCAACACTGATTATATATATAAAGAGATAGAGGCAGGTCTATGGAATTTATTCTTAAACAAATATTGCCATAATGCTGAAGAAAAACTGTATTCTTGTGTCAAAAATGAGAGAAAATTTCACACTTATATTCATTCTAGTGAGTCAAGAAAAACTATAATCTGATGTTCAACAACATTAGTTTTTCTTTTAGTATGATAATAATAAAGATCAAATCTCACAGCAACCTCATGTGTTTATCACTAGACAATACTAGGTTATACTAATTAATTATAATGAAAAGTAATTGGCTAACAGCTAATAATCAAAGTGAGAAGGATTCTGTTTTTTGAAAGGACAACTTGAGTACTTATGAATACTTTTAGTTTTTTTTTTTTTTTTTTTTTTTTTTTTTTTTTTTTTTTTTATTTTTTTTTTTTTTTTTTTTTTT
>Ga0209700_108256_pt1 | contig 13559 bp, 3 predicted proteins | sample SiratroredBW_FD_187528 | JGI IMG/M metagenome (GOLD analysis project Ga0209700, IMG submission 187528) | Root nodule microbial communities of legume samples collected from California, USA - Siratro red BW (SPAdes) (version 2) | ecosystem: Host-associated > Plants > Roots > Nodule | place: USA... | reverse complement strand
ATATTTCAAAAATAAAATAAACAAAAAAATCAATATAACATAAGTTTTTTTTTCTCTTCTCTTCAACCAGTTTCTATTAAGATAGTTTTTTTTTAAATTTCACACACACACACACACACACACACATATATATATATATATATATATATATATATATATATATATATATATTTACAATTTAAACAAGTTGTTCTTACTAAAATTAAACTAAAATTTTCTGAAGTGGATTAAGATTGACTTTGAGGAAGTTGAGTTGTATCCTCTGATAATTGTTGTTGAGCTTTGTTAATGAAACATCGAGTGGAGATCTACCTCGAGGAAGATTCTCCAATGCTCAAGTTAGTAAGAGCATACAAATAATTATAATGAGTATTAAGAGAGTAAGTATGAGATAAGTTAGTAAGAGCATAAAGATAATTATAATGAGTATTAAGAGAGTAAGTATGAGATTGAGTGACACTTCATAGACAATGAGGTTGTATTTATAGGCATTTCAGTGAGATTGTATTTATAGGTATTTTGGTCTGACCAAAGTGGTTACCGTATATGGGTTGTTGAGCCTTATAACAAAAATTGATTTTACATTAATTCATATTATTTGGACATACAGGTGGTTACCTGTATATTTTAAGTGTGTAATATTATATTAGATATTATACACATATTTTTCGATTGGGTATTATTTTCTTTATACTTGTAGGTACTAGGTAGTGTAGAAGTCATTCAAATATCATCCAAAAATTCTCATAGATACACATTTAGTTAATTCATCAAGCACATATTAGAATCAAGTGTCTAACTCTCAACCCATTGGTTACATCTCATGTCATAATTCAAAGACATCAACATGACAAACATTTAACTCTACTTTTGAAAGACATGTGTGTTGAATTAGATTCAAAGATTTGCATTTGACACACTACCTTTACTAAGTTGTCTCACACAAAAAACTACATAATAAGAACATTCACTCATGTAATAAGGTAAATTCCTATGACCTAACAGACATAGTTTTTTATTTCGCGCTACAAACTAGGTCATATAAACTTCCTTTGACTCTCACCACCTAATATATTTCTATATGAGAGTCCAATATTAATAGAGTTAGGATATCTCATACAAAATCTTGAATTCAATACAAACCTTAAACATCTTAACACAATATTTCCCCCTATATATGTTTACAATATATCACAATGAATTTTTCACATCAAATCATATTTCAAATTCTATATATCATCATCTACATTAATTCACATATATTTACATTTCACAAGTTATTATTCACAACTTATACCTTTAAAACTAAAGAAAATTCATTTGTTCCTTGCTTGAGTGAAAATCTACTCAATTTTTGCTCAAGTGAAAATTTCATCCTTAGAGCAAAAATTTCATGTTGAAGTAAAAATTCCATTATTAAAGTGAAAATTGACCCCTAGACCAACTCAAACTCTCAATTTTAATTTTGCTTGAGTGAACAATAAATCAAGAGTACCTCCAGAAACATTATATAAATTTTGCTTGAGTGATAAAGGCTCACTTGAGTGAAAATTACACTAAGAGATTATCTAACTTACTGTGAAAAATTTTGCTTGAGCAAGAGACTACTCGCTAATTATGTGTAACATAATTATTCAATATTAACAAAATTCATTTTTCAAATCAAAACAACTTCAAGACTTATATTTTCATTATTAAACAAGTTCCAAAAGAATAAAGTTCTATCTAATAATTTTAATTAATATGATCAAACAAAACTTATGTACACTAAACTCACTATATATTCAAATCAATACATATCTCAAAGAACTTCAACTAAAATCCAATCAGTTTCAAACCCAATCTAAATAATTTGATCAACAACTTCCATAATAATTATATTAAAATAAAATCCACAACATAAATCAATACTTCCCAACAACCTTCACAACATCAAAAATCATAATTAATATATCAAAACTATCACATTCACATTTTTTTATATTTCCAAAATATACATTTCTAACAATTCTATCAAAATAGAATTCATGTACAAAATATATCATTATGGCCAATTACCTCTAAACAATCTATATTTTCTAACCTAATGTGCTATCACAAATAAACTATTTTCCCTCACCATTTCAATTTTGTTTAATAAAAAACTCAAGCTCCCAACTTTAATACTCTCATAGGAAGATTGGACATGCACACAAAATACTCTAATCAACACGTTGGGGAAAAAACACAGGGGAGACTAAACAAGAATGAGATAAGAGAATGACACGACCTTCAACCTAAAACCTTAAGGCATTGAGTTTGTGGGTTTTATTTCTTATATGTTGCTCGACTTTCTCATTTTTACACAATGTGGAACTTAGACTCACTTGGATACCTAACAATTTGTTCTAGCCACTGAGATTTTTGGATCACTCTTGACTAGCCCAAATTTGAGTTATTTTTTTCCTTTACCAATCTTTTATCTATAACTTTCCTTCCAATGCATTCCAGGCCAGGATCCTAATCCATTATTTTTTTATCTAGTCCCTAAATATTAACTGACATAAGTGATTTTGTTATTTGGTCGAATATTACAGATTTTTCGTCGATATATTGATTAATTGTACATAACTTTGAGATTTGATCAAATATTTGAGATTTACCATTGAGATATTGAATTAATTATAGATGCTTTAAGAGACTATGATTATTCATTAGTAATTTATTTTTTGTCTGTTTCACTTTACTATACACACTCCTCCTCCAGCCCAGGAGAGAACAATTTTAAATAAATAGTAATAATGTGAAATGAAGTTTGAATAATTTACTTTTTTTTTTTCTATTTACACATTTTTTAACTTAAGTAATAAAATATTTATATTTCATGATCATAAGTAAAAACAATAAAAAATAGATATTTAAAAAGTAGAATAATTATATTGAAGAAGTTTATTTTTGTGAACAATTCTTTCATAAGGTTTTAAGTTTGAGCTAATAGGTTTTAATTATTTTTCAAATTTTTAAAATATCTATTTCATTTGTATTTATAAATTAAATTTATATTCGTTTAAAACTTATTAATAGTAAAAGAAAATCTTACATAAAAATGTTAATTATTCATCATAAACTTAAATATAACTTATACAAATTATACTAATTTTATTGATAATATGATTTTATTTTAAAAGTATTTATTTATTATAAATATTAGTTATAGTAAGATATATTTTTAATATTTTTTAATAACAATACCTTATAAGCATCTAAATTCTTATAATAAGATTTATTTTTAAATTAAATTAATAGATAAATAGTCCATATAATATGAAAAAAAAATCATAATACAAAAATTTTAATTTCATTAATTTTATTTGAACTCTATTAAATACTGATATAATAGAATAGTGATTGTTACGCGTATTTATTAAAGAAAAAGTTAACGTTAATATGGCTTTTCTTTTCCTCTTTACTTTTTAATTTGTAAGTTTAACTTTTTAGTAATTTCTTTCTTTTTTTTATATAAAAAATATATATACCATAAAAAAGAACAAATAAACATAGAGACTAGACTAAATCTATAAAAGAATATACAAAATCACTCTTTAAAAAAGACCTGAATAAGACGAAATATAGAAAACTTGTATTTATTATAAAAAAAATCTAAAATAATAATAGAAGATAAAATACCATTTCAAAAGAAATCGAATTTGTTGGTCAGTTTTAAAGAAATAATTTATCTTCCTAAAAATATGTAAAACTTTAAATTCGTTATCCTTAAATTAGTCACTCTCTTTAGAATTAATTACATAATAACAAATGCGTAACAATTTCTTTAATCATTATAACAACAATTTTAACATCTAAGTTTATTATTATATTAAATTAATGTTTTAGTTTAGTGTGAATGAAATGATTGTAACTTTTAATTAGTTTTAAACTCAAATCATGTGTCCTTGATGGGTCATCTTTGGAGTTCCACAGACAACGTGAAATATTTTATTCTTCTCTTCTTTTATTTATTTATTTTATATTTCGTTATTTGGTTGAATATTAGTGAAAAGTGTAAAAAAAGTTTCAAAGTATAAGAAAGAAAGAAGGAAACAAGGTTAGTTTCAGGAAAAAGAGCAAGAAAAATTAGGAAATTAAAAAATTTATGTGATTGAAATTTTGAAAAAAACTAAATAAAAGACGTGAAAAAGTAGAAAAGAGCACACTAAAGTCTTATGAAATATGCTTTTTTTATATAATAACTAAATAAAATAATAGTATTGTAATAAACATACTTTTTATTATTTCTCTTCATTTATATTGTTCTAAATAATTTAGATTTTTTTTTTACTTTTTCACTATTGAACGGAAAAATAAAGCCAGAAAAAAGGGTGTAATCATTTGGGGAAGGATAAATGGAAGGAAATGGTTTTCTAAAGCTATCATTTCACCATCATAATCACTTTAAAAGGAAGCTTTTATAGTTGTCTCTGATTGGAACCACTTGAAAAGGACAATTGTCTTACAGAAAAAATCAATACCCTCCAAATCTTCACATTTTTGTTTTTTTCTCTGATTCTTAATTCTTATAGAAGGAATTCTCTTAAAAATAAGATGCTTGTATAAAATTTACAAATGATTCAATTAATTGGCCTTGAATATATCATGTAGTATAATGAGAAATAAGAATGTTAAATTTTAATGATTAAATATTAGGTTATTGCTAACAAGAACAGAATATTAAATTATTGCTGAAAGTAACCTGCATACATTAATGGTCATGACCTACTTGTTGTCATATGGTGTAGTAGGACAAACAAGATTATGCTAAATTATATGCATGTTTCTCCATTTGCTTGGAAAACTCAGGATCCTAATGGACTAATGGTTGTAATGTACTATATATTGACAAGAACAATGACTTCTTTTATAGTGAATTTACGTTGTATCATGTCTTAATAAAGTTACAAAAATGAAGTAAAATTATCTGTAATATAATATTAAAAAATCATATTAAGATAAAACGATGGATACTTTAAAACGAGACTAAACACATTTGTAGAATACAATATAAATGATTTTTTAAGTTGTAATTATACAAATGAATTTTTAAAAGTATTATTAATGTTGTATTTGCTTCTAGTGATTTAGGTGAAGAATAAGGTAGATTATTTCCCTTGATGTGTGTTGGAAGGGGCGAATTGAAAGAAAGGAAGGGAGAAAAAATTGGACATTAAATCTTTCAATATAAACAAATATATATATATATATATATTCTCATACGACTTAAGAAGTAATAATGTATAAATTTTAAATTCATATTATATATATTATTTTTAATTTTAGAAATTTATTTTTAAAATTAAATAATATTATAAATTTTTACATTTATAAAACATGTATAACTGAAAAATAATAAAAAATATCATAAAAATAATGTACAAAAAATTGTAAAAATAATATTTGTAATATGTTTTATTTTTGCCACAATAATATATATATATATATAATTTGAAAACATTACAAAAGTATAATATTTGAGCAGAAAGTTTGGATAAAATGTGAATACTAATCATAATTGATTTTCTATTATTAATTAAGGTCAAAATGAATAAATATTTACATATAAAACTGGTATTTACATAAACTCTTTATACACATTTCATATGTTTATCCTTAGGTTTACATTAATTTTATTACGTTAAATAAAATGACAAACTTCGAGTACAATGTTTCCTTGTTATCATATAATTTTTCAATAATTATATATTTGTTTAATCATATTTTTAAATTCAATTTTTAAAATTTTTACTTAAAATTTGGTAATCATATTTCAAAATAAAATAATAAAAAACATACATAGAAATCACGTCAGGAGAAGCCCATTTCGATGAAAATAAATCTATACAGAATTTAGTTTTGTGTTTCATGTTTCAAACTCCTGCAGCACACTTGAAACAGTAATTGAGTTTATTTATTTCCGTGAATAAATGTGACGGTTCTCTTGAGGGATTTTGTTTTTATTTTTGAGTTAAAAAATTATAATTTACTTGAATAGAAATAAAATTAAAATATTGAGAAATTTGTATAAAAAGAGAAACAAATATAAACTAATATCTTGATAAAACTGTAAGGGTGTGGTCGGATTAGGGAATAGATTTTGAGGAATTGAATTTAAGTTGATTTGAGATGAATGTGTGTAGAAAGTTTGGTTGTTTGGATTAAAGAAAATATGATAAAATTTAAGAGGAAAGTTTATAAAAATTTGTGAATGATATGATAGGTATAATAATTATTTTAATATATAAAATTATAAAATTATTCTTATAATTAAAAAAAACATATTTTTATTTAATATAATTGATAATGTATTTTAAAAATAACTCTAAAATATTAAATTACATAATTATTTTTAAAATAAAATTTAACTTATTATAAATTATATTAATTTGATTGAAACTGATTATTTTTTGAAATATAAAATTAAAATTTTTCAAATAATTTTAATATTAAGTTTAAATTTATTATTATTTTATAATAATAAAAAAATTATTGTTGTATAATTTATTTTCATTTTAAATATTTATTTTTATTAAATTAAAATGATATTTATATTTTCATTAACTGTTTTATTAATAATATTATATAAAATTTTTATTATAAAAAATTATATAATATTTAATATTATTTATTATTAAATGATATAATAAATTAATATATATATATATATATAATGATTACGTGAAAATTATATTTTTTATAATTTTATTATTATAATTATTATTTATAATTTTTTTATTTTAGTTTATAAATATTAATAATATTTTATTTTATTATTAATTTTTAAATTAATTTTGTTATTTAGTTGAGAAACCAATTTTTATGCAAATCGCTTCTTTTAAACAGAGAGAAAGTTTGTGAAAAAAAATTATTTTATTTTTCGTAATTTTTTTTTCGTTTTTCACATTGTTTTTTCGCTTTACCCTACTTTAACAATTTTTCTCTAGAAAACAAACAACTCCTAAAAATTATTTTCCCTGTGCAAAGAAAAGTCAGAACCGTACCTAATATTATTAATGTACTATAATAAAAAAAATTAAAAAAATGTACCATAAAATTTGTCATTCTTTAAAAAAAACAAATGTACTGTAAATGATAATTATTATAGGTCCCTATCACTTTTGTTGATACTTCTGAAAGGACTTGATGCTATTGGGGTATATTTGATTGGATTGGGACTAGACTGAACTAAGTGGAAAAAAGAAAAAAAACTGAAAGACACATATAAATAAATAAAAATATAATTTTTAAAATAAATAATCAGTTCACAACAATAAGTTTTTATACTATATATATTATTTTTATTAAAATTAAAAAAAATATATTAATTTAATAACTGAGGTAACGAAATAAATGCTTAGTTTTTACTAACTATTATGACGTTTGTTTATTAAAAATAAAAATTAATGCTTATATATAATTACCTTAAATAAACTTCAAAAGTTTAAATATACCACAACAAAATCCATCTTGGCCTCTCTTTGTTGTATCTATATGTGATTATATTAGTAATTTGTTTGGGAGATGAAAAGTGGGTAGAAAGTTAATAATAGATGTGATTAATATAATAGAATAAATTATATAGGTATATATATTTAAAATATAATTTATAAAGTTTTTAAAATATAATTTGATATAGAAGTAACTTTTAAAATATAAATTAGAGTTAAAATAAATTTAAAACTAAAATAAAAATTATTATTAAATCTTAATAAATAAAAATTTATATTTTGAAATAAGAATATACTAAAATAAATTACTTTATAAATATGAAAATTTAAATCATTTTATTTTATTTATTATTTTAAAATTTTCATTTTAATTATTTATTTTATTATTATTTAACATATTAATAAATATTAATAATAGAATTATTAGAATAATTAAAATGATATTATAATTTATTGTATAAATGAAAATATTAATTTAAACAGATGATAATCTTTTTGTGTAATCTATTATCGATTTCCTTGTAGATCTTAACACAACAACGAAAAAAGTTTAACAATTTAATTTTTTCCCGTCTTGCGTGGTTGGTATAATTTATTGATTTTTCAAAACAACAGTTTAGTAAATTACTTCCGCCCAAACACTATTTTGGTAAATCCAGATACTTGGTAAGACTGTATGGAAAACATGAAGAAATATATAAAGGGAGAAATGTGATATTGTTTAACTAGAAAGATGATGGAGGGAATGGTTTGATTGAAGTGTTGAGTGAAGAAAGTTTTGTGAAAAAGAAAAAAAAGAAAATCTTTCTATGCAAAGTTATCTTTTATGTTTTTTCAATACATTGTAATTGATTGTGTTGTGCAATTTTTTTTTTAATTTAATACTCAATTTATTATAAATTTTTTATTTTTGTGTTTTATTAAATAAGAAATAATTAAACTAATAATAATAAAAAATATTAAAAATGAAAACATAATTTTTCTTTACATTCATTTCTTTCCAATTAATTTTTTTTCACTAATTTTGTTCTACATATTTCTTCTATTTTTTATTTTTCTTTTCTATTCCACTTTCAAACTAAAAGATACGAAATGTCTGATGTTAGCAAATCTAAGATTCAGAGGATGGAAATGTGCCTAGTGCCTAGCGCACAGAACTTTAGCTGAGCCCAATGTCAGTTGGGTATGGAACTGTAAATCACTAATACAATCTAAGTTGGGTTTCTTTGCATTAAGGTTAGACATCTTCTTTGAGGAGAAAAAGTCACATTTGGAAGCAGTTTTAGGATTTTCTACCATCTTCCATTATTTATTTACTATGTTTGGTCTTCTAGTGACCGTGAGGAGTTAAATCTTTAGTTGTTTAATCTTTCTAAACTCTTATATAATCAATATTAGTATTAATAAATATGTCTTTACATATATTCTTTTCTTTCTATATATCAGTATTAGTATTTTAATTATGTGCTTACTGTTTGTTGTGTTGATTTATAGCTTGATAATTGATTCTTGGTATTGAGAAATATCACTTGTAATATGAATTTGAATTAAAATATCTATTGAAGCTCATATCTAGAAATAAAATATGATTTGTTTGTTGTCTTAAGACCCTTGTGACGTTTGCAAGTCTTGTTTGTTGAATTGATCAAGGAATTGATGATTAATAAATAAACTTGGACTCGTTCACCTAAGGAATTAAGATTTGTGTATTTTTGTGGATTGACATTGATATGTGTTTCAAAAGAAGAGAACTATTTTATGCATGAGAGTGAGGATTGGTAAAATATAACCTTGATAATTTCATATAATTGATATTATAATTTTTTACATTTTAATTATTGACAAAAATACTAAAAAATATTTTAAAATTGATTTTCTGCATAACAATCTAAATTATGGAATTGTTCTTGAGTCTAATTTTGTTACAATTATAGTTATTGTTGTGTATTGCACAAATACTTTGGAAGAGAACGATTTATTTATTACTTAATATACTTGCGACTAGTGCACTTGCCATCATTAAAAAAAAATAGTTAACAGACAATGAAGTATTTAGTTAGATACTATTGTTATTCCTTTTGTATATTTTCTTACTAGACACATTGGAGGTTGTTGGGGGAAACTATTGTTAGCACTTTTTGTGTTCAATGACAAGTGGAGCCGTCACTTATGTAGCAAGTAATAAAAATATTATTTTCTCCTAATGAACTTATGTAATACACAACAACAATTACAATTATAATAAAATTCGACCAAAGAATAATTTGTAGTTTAAATGAGTTGTGCAAGAAAATAAATTACGTAAAACAAATTAAATATTTTTATAATTTTGTGTCAAATATCAGATAGTAGAATAAGGTTAAGGATTGATGATATGAGCATTGTTAGGTTTAGACTTCACCATACCTCCTTTCATGCATAAAAACAATTACCTTCTTTTTCTAATTAATATCAATGTCAGCTCATAATAATATCTAAACCCTAATATCTTAGGTGAATGAGCCTAAACTTCTTTATTAACCGTTAATCTTTTGATCAATTATATAGAATACACTTGCTTTGGTTGCAAGGGTTTAAGACAACAAATGAATCATGTTCTATGTCTAGATGCATGCTTTCATTAGGTGTTCCAATTCAGATCTTGATTACTAACAATATTTCTCAATAATTTTAGAATCAAAATGTCAAGTTATAAACACAAAATTGAAATACTAGTATTGAAAGGAAAATCATACATATAAACACAATATTGATTGCATGAGAGTTTGGTAGGTTACATCTAACCCCTACTACAATGGTTTTAGTTTCTCATAGGCATGAGAACCCTAAACTTACAAGATGAACATTGGAATAAGAAGATTACACCAAAAGCCCTAAAGTTGTCGTCCAAGACACTCACGCTCGACTCAACTTCCTTGGTGCTAGGTGTAGCTCATCCTGCATTGGCCCAAATCAAACTTGCGCCCATGAGCCTTCTATCCTTTGTTTTCCTTCGTGAGCTTCTAGGTATTCTTCTTCATGAGCTTAAATCTTTTTTTTTCTAAATCTAGTGCTTTTGCTTCTCGTTTTAGGAAAAATAAGGAAAACTAGTGTAACTTACCATTCTCAGACACAAGTAATCAATTCATTAATAAAATAAGAAAATAAGCAGGGTTCAAGTTTAGAAAGAGTTGATTTTATAGTAAAAATTAAGTCTAAAATATGATAAAAATAAATATTATCACCTACATATTAAACATTTCAGTGATATAGCTATGGACCATGTAAGTCATTTAATGTTGTCTATGTTTTTTATATTATAATAATTACTTTTTAACTTATTATTCATTATGTTAGGTTCATGGACAAATTGAGTGTGAACCAAAACAAATCAGAAATATATAGATTTCTTGAGCCTTAATACACAAATCTTGGTACACAAAGATTTAGATCCAACAATACATGCAAACATGGATGAGTGATTCCCAAAGACATATATACTTGGTTCCATTCTAACTTCTATTATTTAAATTATGTAATTATATGTCAAGACTATTTGCCATTCACAGTAGAAACTATTGACAATTGATTTAATTATTCTTAGGGTTACACATCACTGTAGTTTTGTTCGCTCCAAAGAAAACCTAACCAATAAATGAAAAGCTTATTACAAGAGTAAATTATACTTTTCATTACATTGCAAGTATAAGTGTATTTAGACTGACATATTTCTTTGTTTTAGTTAGAGTTGAGGCCGAGACAAACATTTTAAGTTTGTGGAAGGAGTATAACAATGTTATTATAATTCATCTATCCTAAGATTAGGTATCTTTTACTACATATAATAATTATTTTATATCTAATATGTATAAAATTATTTTTTGTCACTTCTATCTCATTTTAGTGCAATAGACAAACATACTTGTTCGAATGCGACTACTATGTGATGCACTAAATGAGAGTTATTATTTAGGCAAATATCATTAATTTCTAAACAAAAATAACATACCTAAACATAAGATTATTTCTAATTCAAGTCTTTAATGATCAAATTCTACTATCTCAACATGATATCTAAAAGTTGAGAGAAAAATGAATTTCTTTTCTTATTCAAGATAGTATAGTTTTATTTTATTGTTCATAAAATGTTTGGGTTAGATTATATAATTTTGTATATATTTTTTAATTTAAATGTTTATTTATTGTTATTGAAAATGTTTTATATTTTAGAATCACTCGGACAGTTTTAATTTTTTTTCTTTTTTGCAAATTTACTTCCATTTTATTCTGATTTATTATAACATAAATTTACTTCACCTACATTTATATCATACTATTATCAAACATACAGTGTCCCGCACAATAAGCATTGTGTTTTTTATTTTTTATTTTTATTTTCCAATAGTTTAAGTTTCTCTATAAACATATAGGCTCCTCACCCACTAATAAAGCCTTGATCGTTCCTCCTTCACAAAGTTTGAATATCTCATCCTTCCACCACCACCACACTTAAGAACTTGAATACCACACTTAAGTACTTGAAAAGTTTAAGTTCTTTATTCTTTAAAATATAATAAAATTAAAATTAGCATTGCAAAGTTATTAAATTTTCTATAAAAAATGGTTAAACGGTTAGAAATTCAAAAATTAAAAACATTTCTAGCATGTATTATCATCATTAGATATATATTTGGGTAGTAATAAGGAGTATCGTGGATCTAGAAAATGAATTAAACAATAACTTCCATCAACCATTTTATGCAACAAGATCAAAATGATGAAATAAGTCTCTAATATTGCAAAAGTATTAACACAAGTTGCTACTAAATGCTACATTGTCTTGTCTAAGAAATGTGTTTGAACTCTGCAACGATCAAAACTCTTCAATTTAGAGATAGTGACAATAATTGATTAAGAGAATGAACAAAACTCAATAAAAAGAAGATAGAGGTGCCAATGAGTTACAAAAAAAGGAAGTGAAATGGGCACGGGTGAAAAAGGGATTGAAAAAAAGGATGATATGCCAATATGGCCAAAAACACAATGTTCGTATAAAGTCTAAAATAAATAGTTTTTAAAGCGTATACAACTTTAAGGACCAAATCATAAAATAAGTGCAAAGACAATAACTAAAATGTAAAAACATAACCTACATAGCATAATCGTGAACAACCTTAACTCTTTGTTTAATGATAGAACCAAAACAAATTTGAAATTAATTCATATGTGGACTGAAACATATGATTTTAGGGTAGGGATTATAAAATAACTTTTTTGTAATTATATAACCCTTAATTTTTATATGTATCAATTATATTTTTATTAGTATTTTTTAAAAATATTTTATATACTTATAATAAATAAGATAAAAAGTAGTAAAAGAAATCTTAAAATGCTGAAAATTAATATCAATATAAGTGAAGATATTATATATTCTTAATCGTGAGTTAATTTAAAAATAGATAGATGAAAAAGAGTAAAAAAATCACGAGAATGATAACGTACTGAATTCAAATATCTTCATGAAACTTCTCGAAATACCGACGACTCATATGTACAACTGTTTAATACGCGTTTTCTCGATGTCGACAACGTGTTTTTCATATCTATCTCAATGCTTATTTTTCCAAAAAAATTATAAATTGCAATGAGTTTTCCAACAGTAAATTCATAAATGGATAAATATATATATTTGCAAGCTTATATTTTTGTTATATTAGTTACTTTAAGTGCACATTATTACCTTCAAACAAGAAAAAGAAAAAAGTACACACTTTCTAATGGGGGAACTTCCACAATACCTAAAAAAGTTTTAAGTAATGCTTGCGTAAAGATCTGCTTCATTACTTGAGTAGTAGTTACAGAAATCTTTCTAACGAAGAATAACATTAATTTTGATTTTTTCATTTATACAGTAACTTTGATTCTATACCAGCGTATATATATGTTAGAGAGAAAACATACTACATGAGAATAAAAAGAGTTAAATAAATGAAATATTTTTTATGATAAAAATAAATTTTATTTTAACTATATATATATATATATATATATATATATATATATATATATATATATATATATATATATATTTATATTTTT
>Ga0209700_108255_pt1 | contig 13560 bp, 10 predicted proteins | sample SiratroredBW_FD_187528 | JGI IMG/M metagenome (GOLD analysis project Ga0209700, IMG submission 187528) | Root nodule microbial communities of legume samples collected from California, USA - Siratro red BW (SPAdes) (version 2) | ecosystem: Host-associated > Plants > Roots > Nodule | place: USA... | reverse complement strand
TCTCTTTCTCTTTTCATTTTCAACTGGTCTTCATACACTTGCTTAGGAGTAAGTGGTGCAAGGGTGATGGTTCTGTTATTTCTCACAAATGAGTATCTATTGGTGTAACCATCCTTTGTTGCCCTCCAATCAAACTCCCATGGTCTCCCCAACAATAAATGTCCAACATGCATAAGAACAATATCACAAAGCACTTCATCACTATATTTGCCAATTGAAAACGAAACTAGAACTTGCTTCTTTACCCGAATCTCCCAACATTCATTCAACCACTGCAATTTATAAGGTTTTGGATGTTTAAGGGTTGGCAAGTTCAGCTTCTCAACCAAGGTGGTACTTGCAACATTTGTGCAGCTCCCTCCATCTATGATCATACTGCACACCTTATTATTGATGAGACAGCGAGTATGAAAAATATTCTCTCTTTGCTGTTCCATGTCATCTTCTTTAACTTGGGAATTTAGAACATGTCTAGTTACAAGTGCTTCTCCCTCAACTGCATATTCAACTTCATCACCACCTTCTTCAGTTTCGGCCATGGATTTATCACCCTCACTTTCACTTTCCACAATATTATCACGCAGAACCATGACTCTCTTGTTTGGGCATTGTGATGCTATGTGACCTTAACCAAGACATTTAAAACATTTTATATCTCTGTTTTCTAGAGGATTGAGTTTCAGCTTTACCCTTCCCTTTTAAATCCTCTGCTATTTTGTTCTTGGCTGCTTCCTTTGGAATACCCTTTTCCTCCTTCTTCCAGCTTGGTTTGTAGGATGAACCAGAACCAGTGTTGTACTTAGATATTCCTTTTTGCTTAAGTTGCCTTTCCACCTTAATGGCCATATGCACCATATCTTCTAATTCTACATAGTGCTGCAACTCCACTACATGTGCAATTTCTTTGTTCAGCCCATTGAGAAATTGTGCCATGGTTGCTTCTCTATCTTCATTCACATCAGCTCTCACCATTGCCATCTCCATCTCCTTATAATAATCCTCCACACATTTAGAGCCTTGCATAAGTCTTTGCAATTTTTGGTAGAGGTCTCTATAGTAATGGCTGGGAACAAACCTCTTCCTCATTAGAGCCTTCATTTCTCTCTATGTTTCTACTGGTCTCTCTCCATCTCTCCTCCTACTCAACACCAATTTATCCCACCACACTATGGCATAATCAATGAACTCTATCACAGCCAACTTCACCTTTTTTGCATCTGAATAATTATGCCAGTCAAAGATGAACTCCATTTTCTTCTCCCACTCCAAATATATTTCAGGATCATTCCTCCCTTGAAAAGAAGGTATTTTCATTTTGATGTTATTAAGGCTTTCACCTCTGTGATCAAATCTCCGATAGTTTCTCTCACGCCTATCTCCTCTACACCTATTTCTATCCATCATAAAATCATATTCCTCCTCCATCTCCCTTCTATTTTCTCTACCAGAGTGTTCATCTTCACTCCCTCCATGATTTCTCGTATTTCGCCTTGAACTGTTCCCATCATCAGACCGATCATTTTGCAGATTGGCTAATTTCTCATCTTGCCTATCCATTATGTCCCTCATATCTTCCAACACCATATTTAATCTCTCAAATTGTTGTTGCATTGCTTTAAGAGTAAAATCAAGATTTGGTGAGTCTCTAGAATTTTCCTCTCTATTTGCCATTTGTAAAACCTGAAATGAAAACGTTAGTGATAAAAAAAATATTCCTCACTGTTCCTCACGTGTTTACACTCAAGAATGACGCTCTACACTCGTGTTTGCTCTCTATGTTTGGCTTTTTCTATTCCACTAAAATTTCAGAACACTCTTGAATATTTTTTTTTCAGCCCTCTCTATAAGCTCTTAAAACTCAATCTAGCCAAACACCAAGCAGAATGATGCAATACTTTTCGGAACAAGGATCTTAACTTTAAAATACAGAAATATTCTCCACGAATACAGAATTTGGCTATTTTTTTTTTCTAGAACAGAAACACAAAATGCTATAATACATCTTCTTTTTTTATTTTTCTTTTTTTTTCGCTTTTTTTTTCTATGTTGTTTTTTTTTCTTCTTTTTTTTCAGAAACGAAATGAACAAATGGATACAAAGATTTCAGAACAAGAAAACTAGTAAAACAGTAGAAGATATAACCTGACTGCCAGGAACGAAGCTCTGATTACCAAATGATGTGAACCCGGTTAGGAATAAACCCCATAACCCACAACAAAGAGTAGTTGAATGCCCCAAGATTCCTAAGTATTCAGATTTAGGAAGATCTACTCAGAACCCTTGTTTTGCGGAAAAGAAAACGCAGCAAAGATCCTAAAGTATGGTAAATGTCACAAGGATGATCAGCCCTTGATAAGTTGCAAGTCCAAATGAAGAACTCAAGATAGAAACTCTCACTTCTGAAATTTTCAGATTCAAATTCGTATTTCCCATTCAAAGTTGCTGTTTACATGTGTTTTCTTACTTAAGTAGACCTTTGAGCTTCTAAAAAGCTAACATAACTCTTCAACAGCCTAGAAGCCTCCAAATTTAATGTAATAACAGCTTTTTGGCACACTTATAGATGACTAATTATTACATCAGATGGGAAAACGAAAAACAAAATTTACTAAGCATATGACTACTCTAAGCCCTATGGAAAATTAATCAAAATACATCAAAATAAAAAATTTAAAATTCGTCCAGAAAATAATGTGTGACTCTTCATATTTTAACCTAAGCCCAAAATAGCCCATTTACAATTAAATCTGGTGATGCATTTTCTATGGGCCCTTCTCTTCAAATGATTTGCTTTTACTCCAAATCTCCTTAATTTAATTCCTTCATCAGCCCATATCAAATTAAGAATGTGATTAGATTTCAATTCAATCTTAGACTTTGTTTGCGCAGTCCAAATGTCTTGAATCAGCCCAATCAATGCCTCTTACAGTTTTTTGGCCCTTGACCTGATGATTGGTCCACTTGGAATTTGCAGAGCATCCTTTGAATTATTTATTTGTGCAGGTGCTTGAGGTTGGTTAAACTTCAGCTCTTGGTTCTCATCAAGAGGTGTCATTTTGTCTACCCATTACTAGCAATTAACGATTTCAGACTTGTCGGGTTTGGAACAAGGCCAATAAAAACCCTTAACCTTAGCTATTGCAAAACAGTGAAGTTATTTTTCATGTACATGTATTGCATCTTGACATTAACATGTTGTTTTTCTTAATTTATATTTTCCATTCTATGGCATATTGGTCACTATGCCTACGTATAAAAGTGTTACGAGTGAGGCTTCTAGGAAATTGAGTTGGATTTTCAAATATATATACAAAACTATTAATGAAGGCTGAATAAAAGTTATAAAAAGAATATCAAATATATTAATATTTAGTGTACTCCTTAAAGTCACTTTTTGTGTCTTTTGATCAATCTTGGTCCTCAAAGTTTCATTTATTTTTTGCCTGAGAATCATTGGTAACATTAAATTCTTAATATAGGCATAAAAAGTAGAAGTATACCTTTCCGGAATTTGTGAAATTAGAGAAGTGGTCTTCATGTACATTTTTCCCTGTCTTTCTCTCTACTAGTATAATGTTTTATGCATAATGTAACAAGAAGCACCAGTGGTCTAGTGGTAGAATAGTACCCTGCCACGGTACAGACCCGGGTTCGATTCCCGGCTGGTGCATTCGATGAAGGGTGCTGTGATGAACCATCTTGTAATTGAAGGGTCAATTACTCTCATCTTTCAAGATGAAAATATATCTTCTGAGCACTCTTTCTTTTTCTTTCCTCATAATGTGCTCAATTTTCTACAATAAACAAATGCTAAAAAGTTATAATTAAAAAAATATGGTATTGGCAACACAATTTATAAATTGCAAATTGGATGGTGTGATAAATTGAATGATTGAACTTTTGAAGTGGCCAACATTCTTTACAAATGGCATAAAGTATATTAAAACATTCGATTTCGATGGAACAAAGTATGATGTTACATGAGAGTGTAAATTACCAATTTAGTTTTGTATACTATGGATTAGATTTAGTTTGATCCTTTTTATTAAAAAAGTTTAGTTATGTTCTTTTATACTATAAAAGTATTACATAATTTATTTTATTAACAAAAACAATTTAAAATTAATTCCATAAATAATTTAAATGTATTAACAGCTAAAAATCACAAAAATAAAACGAAACTTATATTTAAAATGTTTTTATATATATATTTGAAGATTTTAACTATATCTATAAAAAGCCTCCTTTTTGGAATTCTTTAACCCTTCTTTTTCCCATCATAAAATTGTTGTATTCCATATTGATAATATAATTGTAAAAATAGTTTTTTTTTTTCTCTCTCCTTTACTGTATTTTAAATACCTTTAAATATGAAATCTCTTGAAAACGTTGGTGTGAAACAGCTGATTTATTAGTCATGTTTCTTTAAAAATGAAATAAAATTTATGATTCTATTGTACATTAAATATAAAAATTAGAATTTTAACTGTTTACTTTTTATTATTTTTTTAATATTTTGGAATTGATTTTTCACCCTTTTCAAATCAAAGACACTGAAATGGTGATAAAGTGATGTGAGTAATAAAAATTTAGTCAAATTAAGTTGTTGTTTTTTCCTTAAATATTTCGTTAAATATCAAATCTCCTTTTTGTTGTTTTGTATTTGAGGGTTATTTTATTATATGCGATATCAAAACGTATTAAATGAATTTTCCTTGTACTAAGCATGTATTAATTTGGTTGGTTTGTGAACAAGGCATTTTGTTGAGAGCATGTTAAAACATTTTTATCTTTTTTTTAATTTCATAGAGAAATTTCTTAAAAAAACATTAATAATTAAGGTAAGAGGAGTTAATTTAGTTGGTTTAATTTAAGTTCATTTAGAATTGTAAGTATAAGTAGGGAATAGGAGAATCTTAAAGATATGAAAAGTTGTTTGAAATGAGAAGTATCTTTTACTAATTATTTGAGTGAACTCTTCTGAATTTGTAAACTGGTTATATTGAATTTGAATTTAAGGTAATCAATTTATAATTGCACTAGTAAGGTTTGAATTAGAGATTGATAGTTTAAAAATGATACAACTTTGAATGACTTAATACGATATTGTAGTTTTAAACATAAAATATGAATAATTCATTTGAGTTTAAGATAATCTTTTTGAACTAGAAACCAGTTATTATGTAATGATATGTAAAATAAATATATAATAATATTTGTTTCTTGTTTCAAAATAAGTGAATTGATTTGATTTGACTTTGTAGTATTATGTGAAGTTTTAAACTTGTTAAACATGCTTGAATTTGAAATAGTTTTTTGATGAACCTTTTTAATGTTTTTGAGTTGTTATACAATTTCATTTTTTTATAGTTTTTAGTCAAATGAGATATTTTATACTCAAACGCAAATAAAGTTAAGATAATTATCTTTTCATTAAAAGATGTTTACTTAAATGAAAACTTCCTTATTTAAGAAAAAAGAGATAAAAAATAATTTTTTATTCGTGACATGATTTTTGCTTAAGAAAAATCATTTGTTATAGAAAAAATTTTATGATAAACTTTTATGTGTAATGAAGATTTTATATATTTTTAAATTATAATGTAGGTATATGTGTATATAGATAAATGCATAAATTTTGTCTATTGATGATAAATAGATATGGATTGTATGTATAAATTTAAATGATGAATTTGATTGAATTAGTATAGGTATAATGTTATTGAATTATATTGGTTTAATTACATACCAAAATATGATGTACTGACTTCATTTATATATATAAATATTAAATAAACAACATAATATTAAAATAATAAGCTGAGTTCAAGAGAGTGTGACCGAATTCAACTATCACAATTTTTTAAAAGAAAAATTAGAATAAAATTTTATTAGAGTAACTTTAGGATTAAATTGTTTTGACAAAATTTATCAAAACCACAAATATACCAAAACAATGTTAATTCACAAAAATAACAATAAAGAGAGAGAGAAAACACTCTTTCTTAAAACTACTTCCTATAAATATATATAAAAAATTAATATTCAAACTAACTTTTTCTTATATTAAACTTTTTACATTTTAAAATAACTAAAATTAAGATGCTGAAATATATGAACTTTCAGTTTAACTTAAAGAGATGAACTTCCATCATAAATTAAAACTCACAAAATCATTTTGTTAACACTTATAAAAATGCATGCGTTTCTATTGAGAAGTATAAAGAATTTGGAATGGAAGAAAGAAGAAAATCTTACCTTATAACACCTAATAATAAGGTTTTACACTTTCATATTTATAAGTTTGTCACGAAAATATATTAAATACAAAAATATATTAAATATGAAAAAGGGAGAATAAGTTTTTGAAAGGAGAGAAACTATAAAAGGAGTTTTTGAAGAATAAAAGTATCTATTTCAATTTTTAATGCTGAACTTTTATTGACTAAGTTCACCCGTTAGTTATTAATTATCTCATTCTTCTAACTTTAAAATGTTATCAACCCACTTAATCTAAAGCAAACCTAAATCTTAAGGTCATTTTTTCTTTAATATATATAACTCTCATATAAATATATATAATATATAATCAAATAAATTAAAACTTCAAATTTACTTATAGATTGTTTCACGGATTTATATTAACAAAAAAATTCTTACAAAATTTACTCTCTTTATTGATGACTTTTAAAATTCTCTTCTAATAATTTATCAATAAAAAATCATATTTATAATATTTAATAGGTCAAATAAAAAATTAATACTTCATAAATACTGTAAAATATCTTATAAAAAATTATTACCGATTTCTTCACACCAACAACTTGTATTAAGGACAATAAACAAATGTTATTTATTAATGTTATTATAATTTCAGATTTCTTTGATACTGTTACATGTTTAGAAATAAATTTACAAAATCCAAGCGATCTAATCCAATTCAAATCACTATTAGAACCGATTTGCTAAGTTTTTAAGAAATTAATTTTTAAGATTCTAAAAAGTTACTTAAATTTAATGACTTCATAAAAAAGTATTGGTTAATTTGTATTTTCATGCTATTGTAAGAAAATATTTTAAAATGTAATCACAATTACAATTTTGGGAAGCTATTTAAATTAATTTTTAAAGTTGTATAATTTCAGAAACATAAATTGAAAACATACCCAAAAAAAATGAAAGTATTTTTTTTAATACTTCTTATATAAAAAGCCTTAATTAAATAAGCTTTGAAACCGGATTTTTTGTCATATTTAAAAGTTGTCCTATAGTTATTTTTTCTTCGAGCCACTTTTTTATTTATAAAAAATAATGTTATTTTAAATAATTTTCTTTAAAAATGATTTTAACTCTATTTCTTCCCTAAAAGAAAAAAACTATCTAAAGTTAATACATCACCCATATGAAAATTAGTTCATATAAAAATAGTAATGAAAACACATGCAGTTGCACGTGTTTACATTTCTTTTTACAGTAATAACACTTTATCTTTGTATTTGGTTCGGTGCTGACACACAAAAAAACACAACCTGCGAAAGAACACAACACAATTTCACTCTGTTACGCCAAAACTCTGAACCTTCTCAAACTAAAATCACACTTCATCTTCTTCACTAACGGTAACGGTGAGCCCCTTCTTCTTCTTCTTCTTCTTTCTTTTTATCAGCCCTAACTCAATTCAACCCTTCAATATCTAAATGCATAAAATTTTATATGTAGGACTTAGGAAAAACTTTACACTGAATTAAAGTTCTATATGTCTTTCAATAACCCCAGATGAAAAAAATTAAAGCTTTCATTTGTTGATTCTTTGTTATTATTGCATAATGTGTGGTGCCATGTTCATGTGAATGAGCAAGCACTGGGACTTACTTTCATAGATCACTGTCAAGGCACTTTTTTTTTTTTCTGTTTGTGAACTAACTCAGATTCTGATACCCCTTAACAAGAACCCCACTTTTAGGCCTCCTTAAAAAAGTGTGGCACCTTGTTCCTGTAAGGGAACAAACAATGGAACTTACTTTCAAGAATCCCACTTTGTTTCCTTGTGTGAAACACTCATTACTTGTTTCCTTGTGTGAAACCCATCAATTGGAACACCTCCCCTTTCTCTCTTGGAAGGTGCCAGTCTTGTTCAAGTTGAATCAGATCCTGGCCCAGATGATTCTGACTGGCTTCACTGTTGAAGACTAAGTTTATATGATTCTCCATGACAAAAATTCCTACATGATGCCCACAAGAATCTAATGATGTCATGTAAATCTTGGAGAATACTTATATAGGTTGGAGTATTGAACTCCTATACCCTACTGGAAGAAAAAGTTAAAGAAATTTTGAGTACTTGTTTATAAAACTCTTGGCTCTCGTACTTATATGGATTTTGATCACACTTGCATTTGAAAGCATGTGATCTTGTATAATCAATATACTGCATCAACAAAGCAGAAGGAATATTTTTCTAAATCCAATCGCTAATACTTCTTGTTTGTGCATGTTGGTTTCATATATATTGCTTCAAGACATGATTCATATCTATTTACTCATTTTTCCTTCCCTGTATTGTTCATTTTTTAGTGTATGTTCCTGCTGCTACATGTTACTTTTATTTAATGTTAATGTCAATAACTAAATAGATAATATGTTTGATTTTAATGAGTAACGGAGAAAGAATAAAAGAAAAACATTCTGATCAAGATTGAGATTGAATAGATTGTTTGATATATGCCAGTGGTTTGAGTTACATGTCTGTGTTTGCTGGGTTTAGGGTTTTAGCTTGAAAGAGGTTTGATCTAGGAAAAAGTTTTCTGTTTTTGTTTGCTTTCACTTTTAATTGCATAAATGTCACCATGTTTTCACTTTGTTTCCCATGTTCAAAAGTTTGTACAAGTAACATGAAATATTAAAAAGTTGCTCTTTTATCTCCTATAGAAACTATTGAGAACAAAAATAACGTGATAATGTGTTATATTTTTCACTGAAAATGTAATAGAAAATATTTTCTAAAGCTGAATGGTCCCTTGATTTACCGCGTTTCTGTATACTGGATGTGTATAGTGTCATTAACACTAATACACTCTGAAGTAGGAATTGACTTTTGCAAATCTCTGTTTACTTCTCTTAAATAAAAAGTCCATTGGTATGTAATGAATAAAATTGTCATAAATATTTGGCCTCTAAATATATATATTAATTGTTTTGTTTGTTTGATACAGAGATGTCGACTATATTACGTAGAGGCATCCGTAGCATGCCAACACTAAATGCAGCAAAAGTATCTGCTGCTATGCTAGAGAAAGGCCAAAATCGTGTCATAGATGCTTCACTTACACTTATTCGAGAAAGAGCAAAGCTAAAGGCATGTCATATTTATTTTTATCCTTCTTTCCAGAATTTGTGTTTGTTTAGTGTTGTTTTTTTTTTGTACCACAATTTTATATTTTCTTTCAGTGATTTTGAGCTGTGTATGAAAGTAATGTAATCTAGGAGTTCTCTTTTTCTCCAGGGAGAACTTGTGCGTGCTTTGGGAGGCGCTAAAGCAACTTCAACTCTTCTTGGAGTTCCTTTGGGACATAATTCATCATTCCTTCAAGGACCTGCATTTGCACCTCCTCGCATTAGGGAGGCCATTTGGTGTGGTAGCACAAACTCAACAACTGAGGAAGGTATAGTCCTATGGTTTTCTTTCGATAGTAGAAATCTTTGGTAGTGTTTTTGGTTTTAGCACAGGTTAAAGTTTGCTTTGTAAACTCATTCAAATGGTTTTTTGTTATTGCATCAATTTATCTTTGTATAAGATTCAAGAAACTAAACTCATCCAATTGGAAATTTGAAATTAAGGATGATATTCTTTTTGTTGTTACAACTTCTGGAATTTTATGTTGTTCGGATTTCAGTTACCTTCCTTCTCTTGTGGTTGTGTTCTCCTACGATAGCATGGAGTTCTCCAATGATGCCTGCTCACCTGTATCTAGTTATTCTTTGTCTGTGAATCTACAGTGTTCATGGAAATAACTTATTTCATGGGATATAGATCACTTGAAATGTTACTTCACAGTGCCCTCATTATTATTCGGGTAGATTATGATAATATGTAGCTTATAATAGGATGATTCTGATTATGTAGGCAAGGAGTTACAAGATGCAAGGGTTCTAACTGATGTTGGTGATGTCCCAATTCAAGAAATTCGAGATTGTGGGGTAGATGATCACAGATTAATGAATGTAATTGTGGAATCTGTAAAGTTAGTGATGGATGAGGTAAAGTTTCAATTTTGAGAGCTTATGCTGTTACATTATTTGGAATTATTAAACCACATGTCCCACAACATGGAGTATGTGTCATTTCTTCATTTTTGGTTTATATTTCCTCATTATTTTCAGTTCATAATGATTTACATTCGATAAAGTTTGCAAAAAAGTGACAAAATGAAAAACTATTATATTATTTTTTATTGGTAGCTTGATTGCATCTTCCCCCACTATGTAAGTAATGGTTTTTTATGTTTCATATTCTCACTATCATAATTTTTTTATATTCTCATATCTGATAACTTTCTGTTTGAACTTCGTATTGCCTAACTCTCATAGTGCCTATTACAGGATCCATTACGCCCCTTAGTTTTAGGTGGTGATCACTCAATATCATTTCCAGTTATTCGAGCTGTCTCTGAGAAGCTTGGAGGACCTGTTGATGTTCTTCATCTTGATGCACATCCTGATAACTATGATGCCTTTGAAGGAAACATTTATTCACACGCTTCTTCTTTTGCTCGAGTCATGGAGGGTGACTACGTTCGGCGACTTTTGCAGGCAATTCTTTCATGTTTGCAGATTTATGTTTGTTTCTAACATAAATGGTTTAATTTATTAAGGCATTCCGATAACTTTCATCTCATTTAGCATTCATATTCTATTAATTTATGCACTTTGGCTGATTATTTTTTGTAAAATAGGTGGGATTTTGATGTTAAATGTAACTTGATCAGGAATCAAGATGTAATCATCAGGAACCATTGAAAGAAGACAACCAATATAGGCTTAGGACATATGGATGATGTGGTTAATCCTTCACGTATCTGATTTCACAGATGAAGGAATTCAATCCCCTTTGTTATGATTCCTTTTTGCGCAGTTATGATCTATTATTGATTATCTGAAAGTGTGTAATTTGACCAAAAAGTAAATAGAACTTTGTTAGTTGAATTCCTTAGAACCTTTTACAAAGCAAACATGTTTTTTTGAAATTAGTTTATTATATTCAACCATGCTATCAAAATGATTTAGTCTCTTGGGGTGAATTTATCTGATAAATGATGGGCAAGAACAGATGGCATGATCTCTTTAGCTTTGGTTCTTTGACTTATATCTTAGTCTGCACATTTTGTTGTTAATTTGTTTCGGTAGTTAAGTTGATGCAATTTTTTCCGTTTTATATAATATCTGATATTATTTTTCTTCCTTGTGATGATAGTGCATATTTCATTCTTCATCTATGTTGTGCATGATATATTAGTATTCTTCATGCTGCTTTCAACTCCTTAATCTATTTCAGGTTGGTATAAGATCTATAACAGCTGAAGGGCGTGCACAAGCCAAAAAATTTGGAGTTGAGCAATATGAAATGCGAACATTTTCAAGAGATCGCCAATTCTTAGAAAATCTGGTCTTTCTATCCCCCTTTACCTCTTTTATATAACACAAACATACCTACACATTATTTCATGTCACTCTCCTTCTATCAAGCATGACTTATAAACCTTAAGTATTATATCCATGTTGACTACCTGGTTGATGTCAAGGCATAGTCATACATGTTGGAATGTTTTCACTAATCAATTGATATTTCCTTAACTTTGTCACCTTTAGGAAACATTTGGGAAGTAAGCAGTTTTTTAGTGATACCTTTCCACCTGAATCAAATTGTGTTCTGCAATTGAGGAAGGGTGAGGGTATCTGTTGACATTGTCTCTGAAATGTTTGAATATATAAGAAATTTCAATCATTTTACATGGATGAACAACTTTTCATTTGATGATAATATTAATAACAATTATAACTATCACTGAAGAGTTGGTTTTTCTGCATTTCTGTATCCTATGTATGCTTCCAATTTACAAGGTCTCTATGCATTTGTTTCGGCAAGCAAAAATATTGTGTCTGATGGAATTTAATATCATCTTTGGTTTTGAGATTTGGTGCTTTTGTGATGCGTAAACTTGGGGTTTTGCTTTTGCAGAAACTAGGGGAAGGTGTTAAAGGTGTGTATATCTCAATAGATGTGGATTGTCTAGATCCAGCCTTTGCTCCAGGAGTGTCTCACATAGAACCAGGAGGCCTTTCTTTCCGTGATGTTCTCAACATCCTGCACAATCTTCAAGGTGATGTTGTTGCTGGAGATGTTGTCGAATTAAACCCTCAACGCGATACTGTCGATGGAATGACTGCCATGGTAGCTGCTAAGCTGGTCAGAGAACTGGCTGCAAAGATTTCTAAGTGATCATATCCAGCCTTCTCATCTTCACTTCAACCCTCTCATTACCTAAAATGCACCTGGAGGCTGAATGGACAACTTTTCAGAGTGATATCTAAAACTTTTCAGAGTGGCATCTAATTTTACTAGTTTTATTTCAAGCATTCATAGAACATGGTCAATGATTCAAAGGTTTTGAAGGACTGGTTTTCTGTTTAGTTGTAGTTGGACTGTTGGTTTTCTTAATAGGACACTCAAAGAATGGCACCCTTTTGAATATTATCTTGAGATTCTTAACAAGTGTGGTGGAAAAGAACTTTCTTTCTCTAAAAAAGGAGTGAGTAGTTTCACCACATCAATAGTTGCTTTATCTATAGGGAATGAAGAAAATGAGTCTTCATTCATGAATAAGTGTAATTCTTGATGAAAAAGGGTATATGCATTTACTTTTCAATGTTAGTGATGGTTTTTAAGAGTCATACTCTTGGCGCACTTTCAATAGGTATTTCATCAATCAAGTGAGGAAATTCAAACAATGAGGGAGATATTGATTTTGATTTTCACTTTCCGTTCTCAACTTTTGATATTGAAGAACAAGGAAGTGAAGGATAAGAAAAGGGAGTACGAAGGATATGATTCAAGGATTCTTCAAAGTTTTCTACATGGTACTATGTTGTGTTATCTTATTTATTTATAACCTGTAAATTTAACAACATACCTTTTCTTTGTTGCATTGGTAAAATGGAGTGCAAGAGTAAAGTCACTAATAATATGTGAGTTTTAAAGAACATAATTCTAAACTCCAGCTATGTTGAGTGATTTTGAATAGTTTGGGTTCATAGTTTAACAAGCCTTGAGTAGCTATTTCGCAGTCCAATGAAGCTATTAAAGATATAATTAAAGATATGGCTATTACTTTTTGACCCCTATAATTTCTTCTTATATCTATGTGAGATGTGGAAAAAGTCTAGATTGCACCAGAAGAACAATGAAGTGGTTGTAGTTAAAGTAGTAAGGAAATTTGTTTTTACGTATTGTTATTGTTTTGTTTTAATAAGATGTATGTTAGTTTTTTTTTTTTTTTTTTTTAA
>Ga0209700_108254_pt1 | contig 13561 bp, 6 predicted proteins | sample SiratroredBW_FD_187528 | JGI IMG/M metagenome (GOLD analysis project Ga0209700, IMG submission 187528) | Root nodule microbial communities of legume samples collected from California, USA - Siratro red BW (SPAdes) (version 2) | ecosystem: Host-associated > Plants > Roots > Nodule | place: USA... | reverse complement strand
AAGAGATATAAATAAAAAAAAAAAAAAATCCTCTTAGAAACAAATGACTTCTAACAAATACAATTATAAGAAGAAATGTGACAAAAGGTAAGCTGAAACTCAATCATTAAAATTAACTCATTGTAATACCTCGACAATGGATATTCAAAGCATATCACTTCAGATAGAATAAAGTTCACCAAATTTAAAAGAAAGGAAAAATGGATTTATTATTTATAGTGACAACAACCCGAACCATATTCTTGCTGCAAAAAGAAATTGTACAACTGATTCAATTTTAATAAAGATGAAAGATATTTTGCTAGCTAAAAGTCTACAGTACAATCTCTTAAGCATAACCTAATTATGTGAAAAGGGTAAAGGTAATTTTTGAATTGCACATATGCATAGTTATTCAAAAAAGTCTACAGTACAATCTCTTAAGCATAACCTAATTATGTGAAAAGGGTAAAGGTAATTTTTGAATTGCACATATGCATAGTTATTCAAAATGGTTCTAAGAAAATTGCTTTGGTGTGCAGTGATTTCCTTTACTTGATTCAACAATGGATGATGGCTTCTTAAAACCGCCGCCTTGTTTCACTTCCACACTTCTTTCCACTTGAATCCAAATTGAAGAAACTTCAAAGCTGTGGGTCCCACATGAAAATTCTCTCTAATGAACTAAAAAAAAGTTCCAGCACCTTTTAGACTCCTTTATTCGCGTATGTCACCAGACATATTTCAGTCGCACCGCAAGTCAATTCAAAAATCACAACAATTGAAAGCGTCACTGGCAATTCAACTTTTATTCTCCCGTCTTCTTTTTTTTTTTTTAAATTCTGCACCGAATATAGAAACCATAACTCTCCAATTACAACTACTTGATCAAATATATGAACAATAGATTCAGGTTGAGTTCTGAGGTTTCACTTGTAATTAATATCCTCTGCTGCTTTTGATTTTACTGTTTGTTCAATGAATAAACTGCACCGAAAATAGTCTTTATAATTTAAGCAAAGCACCTTGCCCACCATCTGTTTGAAAAATGTTTTCAATCAAATTTACTCACTCTGAATTAATTCAATTATAAGCTCCACCGAATCAAATAGATCAAATGCACTGAATTGAAGCAGTTCAACCAGCTGCTTGTTCCAAACAAAAAAATTTAGCTTTAAGAAAAATTCGTCTCAATCTAACATTTGTGGTAAATCTTTAGATTCCAAGTTAGAAGTTCTAAAAAATTATATTATAAAATTGGGGTAGGACATGATAGATTTAGAGATTTAGAGCATAACATGCAAGTTATTTGCATCGTTTGGTGGAGTCTTTCAAGGAGAATCACAAAAAAGTTAATAAAAGATAAATCCAAGAAAATGTGAGTATCTAAGAATAAAATAATCCCCTTATCATGTCATGCTATTTGGATACTGTCTACTTATGACACATGACAGGATAAAGGTATATCATTAGTAGAAAAATGATCTTCAAAGTCGGTTCTGCGAGTCTCTTAACGTCAGTTTCAAAATCAACGTCGACCAAGGTGATATTGAATGTTTTTAAACACCACGTCGAATACCAAACTGATGTCATATTTTTAGCCTCCACGTCGGTTTAAACCAGGCACCGACGTCATGAATTCATTCTAAAATGGTCTAGAGGAGTGCTCTAGAGACAACACCACATCGGTTGTTTGGCTAAAACTGACGTGGTGATAATTTTTCATGTCGATTTTAAGTTGCAACCGACATGAATAAGTCATTTTTAAAAAAACAAAAAAATTATGGGTTTATAAATCTCTAATCAATACAAAAAACACCAGAAAAATTTTAGAATTTTTCAGCAAGTATAGATATGTGAAATCAAAGGCTCAGATATAAAAAAATGAATAGAAAATAAGAAAAGAAAAAAGAAACCCTAAACGATGGAATTTTGGAATTTTCGGAGGCCCAACCGCCTTTGGCTGTTGGCTAGCGGCTTCGTTATCCTATTTCGACCAACTTTTATTTTTGGAGCGTCTCAATTCGAGCTCTCTATAAAAAGTTATGACTGTTTGAAGTTTTTTCGCCCTAAATTTTTGAAACCCTAAATCTATGATAAACATATACGATGTAAGAACTCTATCATCAAATATATACTAAATCAAGATGCTGATAAAAAATTGGGTCAAAAATAAATTTCTAACTATTTTTAATGAATTTTACAAAATTGCTAACCTCTTGCAAAGAGAAGAGACAAGGGGTGTCGAATCAAGCATTCAATCGATACCACCAAGAAGCTTGCACACACCAAACGAACGTAGAAGAAACCCAAGATGGAGCATCTCGAACCCTGAATCATGTTCTCTACTAGGTATAAAATCATACCTCTTGTAGAGCGTAGAGCAGTGGTGACGCCAAACACCGAGAAGACTAACGGACACAAATGGGGCCAAACGAACACTACCAAAACCACAAAACGCAAACAAAAAGTCAATAAAATACCACAATCAGTGAAAGCAAATGAACATGGAGGAGAAACGAACAATTAAAAACTTGAAACAAAGGATACCCCGAATGGAGCTTCAAACGAAAATGACACTGTTCAAACGAAACTCTCAACGTAAATGAGGGACTAAGAGTGAAATGGAGTTGAATGGAGAACCTAAAGAGCTTAAAACGCAACAAGAAGACGTCAGAACAATGAATACAGAATGTGCACGCAACAGAGGGAAAAGAAAAGTGAAAGTGAGAACGCGTGATGTGGGTTAAAACAGACATAATCACGTTAGTTATAAGCTCCTAACCGACGTGATGCACCCTACTAAAACCCCCAAATTCAAATTCAGATGGAGCACAACGTCGATTCTGAGCTCCTAACCGACATTGTGCTGAATTCTAATTTACCCAATTTTTTTACCAAATTATCAGAGGGAGCATGATGTCGGTTGGACTCCCAAAATCGATGTCATGTTGGTATACACCACGTCGGTTAGGAGCTTATAACCGACGTGGTGACTTAACTGCCAAATTAAATTTTTAAAATTTTGAATTTTTATTTTTACTGTCTTTTCTAAGACAGATTTTTTTGTTAACCGATGTGGTGTAGATATCGCAACATCAATTTTACTCCAACCGACGTTATGAATGTTCATTTATTTACAAAAATGCCACCGCGTTTTTGACAACGTCGTTTTCGGTTTTAACCGTCTTTATACAATGATGTTAAAGAGTATTTTTCTACTAGTGTATATTCCAAAACTTGTAACTCTAGAAGGGAGGAAAAGTCGTATTCAGAGGAAACCAATACGGGTAGGTGATTGGTGGTGGTCAGGTAAGTCTAAGACCTTCGATGTATATTAATAATATATTACTTGTTGATGGTCTTAAACACAACCTACTAAGCATAAGTCAATTTTGTGGAAGTGGAAATAATGTTATGTTTTATAAAGACAAATACACGGTCTATCAACATGATGGAACCAAAATGTTTGCTTCCAATAGACAAGAAAACCTTTATAAAATTGATATGGATGAACTATCAAATCAAAGAGTCTCTTGTCTCATGTTTGAAAAGAAAGATCACTGGCTGTGACACAGGAACTGTGCCATGCGAGTTTGAGATTAATCTTAAAATTCTAGAAACAACCTCGTGAGAGGTTTGCAGTCATGTCATTCAATGACAATCAGTTTTGGAAGGCATGTGTCAAGAGGAAGCAAGTCAAGAGCTCAATTAAGAGAAAACATGACATTTCCACTCAAAGACCCCTTGAATTGATACATCTAGATCTTTTTGGACCTATCGAAACTAAATCTATTGGAGGCAAAAGATATGGTCTAGTCATTGTTGATGATTTTACTATATGGACATGGATAAATTTCTTGAAACACAAGGACGAGTCTTTAAAATTCTTATGCAAAATTTTCAAACAAGTTCAAAATGTCTATTGTAGCCATTACGTGATTAACAATGGTGAATTTGAAAATGAAATTTTTTTAGCATTTTGTGAAAATCATGGCATAGACCATAACTTTTCCACTCCAAGAATACCACAACAAAATGCTTTTGTTGAGAGGAAAAATAGATCTTTATAATAAATGGCTCGAACTATGCTAAATGCAAACTTCACTCTTAAACGATTTTGGGCAGAAGCAATAAACACATGTTATTTACAAAATAGAATTTACATAAGACCATTGGCTAAAAGGACTCTATTTGATTATATAAGAACAAAAGGCCCAACATATCCTTCTTCCATCCATTTGGTGTTCAATGTTTTATTTTGAATACCAAAGAAAATCTTGGAAAGTTTGACTCCAAAAGTGATAAAGGAATTTTACTTGGACATTTTGAAACATCTAAAGCTTATAGAGGCTATAAGTCTACAACTTTAGTAGTTGAAGAAGCAATTCATGTGAGATTTAATTATTACAAGTAGTTGAAGAAGCAATTCATGTGAGATTTAATTATTACAAGCATAATAAGAAATTATTAGAGCAAGAGGGTACACCCATATTCAATATGTAGAAATTAAAGGATACTCTACCTAAGACATATTGTTTTAATCAAGGAATGACTAATTGAGGCACCAGATGATGCTACAGAGTATTAGACGAACATGTTGTTGAAAATAGAGAACCAATAGGAAGATATTATACTCTAAAGAAGAACTACCTAGTAGATGAAATCATTGGACATTCCAACAGAGGTGTTTCAACAAGATTAAAAATAAGAGATCAAATGACTATGCTCTTACAAATCAAACCCAAAAGTGTGAACGAAGATTTGGAAGATGAAAGTTGGATTGAGGCTATGAAGAAGGAGATAAATCAATTCCAGAAAAATGAAGTTTGGACACTTGTAGAACCACCATTTGGAAAGGCGATTATAGGAGCCAAGTGGGTGTTCAAAAATAAATTGGATGAACAAGGTAAGGTTGTAAGAAACAAGGTCAGTATTGTTGCTAAAGGTTACTTATAGCAGGAAGTTATTGATTGCATTAAAACTTATTCTCTAGTAACTAGATTAGATGTCATTCGACTCTTACTATCCTTTGTTGCATTTAGTAGAATAAAACTATATCAGACGAATGTTAAAAGTGCTTTCTTGAACAAACTTATTAAAGAAGAAGTGTATGTTAAACAACCCACTAGTTTTACAAACTCTAATTTTCCTAATCATGTTTTCAAACTTAACAAAGCTTTGTATGGTTTAAAGCAAGCTCCTAGAGCTTAGTATGAACATTCGAGCATCTTTTTATTAGAAAATAATTTCAAAAGAGGAATTATAAGTACCACTTTGTTTCGTATGGATCATTTAAATTATTTTATCTTAGTTTAAGTTCATGTTGATGATATCATATTTGGGACTACAAACAATACTTTATGTAAAGATTTTTAAAATCTTATGCAAACAGAATTTGAATAATGGGTTAACTAAAATTCCTTTTAGGTTTTAAAATAAAAATGAATGATCAAATTTTTGTGCATCACACGAAATATGTCAAAGAACTTTTAAATAAATTTTGATTAGACAAATATGTAAAAGAACTTTTAAATAAATTTGGATTAGACAAAGCCAAGACCATGTGCACCCCAATGCTATACTTAACTGCACCAGATATCTTGTTCAGTGTGTCTGTGTACTAAAGTTTAAACTGACCCACGAGAAGTACATCTAACTGTTGTCAAAAGAATATTTGGATATCTTAAGGGTACTATTAATATTGTACTACACTATAAGACTGGAGAAAAGTTGAGGTTGCAGGGTTATAGTGATGTAGATTACACTAGGGACAAAGTGGAATGGAAGAGTACGAGTGGAGGTTGTCACTTTGTAAGAGGTAACTTGATCTCTTAGACGAGTGAGAAACAAGAAACAATTTCCTTGTTCGTACCAGAGGATGAATATTTATTAGTTGAACAATGTTGCTCTCAACTGCTATGGATCAATAATCAACTTGAGGATTACTACGTCCACTAAACTAACATTCCAGTAATGTGTGATAATAGTTTTGTGATTAGTCTGTCCAAGAATCCTATATTTCACTCAATATAGAGATAAAATATCATATCATAAGATATTACGTACAAAAGGAAATGATTGATCTGTAGTTTATTCCTATAGAGGATTAACTTGTAGATATATTCACAAAACCCTTGGTAGAAGAGATACTTATGAAATTGAGAGAACTCTTATTATTGAATATTTGATCGTATGAAAAATTCTTATGAATATCTGTGTGTTATTGAAATTGATAAAGTCTTTGATTTTCTTAAAAAACATGTCTTTTTTAGAGTTACAAGTTCCCTCATTCTAGATAACTATATTTAAACCTCACACCTATTTAAATATGATTAAACCTAGAGACCCAACACTAAACCTTGAGTTTGAGAAATCCTTCAAACATTCCCTCTATCATAGAAACCTTACAAAATATACATTCTTGAAAGCACTGATTCTCCAATTAAAATTCCCTCATTTGCTTCCTTCCCTGCCAACCAAGCAAGTTTTGATGAAGTCTCTACATTCTTTGGATGGGAGATACAAGCCCAAAATGCCAACTATAATTTTACGAAGTAAAGAGCTAGGCAAGAGGCTATACAATCGACTATTGCTAAAAGATACAATCGCCTCCCTAGAAAAAGGATGATAATAGCAATGCATCCCCTATTGATGATGTTATTATGAAAAAGACTCAAGATATGATCAGTAGAGCATTATTTGTAGAATGGTGCCAAATTGGCCAGATGCTCTTAGATATGTAAGAACACTTTCAAAAGAAGAAAGTTGATGATTTTATGTCATTGCAGCAATTGGAAGCTAGGTGTGGTAGATGAATTAATAATCTTGCTCTCTCAATTTCACTTAGCAATTAAACAAATCCTTGAGTGAGCTTTTGTTTAAAAACTTGGCTACATAACAACCTAGACCACTGTAGCTGTGATGACATACTCACTCATTTTTGTTAGAAGAAAGAAAAGTTTCTATGTTTCTAGTTTTTAGGAGTTTTTTTTTTGTTTTGTTTTGAGATTTTAAGTTTATAATAGTTTTCAATTTTTTATTTGAGTCTGGACTGCTTATCTTGATTTGAGTTCTTGAATTTTGTTATGAGTGTTTGAATTTATATTATTAAATAAAATTGATTTGGATTGATGTTATAGTATGTAATATTCTGCTTACACACTCTGATACACACACTGATACATGCATAAAACTCTTTGGTATAAAATTGTGATATTCATGTTATAATCACTTATAGTTTTGTCATCATGAAAAGGAGGAGATTATTAGGTCGCTGGACAAAATAATCCCTCAGACAATATTATATGATTTTTTATGATAACGAACACTATAAGGAAAGTAAAAGGATATAATAAGCTCATGTGTATGAAGAAAGAAAAGCATAAACAAGAAGCATAATTGATCAGACAATACATGTTAGATGATATACTACATGGACAATCATACAAGACTAAATAGATCAAATGATACATTGGTACACTATTAAACAAGAATTCATTAAACGCATCTACGGAGAATCATCGTTCAAAAGTTATATAAAGACCTGAAGATAAAGGATAAAAACAATGAAGCATTAAACTAGAATGAGCAAGCTTTTGTGTAAATATGATAGAGTCATAATGTTCAATTCTCGAGTTTCATTATTTTATCAGCTTTTGAAAGCAAACCATTGCACATTATTCCATTGTGAAAGATACCTTGTGAGCTTTGATTGTTCTCTCTTTTGAGAGAGTTTCTTATTGTGAGAAGACTGAGTAACCTGAAAGGGTTTATAATACTTGTTTCATAAAAAAATGTTAAAACTCGTCACCTAGAGAGATTAGAATACTTATTTCTTTGAGAGACATTAAAACTCGTTACATGAAGAAGTGGTGAGTACTTAATTTCTGAAAATGCGTTAAAATTTGTTTTAGTGAAAGTTCTTAAGTAATTTGTTTAAAGAAATTAGACATAACCTTACTTATAAGGTGAACTAGTATAAATCTTTTCTACTTCTCTTTTTATCTTATATTGCATTTATATTATTTTTAATTATTCATATTTCACAAATTGAGGCTCTATTTACAATTATATTCATTAACAATTGCCATTTACCATGAATCTTCTGTCAAATTAGTGACACAAAATGATACTTCCTTAATAATATTCTTGTGATGAGAAAATAAGATTTTGTAAGGAGATAGATGATGTTACAATTCGATAAACAGTTATATTTACAATAATTTTATATTTTATACATCACACTTCATTATAAAATTTCTCCCAAAGTTTCTCATGAGAATTTTAAAATGTTATGTGAAAAATAACTGTCACGAATTTTTTTTAACGAATAATGACAATTAATTGTTCAATCTGTATAAATGAATAAGATAAAATCCGAGAACAAAATACTAGTAGCTTATGTTCATAGAAGGAAACTAGAAATGAGTTTAAAATAAATATTTCTAACATTAAAATATGTTTCTATTAGAGTGTGGGATACCATTACCCTCCGCCAAACTTTGTCATGTAAATCATATTTCGTATGCAAAACCTTATATATTATAAAACATCAATTATTCTTTTTTTCTTACTTCAGTTATCAATTAGTTTTACTATCCATATATACCTGTGAAGAAAAAATACACAGGGAAAGAGAGAAGATGCGGACATCACAAAGAGCAAGGAAAGCTGAAACACATGACCCAAAATGGAAACCATAGAGCCGACAAGAGCATGAAAGTATATAAACACAAATTGTTGTGAAAATTCTTGGACAATCACGGAGCTTATAATCCACAACATTCTTTTACACATGCTTGTCGTATTGGAGTAGTTTAATTGTGTAAGCCATATAAGCATCTAACCATTGTTTGTCGCAACTTGGCAAGACAATAATGACATGACTTGCAAGAACTACTCAGCCACGGAGCCAAGATATAGCAGGTAAGCTTTAAATTTATACCAAAGATGTTTATTTTAAAATAATTAATAAATTATAATAAATTATATATTTTTATAATTTATGAGAGGATGAAAAACGAAAAAAAATATGATAGGGGATAAAATATTTGTTAACCAAATTTAAGTTATCAACTATGTATAATATATAACATAAATTTAATTCATTACAATGTTAATATAAAAATGTATATAATTTTTTTAACTATTAATTAAAATTATTTTTAATTTAATAATAATAATGCCATAAAAAAAATTTTGGAAAATAACTTATATTTAAATTCATCTACAAATAATAAAAAACTACAATTTTTGGTGACAAAAAATATATTATTTTGTAAAAATAAATAATAATTAAATATTATTATTTATATAATTTTAAAAATCAAAGGAAGAAGGTTCACATCTATGGATGTTTTTCTTCTTTGGGTCCCAACTTGATTTTTCAATTCAAATGTGACCTTACACGAGCTGAGGTGTCATGCTTGTAGAAGAGAATTATTTCCAGAAGAATAGTACCTTTGTGATGGTTTAATCACTACTCTGCTAACCATGCACGTGGACTTCACGTGAATGAATGCGATTGATTACATGCATGATACAAATGCTACAAGTGTGCTTGTTTTCTGTAGTTTTCAAATATATAGATTATGTATATCATGTGGAAATATAAATTATATATATATATATATATATATATATATATATATATATATATATATATATATTACATATGAATAAAAATATAAAATCATTTTATAAAATACAAAATCTATTAAAGGGTGATCTAATAGTTTTATAAAATACAAAGACTATTAAACATTCAATAGTTTGATCATAAAATGTCTATATTATAATATGGATAATTTTCCTTGTACAGTAAAGGGTACGATTAGTCTCACTTAATAATTTTGAATGAGTACATAAAGTTATTTTTATTATGTTTTTTTCTGGTCAAGTATATAATTACTAGTGCACAATAACTATTTTATTTCGACAAATAGATATCAGTTTAAAAACAACTATCGTAAACAAGATTAACCAATGTAAACTGTATAGGGTTTACTCTAACCAATATTTGATATCTGTTGTTTATAATAAACGATGGAATATATCCTTAAAACTTCAAAACATGAACTTGTGTCACTTTTTGTTTTTATGCTTCATCTCTCTTTTTGTTGTTTCGTTTTGCATGAATTTCCAATTTCTTTCTCATTAAAGATTCCCTTTGAAAGCTAGACCACCATTTTCGTCGTAGCACCACTACACTTCACTCCACAAGTTCTTGTTAGGCCATCATGTCTTTGTCACCGCTATAGTTCACCGTGAGTCACCATGAAGGTATATCTCCATGAACAGGTTTTTAACATTTGATTTATTTATATATTTTAGGAACAATCTTATGTATACTCAATTAAAGCAGGGATAAGTTTAATTAAATTCTTTACTAAAATTAGAAAACAATTAAATTAAGATTAAAATATAACATTAGAATTAAGAATTAAATTAAATTAAGCTAAATCATTAAAATTAATATTAGTAAAACTAAAATTATCATTAGTCAAATTAAATTACTATTACAAATAAAATCATAATAACATTACAATTAAGATTAAAATTAATATGAGATTATGCGAATCAAATTAATATTTATTTAGTTTTATTAGAAGTTTAAATTTCTTTAATTAAATTTGAATTTGAGATATAGGTATATATCTTTATTGATATTTTTGTTGTTGTAGTTGATATTCCTCTTCTTAATATGTTGACGATACCTGTATTAGTTTGGACGATACTTGTATTAGTTTGTAGGTGTCCAACTCTTGACAAATTGTAATGTTTAATTTTTAAAATTTGTAGTTTTAAAGTGTTCTGTTATCAAATCCACTTCATCTTTACATAGTTTAGATTTATCCTAAGATATTTAGTTTTATATTGAAACATTATAATCATATTATTAATTTTTCACTAATTAAATTAGTTAAATTCCATATATTAAATAGACAACAAGAAAGTTTTGAACGTGACTACTATATTATCTATTACATATGAATCATAATATATATCATTTTGTTTATTTAGAATAGGTAATATGTTAAGAAATTATATTTTTTTAGTTTAATTGTGGGCTATATATAACTATATATGTATATATATATATATATTTATATAATTATATTAACTGTTATTTTTTTAACATTTTTCTCAGATAGTTTTAATGAGTCATTTAAGATAGTATTAATGACTTTCTTAATTTTTCATATTAATTAGTTAAAATGTGAATCGTTTTTCTAAGAGGTTAGTAGAATAAAAGAGAGGTAAAGGGTTGGTCTCCAATATACCAAAATCACAAACACTCTTCTACTTAATAATGTCTCTCATGATTTAATATTATGGCTAAATTCATTATTCAGAACATTTATTATGTAGTTGCTATCATAATAAACTACTTAAAATACTTTTAAAAAAAATCCATACTTTTATAAAAAAAATATTTATTTTTATTGCACCTTTTTGTCTATGATGAATCATTAGACACAACTGAAGAAATTCATAAATCAGTAAGGTATTTTTTTATGTATTAGAAATTAGTATTTTTATGTTTAAAATATTGTATTATTTAAACACTGTGTTTAGAATAATATAACTGTCACAATCTTGATGTGCTTAGATAAATATTGATGTTTAAGTAGAATTTTGATAATTATAATCTGAACCAATATTAGATTTTAATTTTTTACAATTTGGTATAGTTGATTGAATTTATTTACAATTACAGGGTTGACACCTAACATAATATACCAACATTTTTTACTTTGTGTGTTTAATTTGGTGTTGTTAATACTGCGAAGGGATGTTCATTAAAAAAGTTGTTATTTTCATAAACTAAGTCAATGATCCTCACATGAAAAATCAACATCTTGTGTAATTGTTGTTGCAAAATCTTTTAAGCGTTAGATCTAAATAGGAAGTCTAATAAACTATAAAGATATTTATTTGTAAAAGCTTCACTTTTTCAAGTCTATTATCTTGATAAGGAGTGTTCATAGCTCATACCCTCTCCTCAAAGTGTTTTTCTTATAACCATTTAAACAACCTTTTGTTGTAACTAGGAATGATGATAATAAATTACTTGAGAATGTTATAATTATCTTAATGTTAAAAAATACTTATTCTTTATCACAAGGGAAAAAAATGAGATAATTTAGAATAACTTTGAATACTCAATGAAAGCCACAAATAATAATGATAACTCTTGTAATCAACTTTCCATATTCTTTACCAAATGTAAAAGAAAACTATATATAATTCGGTATTAATTTAAATCAATATAAAACTCTAAATATTAGATTGTCTCATCTATTATTCTTATTCTTGTCCTAGTTATTAGTATTGACTAGTTCTGACTTAACATAAAATTATAAAGATTGAATAGAGATTCTTCACTACATATATCTTCTCTACAACATGTGTGAAAGTAAGGTTGTAAACCTTATTATCTGAAAAGTCTCTAAATATTAAATTTGATTCTCCATTCTTGAGTATAGTAAAGTCTTGTACTTTTGTGTGTGAACATCTGTTAAAGTCATATTAAGAAACGTATCTTTCCTCATGTTGTCACAATATTTTAAATAAATTAAGCTTAATGAATATTTAATATGTAATTAGGTATTCAGTTAAACAGATTTTAGTTTGCGAAAGATTTTTAAGGAAGAGTCAATTTTGAATGAGAGAAACAGGAAAAAGAAAAGATTATCTGAAGCGATTTAAAGAAAGGCTAGGTCTGAGTGGGATAGGCAGTGTTTCCGTGAGCACAAGAATATGCATAGAGAAAGTAGCGACATATTGTCCTCACTCACCGTACCCAACGTTTGAAGGAGTTGGAGAGATGCAAAGTGATAAATCAAGTCATTTTCTAGCTATTCATCATAGATTAGGAGGAGCCAACAAATGTCACAAACAAAACAAAGAATGAAACTGCAGGATTTAAGATGATTCCATCAACTATGGATTTTTCTCCAACACATCCCTACTTCTCTTGCCTATTCAATAAGCCTACCCAATTCTCAGGCCACAACTCCACAAAAGTTAACATCAAGATTTTTTTTTACAAATACCCAAATTTAAATTTAAATAAAATTAATGTTAACTATTTATGTAGAGGTTAAAAATTACAATCCAATCCATTTCATACTAGCTTGATGTGAGTTATCACTTGAATTTAATTTAGCCTTTCCAAATTATGTTCAAAACAACCTAATATTTTTATTTATTTACGCTAACCAACCGTGGGTGGTTATAGAAATTTTTCCGTTATTTTTGTTGTTGCTTAATTGTGATATGAATAAACGTTTCCACCCATCAACAACAGAGTTTTGAGTAAACTTTATAGGTTTGTCGCTTGCCTAAATGGTCCAGACTCTAGAGGAGGCTCTACCCTGGTGATTTTGCTTTCTATTGCAAACATTCCCTGGCTATTTCTCACCTGGTGAATAAGATCTAATTTTTGAATAGACAAAGTGACATAGATCTAATTTCTCATATATATATATATATATATATATATATATATATATATATATATATATATATATATATATATATATATATATATATATATATATATATATATATATAT
>Ga0209700_108248_pt1 | contig 13570 bp, 8 predicted proteins | sample SiratroredBW_FD_187528 | JGI IMG/M metagenome (GOLD analysis project Ga0209700, IMG submission 187528) | Root nodule microbial communities of legume samples collected from California, USA - Siratro red BW (SPAdes) (version 2) | ecosystem: Host-associated > Plants > Roots > Nodule | place: USA... | reverse complement strand
ATTTTTGTGGTGCTTTATTGTACGGATTATAGATTTTATCATAGAATTCTGGAAAATTCTTCAAATTTTTATTAAAAAAATGGAGATTCTCTAAATACAAAACATTTTTAGAATTCCATCGTTTACTATTTGCTTTTTTAATTTTTTAGTATTTTTGACATCTTTTTTGTCTGTTTTACCTGTCTAAGGTTTTCAAAAAAATTGTAAAATTTTTGTATTGTTTTATTGTATGTATTCGAGATTTTATCAAAAAATTGAGATATTTGAAATCCAAAATTTCAACAAAATTCCATCATTTACTATTTCTTTTTTTTTAGCATTTTTGGCATTTTGTTTTCTATTTCACCTATCCAAACTTGTCCAAAAATTATGGAATTTTTGTGGTGTTTTATTGGAAGGGTTAGAGATTTTACCAACAATTTTTTGAAAATTCTAAAAGTTCGTTTAAAAAAAAATTCATATGTGAAATATATTTTTTTCAAAATTCTGTGATTTTACTATTTGTTTTTTTTTATTTTTTTTTATTTTTGACATTTTATTTTCAATTTTGTATATCTGTAATTGCCAAAAAATCTAGAAATTTTTATGTTTTTTTATTTATGGACTAGAGATTTTATCAAAGAATTTTAGAAAATTATGGAATGTTTTTCAGAAAAATATAGACATTTGAAATCCAAAATTCTTAATAAATTCCATCGTTTACTATTTGTTTTTTTTTTCTTCTTTTAGCATTTTGGTAATCTTTTTTTCCTATTTCACCTATCCAAACTTGTTAAAAAATTCTAAACTTTTTTGTGGTGCTTTATTGTACGGATTATAGATTTTATCAGAGAATTTTTGAATTTTTATTAAAAAAAATAGATACATTAAATACAAAACATTTTCTGAATTCCAACGTTTACTATTTGCTTTTTTATTTTTTAGTATTTTTGACATCTTTTTTTTTCTATTTTACATGTCTATGGTTTTCCAAAAAATTGTAAAATTTTTGTGTTGTTTTTTGTATGGATCCGAGATTTTAGCAAAAAATTCTACAAAACTATGATTTTTTTCAAAAAAAATTGAGATATTTGAAATCCAAATTTTCAACAAAATTCCATCGTTTACTATTTCTTTTTAATTTTTTTACATTATTGGAATTTTGTTTTCTATATCATCTATCCAAAGTTGTCCAAAAATTATGGAATTTTTTGTAGTGTTTTATTCGACGGATTAGAAATTTAATCAACGAATTCTGGAAATTTCTAGAAGTTCTTTTACAAAATTATAGATATGTCAAATATTTTTTTTTCAAAATTCTGCGGTTTACTATTTATTTTTTTATTATTATTTTTGACATTTTTTTTCTATTTCGTCTACCTGTACTTGTCAAAAAATTCTGGAAATTTTTATCATTTTTTATTTTATTGATTAGAGATTTTATCAAAGATTTTTGGAAAATCATGGAACGTTTTTCTAAAAAATATACATTTGAAATCCAAAATTCATCAAAAATTCAATTATTTACTATTTGTGTTTTTTATTTTTTTAGCATTTTTGGCATTTTTTTTCCTGATCACCTAATCAAACTTGTCAAAATATTCTAAACATTTCTGTGGTCCTTTGTTATACGAATTATAGATTTTATTTGAGAATTCTGGAAAATTCTTGAATTTTGATTTAGAAAAATTGAGATATTGTAAATACAAAACATTTTCATAATTCCATTGTTTACTATTTGCTTTTTAATTTTTTATTCTTTTTGACATCTTTTCATCTAGTTTACTTGTCTATGGTTTTCAAAAAATTCTTAAAATTTTTGTGTTGTTTTATTGTATGGACCCGAGATTTTATCAAAAAATTCTGCAAAACTATGGTTTTTTTAAAAAAGATTGAGATATTTGAAATCTAGAATTTCAACAAAATTCCATCTTTTACTATTTTTTTTTTTTTTTAGCATTTTTGGCATCTTGTTTTCTATTTCACCTATCTAAACTTGTCCAAAAATTATCGAATTTTTTGTGGTGTTTTATTGGAAGGGTTAGAGATTTTACCAATGATTTTTGGAAAATTCTAAAAGTTCTTTTAAAAAAATATTAATATGTGAAATATTTTTCTTTTCAAAATTTTCCGGTTTTACTATTTGATTTTTTATTTTTTTATTATTATTGACATTTTATTTTCAATTTCGCCTATGTGTAATTGCCAAAAAATTCTAGAAATTTTTATGTTTTTTTATTTTATGCATTAGAGATTTTATCAAAGAATTTTGGAAAATCATGGAATGTTTTTCAAAAAAATATAGACATTTGAAATCCAAAATTTTTAATAAATTCCATCATTTACTATTTGTTTTTTTTATTCTTTTAGCATTTTGGTAATCTTTTTTTCCTATTTCACCTATCCAAACTTGTCAAAAAATTCTAAACATTTTTGTGGTGCTTTATTGTACGGATTATAAATTTTATCAGAGAATTCTGGAAAATTTTTGAATTTTTATTAAAAAAATAGAGATACATTAAATACAAAACATTTTCAGAATTCCATCGTTTACTATTTGCTTTTTTAATTTTTTAGTATTTCTGACATTTTTTTTCCTATTTTACCTGTATATGGTTTTCCAAAAAAATGTACAATTTTTGTGTTGTTTTTATTGTATGGATTCGAGATTTTATTAAAAAATTCTGCAAAACTATGATTTTATTTTCAAAATAAAATTGAGATATTTGAAATCCAAATTTTCAACAAAATTCCATCGTTTACTATTTCTTTTTTACTTTTTTAGCATTTTTGGAACTTTAAATACAAAACATTTTCAGAATTCCATCGTTTACTATTTGTTTTTTTAATTTTTTAGTATTTTTGACATCTTTTTTTCTATTTTACCTGTCTATGGTTTTAAAAAAAATTAAAATTTTTGTATTGTTTTATTGTATGGATCCGAGATTTTATCAAAAAATTCTGCAAAACTATGGTTTTTTAATAAAAAAAATTGAGATATTTGAAAACCAAAATTTCAACAAAATTCCATCGTTTACTGTTTCTTTTTTATTCTTTTAGCATTTTTGCTTCTTTGTTTCCTATTTCACCTATCCAAACTTGTCCAAAAAATATGGAATTTTTTGTAGTGTTTTTTTAGAAGGGTTAGAGATTTTACACACGATTTCTGGAAAACTCTAAAAGTTCTTTTAGAAAAAATATAGATATGTAAAATAATTTTTTTTTTCAAAATTCAGCAGTTTACTATTGTATTTTTATATTTTTTATAATTTTTGACATTTTATTTTCAATTTCGTCTATATGTACTTGTGAACAAATTCTAGATATTTTTATGTTTTTTTATTTTATAGATTAGAGATTTTATCAAAGTATTTTGGAAAATCATGAAATATTTTTCTAAAAAATACAGACATTTGAAATCCAAGATTCTTCATAAATTCCATCGTTTACTATTTGTGTTTTTATTTTTTTAGCATTTTGGTAATCTTTTTTTCCTATTTCACCTATCCAAATTTGTCAAAAAGTTGTAGACATTTTTGTGGTGATTTATTGTACGGATTACAAATTTTATCAGAGAATTGTGGAAAATTCTTGATTTTTTTTTTAAAAATAGAGATACTTTAAATATAAAACATTTTCAGAATTCCATCGTCTACTATTTGCTTTTTTAATTTTTTAGTATTTTTGACATCTTTTTTTTCTACTTTACCTGTTTATGGTTTTCAAAAAAAATTTAAAATTTTTGTGTTGTTTTATTGTATAGATCCGAGATTTTATCAAAAAATTATGCAAAAATATGGTTTTTTTCTAAAAAAATTGAGATATTTGAAATCCAAAATTCCAACAAAATTCTATCGTTTACTATTTCTTTTTTACTTTTTAGCATTTTTGGTATTTTTTTTCCTATCTCACCTATCCAAACTTGTCCAAAAATTACGGAATTTTCTGTAGTGTTTTATTGGAAGGGTTAGAGATTTTAGCAACAATTTCTGGAAAATTCTAAAAGTTCTTTTAAAAAAAATATAAATATGTAAAATAATTTTATTTTCAAAATTCTGCGGTTTACTATTTGTTTTTTTATTTTTTTATTATTTTTGACATTTTATTTTCAATTTCGTCTATCTGTACTTGTCAAAAAATTATAGAAATTTTTATGTTTTTATATATTATGGATTAGAGATTTTATCAAAGAATTTTGAAAAATCATCGAATACTTTTCTAATAAATACAAACATTTGAAATCCAAAATTCTTCATAAATTCCATTGTATACTATTTGTTTTTTTTTTATTTTTTTAGCATTTTGGTAACCTTTTTTTCCTATTTCACCTATCCAAACTTGTCAAAAAAATCTAAACATTTTTTTGGTGATTTATTGTACGGATTATAGATTTTATCAGAGAATTCTTTAAAATTCTTGAATTTTTATTAAAAAAAATAGAGATACTTTAAATACAAAACATTTTTAGAATTCCATCGTTTATTATTTTCTTTTTTAATTTTTTAGTATTTTTAACATCTTTTTTTTTTCTATTTTACCTGTCTAGGGTTTTTAAAAAAAAATAAAATTTTTGAGATGTTTTATTCTATAGATCCGAGATTTTATCAAAAAATTCTACAAAACTATGTTTTTTTTAAAAAAAAAAAATTGAGATATTTGAAAACCAAAATTTCAACAGAATTTCAGCAGTTTCTATTTCGTTTTTAGTTTTTTAGCATTTTTGGCATTTTGTTTTCTATTTCACCTATCCAAACTTGTCCAAAAATTATGGAATTTTCTTTAGTGTTTTATTGGAAGGGTTAGAGATTTTAGCAACGATTTCTGGAAAATTGTAAAAGATCATTTAAAAAAAATATAGATATTTGAAACAATTTTTTTTTCAAAATTCTACGGTTTACTATGTGTTTTTTTATTTTTTTATAAATTGTGACATTTTATTTTCAATTTCCTCTATATGTACTTGTAAAAAATTATAGAAATTTTTATGTTTTTATATATTATGGATTAGAGATTTTATCAAAGAATTTTGAAAAATCATGAAATACTTTTCTAAAAAATACAGACATTTGAAATCCAAAATTCTTCATAAATTCCATTGTTTACTATTTTTTTTATATTTTTAGCATTTTTTTTCCTATTTCACCTATCCAAACTTGACAAAAAATTCTAAACATTTTTGTGGTGCTTTATTGTATAGATTATAGACTTTATCACAGAATTCTGGAAAATTCTTGAATTTTTATTAAAAAATAGAGATACTTTACATACAAAACATTTTCAGAATTCCATCGTTTACTATTTGCTTTTTGAATTTTTTAGTATTTTTGACATCTTTTTTTTCTAGTTTAGCTGTCTATGATTTTCAAAAAAATTAAAAATTTTTGTGTTGTTTTATTGTATGGATCCGAGATTTTATCAAAAAATTCTGCAAAACTACGGTTTTTTTTTTCAAAAAAAAATTGAGATATTTGAAATCAAAAATTCCAAAACAAATTCCATCGTTTACTGTTTCTTTTTTATTTTTTTAGCATTTTTGGTATTTTGTTACCTATTTCACCTATCCAAACTTGTCCAAACATTAGGGAATTTTCTGTAGTGTTTTATTGGAAGGGTTAGAGATTTTACCAACGATTTCTGGAAAATTCTAAAAGTTCTTTTAAAAAAAATATAACTATGTAAAATAAATTTTTTTTCAAAATTCTGCGGTTTACTATTTTGATATGATTCTATAAAAAAATTTCTATTTGTACTTGTCAAAAAATACTAGAAATTTTTATGTTTTTTATTTTATTTTATGGATTATAGATTTTATCAAAGAATTTTGCAAGATCATGGAACATTTTTCAAAAAAATATAGACATCATTTATTATTTGTTTTTTTTATTCTTTTAGTATTTTGGTAATCTTTTTTTCCTATTTCACCTATCCAAACTTGTCAAAAATTCTATACATTTTTGTGGTGCTTTACTGTATGGATTATAGGTTTTATCAGAGAATTCTGCAAAATTCTTGAATTTTTATTAACACATAGAGATACTTTATATACAAAACATTTTCAGAATTTCATCGTTTACTATTTGCTTTTTTAATTTTTTAGTATTTTTTAAATCTATTTTTCTATTTTACCTGTCTATGGTTTTGATAAAAATTAGAAAAAATTTTGTGTTGTTTTATTGTATGGATCCGAGATTTTATCAAAAAATTGAGATATTTGAAATCCAAAATTTTAACAAAATTCCATCGTCTAGTATTTCTTTTTTATTTTTTTAGATTTTTTGGCATTTTGATTGCTATTTCACGTACCTAAACTTTTCCAAAAGTTATGGAATTTTTTGTGGTGTTTTATTGGAAGGGTTAGAGATTCTACCAACAATTTCTGGAAAATTCTAAAAGTTCTTTTATAAAAAATATTGATATGTGAAATATTTAATTTTTTTCAAACTTCTGCGATTTACTATTTGTTTTTTTATTTTTTTATTATTTTTGACATTTTATTTTCAATTTCGTCTATATGTACTTTCCAAAAAATGCTAGAAATTTTTATGGTTTTTTTTATTTTATGGATTAGAGATTTTATCAAAGAATTTTCGAAAAACATGGAATATTTTTAAAAGAAATATTAACATTTGAAATCCAAAATCGTTCATCAATTCCATCGTTGACTATTTGTTTTTTTTATTCTTTTAGCATTTTGGTAATCTTTTTTCCCTATTTCACCTATCCGAACTTGTCAAAAAATTCTATACATTTTTGTGGTGCTTTATTGTACGGATTATAGATTTTATCATAGAATTCTGGAAAATTCTTCAAATTTTTATTAAAAAAATGGAGATTCTCTAAATACAAAACATTTTCAGAATTCCATCGTTTACTATTTGCTTTTGTAATTTTTTAGTATTTTTGAGATCTTTTTTTTCTATTTTACCTGTGTATGGTTTTCAAAAAAATTGTAAATTTTTTGTCTTGTTTTATTGTATGGATCCGAGATTTTATCAAAAAATTGAGATATTTGAAATCCAAAATTTTAACAAAATTCCATCGTCTACTATTTCTTTTTTACTTTTTTAGCATTTTTGGCACGTTGTTCGCTATTTCACGTACCTAAACTTATCCAAAAATTATGGAATTTTTTGTGGTGTTTTATTGGAAGGGTTAGAGATTTTACCAACAATTTCTGGAAATTTCTAAAAGTTCTTTTAAAAAAATATTGATATGTGAAATATGTTTTTTTCAAAATTCTGCGATTTACTATTTGTTTTTATTATTTTTGACATTTTATTTTCAATTTCATCTATATGTACTTGTCAAAAAATGCTAGACATTTTTATGTTTTTTTTATTATATGGATAAGCTATTTTATCAAAGAATTTTGGAAAATCATAGAATATTTTAAAAAAAAATATAGACATTTGAAATCGAAAATTGTTCCTAAATTCCATCATTTACAATTTGTTTTTTTTTATTCTTTTAGCATTTTGGTAATCTTTTTTTTCCTATTTCACCTATCCAAACTTGTCAAAAAAATTCCATGCATTTTTATGGTGCTTTACTGTACGGATTATAGATTTTATTGTAGAATTCTGGAAAATTCTTGAATTTTTATTAAAAAAATAGAGATACTTTAAATACAAAACATTTTCAGAAGTCCATCATTTACTATTTGCTTTTTAATTTTTTAGTATTTTTGACATCTTTTTTTCTATTTTACCTGTCTATGGTTTTTAAAAAAATTGTAAAATGTTTGTGTTCTTTTATTGTATGGATCCAAGATTTTATCAAAAGATTGAGATATTTGAAAACCAAAATTTCAACAAAATTCCATCGTCTACTATTTCTTTCTTATTTTTTTAGCTTTTTTCGCATTTTGATTGCTATTTCACGTACCTAAACTTGTCCAAAAATTATGGAATTTTTTGTGGTGTTTTATTGGAAGTGTTAGATATTCTACCAAAGATTTCTGGAAAATTCTAAAAGTTCTTTTAAAAAAAATATTGATATGTGAAATTTTTTTTTTCAAACTTCTGCGATTTACTATTTGTTTTTTTTATTTTTTTTTATTATTTTTAACATTTTATTTTCAATTTCATCTATATGTACTTGTCCAAAAATGCTAGAAATTTTTATGTTTTTTTATTTTATGGATTAGAGATTTTATCAAAGAATTTTCGAAAATCATGGAATATTTTTAAAAAAAATATAGACATTTGAAATCCAAAATTGTTCATAAATTCCATCGTTGACTTTTTGTTTTTTTATTCTTTTAGCATTTTGGTAATCTTTTTTTCCTATTTCACCTATCCAAACTTGTCAAAAAATTCTATACATTTTTGTTGTGCTTTATTGTACGGATTATAGATCTTAGCATAAAATTCTGGAAAATTCTTCAAATTTTTATTAAAAAAATGGAGATTCTCTAAATACAAAACATTTTCAGAATTCCATCGTTTACTATTTGCTTTTTTAATTTTTTAGTATTTTTGAGATCTTTTTTTTTCTATTTTACCTGTTTGTAGCGTTCAAAAAAAGTGTAAATTTTTTGTCTTGTTTTATTGTATGGATCCGAGATTTTATAAAAAAATTGAGATATTTGAAATCCAAAATTTCAACAAAATTCCATCGTCTACTATTTCTTTTTTATTTTTTTAGCATTTTTGGTATTTTCTTTGCTATTTCATGTACCCAAACTTGTCCAAAAATTGTGGAAATTTTTGTGGTGTTTTATTGGAAGGGTTAGATATTTTACCAACAATTTCTGGAAATTTCTAAAAGTTCTTTTAAAAAAAATATTGATATGTGAAATATGTTTTTTTTTCAAAATTCTGTGGTTTACTATTTGTTTTTTTATTTTTTATTATTTTTGACATTTTATTTTCAATTTCGTCTATCTGTACTTGTCAAAAAATGCTGGAAATTTTTATGTTTTTTTATTTTATGGATTAGAGATTTTATCAAAGAATTTTGGGAAATCATGGAATATTTTTAAAAAAATATAGACATTTAAAATCCTAAATTCTTTATAAATTCCATCATTTACTATTTGTTTTTTTTTTATTCTTTTAGCATTTTGGTAATCTTTTTTTTCCTATTTCACCTATCCAAACTTGTCAAAAAATGATATACATTTTTGTGGTGCTTTATTGTACGGGTTATAGCTTTTATCATAGAATTTTGGAAAATTCTTGAATTTTTATTAAAAAAATAGAGATACTTTAAATACAAAATATTTTCAGAATTCCATCGTTTACTATTTACTTTTTTAATTTTTTAGTATTTTTGACATCTTTTTTTTTTCTATTTTACCAGTCTATGGCTTTCAAAAAATTGTAAAATTTTTGTATTGTTTTATTGTATGGATCCGAGATTTTATCAAAAAATTGAGATATTTGAAATACAAAATTTCAACACAATTCCATCGTTTACTATTTCTTTTTTATTTTTTTAGCATATTTGGCACTTTGTTTTCTATTTCATCTATCCAAACTTGTCCAAAAATTATGGACTTTTTTGTACTGTTTTATGGGAAGGGCTAGAGATTTTACCAACGATTTTTGCAAAAATTCTAAAAGTTGTTTTAAAAAAATATAAATATGTAAAATAATTTTTTTTTCAAAATTCTGCGGTTTACTATTTGTTTTTTTATTTTTTTTTTTATTTTTGACATTTTATTTTCAATTTCGTCTATCTGTACTTGTCAAAAAATCATAGAAATTATGTTTTTATATATTATGGATTAGAGATTTTATCAAAGAATTTTGAAAAATCATCGAATACTTTTCTAAAAAAATATAACATTTCAAATCCAAAATTCTTCATAAATTCCATTGTTTACTATTTGTTTTTCTTTTTATTTTTTTTAGCATTTTGGTAATCTTGTTTTCCTATTTCACCTATCCAAACTTGTAAAAGAATTCTAAACATTTTTGTGGTGCTTTATTGTACGAATTAAAGATTTTATGTTAGAATTCTGGAAAATTCTTCAATTTTTATTATAAAAATAGACATACTTTAAATAGAAAACATTTTAAGAATTCGAGCCTTTACTATTTACTTTTTTAATTTTTTAGTATTTTTGACATCTTTTTTTTTTCTATTTTACCTGTCTATAGCTTTCAAAAGAATGTAAAATTTTTGGGTTGTTTTATTGTAAGGATACGAGATTTTATCAAAATATTCAGATATTTCAAATACAAAATTTTAAAAAAATTCCATCGTTTACTATTTCGTTTTTATTTTTTTAGCATTTTTGGCATTTTGTTTTGTATTTCACCTATCCAAACTTTTCCAAAAATTATGGAATTTTTTGTAGTGTTTTATTGGAAGGGTTAGAGATTTTACCAACGATTTCTGGAAAATTCTAAAAGTTCTTTTAAAAAAATATTGATATGTGAAATATTTTTCTTTCATCAAAATTCTGCGGTTTACTATTTGTTTTTTTATTTTTTACTATTTTTGACATTTTATTTTCAATTTCGTCTATCTGTACTTGTCAACAAATTATAGAACTTTTTATGTTTATTTATTTTATGGATTAGAGATTTTATCAAAAGAATTTTTGCAAATCATGGAATATTTTTCTAAAAAATATAGACATTTGAAATCCAAAATTCTTCATAAATTCCATCGTTTACTATTTGTTTTTTTTTTATTTTTTCAGCATTTTGATAATCTTTTTTTCCTACTTTGCCTATCCATCCAAACTTGTTAAAAAATTCTAAACATTTTTGTGGTGCTTTATTGTACGGATTATAGAATTTATCAGAGAATTTTGGAAAATTCTTGAATTTTTATTAAAAAAATAGAAATACTTTAAATACAAAACACTTTTAGAATTCCATTGTTTACTATTTGCTTTTTTAATTTTTTAGTATTTTTGACATCTTTTTTTCTATTTTACCTGTCTATGGTTTTAAAAAAAATTAAAATTTTTGTGTTGTTTTATTGTATGGATCCGAGATTTTATCAAAAAGTTCTACAAAACTATGGTTTTTTTTTTCAAAAAAAATTAAGATATTTGAAAAGCAAATTTCAACAAAATTTCATCGTTTACTATTTCGATTTTAGTTTTTCAGTATTTTTGGCATTTTGTTTTCTATTTCACCTATCCAAACTTTTCAAAAAATTATGGAATTTTCTATAGTGTTTTATTGGAAGGTTTAGAGATTTTAGCAACGATTTCTAGAAAATTCTAAAAGTTCGATTAAAAAAATATAAATATGTAAAATAATTATTTTTTTCAAAATTCTGGGTTTACTTTTTGATTTATTTTTATTTTTTAATAATTTTTGACATTTTATTTTCAATTTCGTCTATATGTACTTGTGAAAAAATTCTAGATATTTTTATGTTTTTTTATTTTATGGATTAGAGATTTTATCAAAGAATTTTGGAAAATAATGGAATATTTTTCTAAAAAATAGAGGCATTTGAAATCCAAAATTCTTCATAAATTCCATCGTTTACTATTTGTTTTTTTATTATTTTTTTAGCATTTTAGTAATTTTTTTTTTCCTATTTCACCTATCCAAACTTGTCAAAAAATTCTAAAGATTTTTGTGGTGATTTATTGTACGGATTATAGATTTTATCAGAGAATTCCAGAAAATTCTAAAATCTTTTTTTAAAAAAATATGGATACTTTAAATACAAAACATTTTCAGAATTCCATAGTTTACTATTTGCTTTTTTAATTTTTAGTATTTTTGACATTTTTTTTTCTATTTTACCTGTCTATGGTTTGAAAAAAAAATTTAAAATTTTTGTGTTGTTTTATTGTATGGATCCGAGATTTTATCAAAAAATTCTACAAAACTATAGTTTTTTTTTTCAAAAAAAATTGAGATATTTGAAAACCAAAATTTCAACAAAATTCCATCGTTTACTATTTCGATTTTAGTTTTTTAGCATTTTTGGCATTTTCTTTTCTATTTCACCTATCCAAACTTGTCCAAAAATTATGGAATTTTCTGTAGTGTTTTATTGGAAGGGTTAGAGATTTTAGCAACGATTTCTAGAAAATTCTAAAAGTTCTTTTAAAAAAATATAAATATGTAAAATAATTATTTTTTTCAAAATTCTGCAGTTTACTATTTGATTTTTTTTATTTTTTGATAATTTTTGACATTTTATTTTGAACTTCCTCTATCTATACTTGTTAAAAAATTTTAGAAATTTTTATGTTTTTATATATTATGGATTGGAGATTTTATCAAAGAATTTTGGAAAATCATGGAATACTTTTCTAAAAAATGCAGACATTTGAAATCCAAAATTCTTCATAAATTTCATTGTTTACTATTTGTTTTTTTTTAGCATTTTGGTAATCTCTTTTTCCTATTTCACCTATCCAAACTTGTAAAAAAATTCTAAACATTTTTGTGCTGATTTGTTGTACGGATTATAGATTTTATCAGAGTATTTTGGAAAATTCTTAAATTTTTATTAAAAAATAGAGATACTTTAAATACAAAACATTTTCAGATTTCCATGGTTTACTATTTGCTTTTTTCATTTTTTAGTATTTTTGACATCTTTTTTTTCTAGTTTACCTGTCTATGGTTTTCAAAAAAATTTAAAATTTATGTGTTGTTTTATTGTATAGATCCGAGAATTTACCAAAAAATTCTACAAAACTATGGTTTTTTTTCAAAAAAAATTGAGATATTTGAAATCCAAAATTTCAACAAAATGCCACCGTTTACTATTTCGTTTTTAGTGTTTTAGCATTTTTGGCATTTTCTTTTCTATTTCACCTATCCAAACTTGTCCAAAAATTATGGAATTTTCTGTAGTGTTTTATTGGAAGGGTTAGAGACTTTAGCAACGATTTCTAGAAAATTCTAAAAGTTCTTTTAAAAAAATATAAATATGTAAAATAATTATTTTTTTCAAAATTCTGCAGTTTACTATTTGATTTTTTTTATTTTTTGATAATTTTTGACATTTTATTTTGAATTTCGTCTATATGTACTTGTGAAAAATTTTTAGATATTTTTATGTTTTTTTATTTTATGGATTAGAGATTTTATCAAAGAATTTTGGAAAATAATGGAATATTTTTCTAAAAAATAAAGGCATTTAAAATCCAAAATTCTTCATAAATTCCATCGTTTACTATTTGTTTTTTTTTGTTTTTTTAGCATTTTGGTAATCTTTTTTTCCTATTTCACCTATCCAAACTTGTCAAAAAATTCTAAACATTTTTGTGGTGATTTATTGTATGGATTATACATTTTATCATAGAATTCTGGAAAATTCTTGAATTTTTATTAAAACAATAGAGATACTTTAAATACAAAACATTTTCAGAATTCCATGGTTTACTATTTGCTTTTTTAATTTTTTAGTATTTTTGACATCTTTTTTTTTTTATTTTACCAGTCTATGGTTTTGAAAAAAAAATTAAAATTTTTGTGTTGTTTTATTGTATGGATCCGACATTTTATCAAAAAATTCTGCAAAACTATGGTTTTTTTTTTCAAAAAAAAGTGAGATATTTGATAACCAAAATTTCAACAAAATTCCATCGTTTACTATTTCGATTTTAGTTTTTTAGCATTTTTGGCATTTTATTTTCTATTTCGCCTATCCAAAC
>Ga0209700_108246_pt1:0-12500 | contig 13573 bp, 11 predicted proteins | sample SiratroredBW_FD_187528 | JGI IMG/M metagenome (GOLD analysis project Ga0209700, IMG submission 187528) | Root nodule microbial communities of legume samples collected from California, USA - Siratro red BW (SPAdes) (version 2) | ecosystem: Host-associated > Plants > Roots > Nodule | place... | reverse complement strand
TGTTGTGGTAAAAGAGAATGATGAATCACTCACAGAAGCACTTCTCCCTTTCTTCTCTTCATCCAACAGTTCTCTAATTGGAAAATATGCAGCTTTCTTGCACAGGTCAAATAGATCCGAACCAGTGTAACCTTCACATAAGAAAGCTATATGGTCATAGTCAATGTTTTCTTCAATCCTCTCACCCTTCAAGATAACATTCAATATTTCAGCCCTCTCCCTTTGGTCCGGAATACCAATTTCAAATGCTTGAGGAAGTCGTCGAAGTATTGCTTCATCAAGTTCTGAAGGACGATTAGTAGCAGCAAGAACCATAACCTGAGCATTCTCTAGACAATAAATTAAAAGCCATCAAATTATAAACCTTTGACAAGTACAAATAATAATGCTAAATAGAGCTGCATCAATTCACAGGTTTTGCATGAACCTTGGAAGAGAAGTATAAAACACGTTTAAAACTTACGATCAGTAGTAAAACCATCCCACAGAGCCATGAATTCAGTTTTCATGTTTAACAACGCCTCATGATCTGTTGTACGACGCTGACCCAAAAAGCTGTCAACTTCATCAATGAATATGATGGCGGGCTGGAGCTTATGAGCTAGGCTAAATATGGCACTCACTGCAAATGAAAAGCAGATCACCAACACTAATCCAAACAAAAGACTTTAACAATTCAAACTGTGACCCATATTGTTTCAATATAGCTATCAGTTGTTTTAATTAAGCTTAACTAAGTTTTAAGTACTTTATAAATTTCAGTATTTTCAATTGAATCTTTAATAAAGAATTTCGTTCTATTAAGTGATCAAAATACTTTTTTATATTTGTCCCTGTTGTTTGATTTTGCTACCTCATTATTCCAGTCTCCAACTTACTGGTTAACCTGTTTATTTCCTCTCCTGATCTTCTCCAACTCACTCCTTTAACGAGTTGGAGGAGATTGAAGAGGGAACAAGTGAGTTGGATGGAAAGACGGAAGTAACAGTCACTCCATCCTATTGACGGCAAAAATCAAAGGGTAGGGTGTTTAAAAGTATTTTGAACACTCAATAGAATGAAAATTTTTAATAGAGACTCAATTAAAAATATTCAAATTAATGAAGTATTTAAAACTTAATCAAGTCTTTTAGTTATCTGCAAAAACATCCACCAAAGTAGACAAAGTCGGATCCTAAACAGATAAGAGATACAATTGCAAATGATGAAATCATAACACACGGAGCTACCTGCATAGAAAACTATATGAATGCATGTAGAAAATAACACACAAAAGGTATAATAAATATAAATCACAATTGTGATAATGCACAACCCTTATAACAAAACTAAGGATTCTAAGTTCTAACCTACCAAAGAGAATAACAACTGCAATACTCAACACCAGCCAGAAATAAGAGAACGAAATCGAGGGGCACAATTGAGAAGCAGCACCCACAATTAGTAAACTCAATGTCAAATTGCCTCAAAATGTAAGGACTGGAAAAGTAGGTATGACGTTGAAGTAGGCCTAAGATTTGGAGAATGTATGAGAAGAGAAACAAGGGTGTAACAGAATAGTTAAGGAGTAAGAGCGGTAGAAGAAATATAGGGTGGAGGAAAGAGATAAAGGAAATACGGGGAAAGATATTGCGGAATTCTTTTATGTCCAGGGGTTGTTAACCTCTCTTGAGGAGCTGCTCTGCGGCAGTAGGAATCATCATCCCGCTGTATTTTGTACTTCATTTTGAGGAATAATATGTATATCCTCTCAATTTCCCCTTTACTGTTCTTCTACTTTTTAGGTTTCTTAACAAAATTGATTTCCAATATGTATTCTTTCCATATCAACATATGCAATACAGGAATAAATATAGAAACATTTTCCTATTTACCAATAAAAAAACATACTTTCTCTAAAACCAAAATGACAGAGGCTAAAACAATATCTTCTCCCATGGTTGGTAATAAGAACTATTCTTTTATAGAATTCAAGTAAAACTTTAGGGACCAAACCTTGGTTACAAGTTTCAGCAAAAGCACAAAATACCAACAATAAGATCAAAGCCAGAAAATTAGAACCTGCCTTGTGCCAACAGCCAAACCCAAAATATCCCAAGTGAATCCTATCGTCCCTCCTCACCTTCCATTTCCTTATATCCCTCCCCTGAGCTGATTTCAGCATCTCTCACTCCTCCTTTTGCCACATATGCAGTTTGTTATGATCATGCATAAATGTTGTTTCCTCCTTACTTTCCATTTTACCCCTATCTGCTCTTCTCCTATAGTATTGTTTTAAATGGACGCCCACTTGGCTGAGGCCCATCAATACCCCCTCCACCATCGAGCAGCACCCAAGTGATGTCCTCCTAGGGCACCCCAGCCCACTGTATAAGTACCCCCTCGTTTCCATTCAACAACTTACTAGTTGTTAGCAGCTACAGGTTCAAATTACAATTCCAGTTCCCTTCACAAGAAAAGTGGAAGTTCTTGACTTGGTTGTCTAATCTTAGTCACATTTTTAGTTGAGAAATGTGAAAAATTGGATGCAGTCTTGCTGTCTTCGGAATAGAAGTTTATAAGCAACAACACCAATCTTTTCCAAGACCTTGAACGGCCCATAAAACCTGGGACTAAGTTTTTCATTAACACATCTTGCCAAATGATCCCAATATATAGGGTTGGGCCTTTAAGTAAACAATGTCTCCAACCTGAAATTCCACCTCCCTCCTACCCCAATCAGCATGTTATTTTTAGGTTAGTCAAAATCGAGATTTTACACAAGATCAGAAAGGAAAATAGATCATAAATCGGAAGATCATAACACTAATTGTAAGATCCTACAAATTCTATGAAATTCATATATGCACACACAAAATCATTATATTTCACTCAAAATTCATAATTGAACTTCAATTCAACTTCAATTCAACAGCATGACAAACAAAAAAATATATAATAAATATATAAAATCATTAGGTGTAAACATTGTATCTTAGTTATATACGAATAACTCCTTCATAGTTACAAATCAATAAACCAATAGCTCCATCCTATTTCCAAATAGGAATTCTATTCTATTAACAAAATAATAATCCATCTAAAGCAAATAATCTTGTAAGTTAAATTCATAATCTCAATAAAGACCCTCAACTCCATCATTTTCATCTCCTTTACCATTCAAATCTAAAATATCTAAATCATGCTGATCTAAAGTTTCATCCTCCTCAACTTGGATTGGAACCAAGTTTTCATCCAAATCCAAGTTGTCTACATCCAAACTTAATGTTCATTCTACTCATGCTCATCTTCCATAATCCATTCATCGACGAACAATCATCAATATTAATTTGAATTGGTTTTCTTGTTTGCTTCTTAGTTAATTTTGCTATGTTTTACCCTATTTCTTCTCTTTGTATGGACCTACTTGATCACACCTCTCGTATGATCTTTGATACAATGAGTAGAGGGAAGAGCAAAGATCAAAAGCCTGAACTAGATTCCTAGATACTGAGATAAGTACAGCACATAGGTGCAACATGAAGCAATTTCCTAATAAAACTACTTTTACCTACATTTAATACCTATTATAACACTCCTCCCCAAGTTGGAGCCTACAAATTGCATGTACCAAGCACGGAAGAAATAAATTCAATTTGAGGTCCCCTTGTGGACTTTGTTAACACATATGCAAGTTGATCATTAGATTCGACAAACTCCGTACAAATTTCCTTGCACAACAACTTTTTCCAAATAAAATGATAGTCAATTTCAATGTGTTCAGTTCTCTCATGGGATATTGGATTGAAGCAATGTGGAGAGTAGTTTGGTTATCATACTACATCTTCATTGTCAGAATCTCAAACAAGTTTAGTTCTTGAAAGAATTGTCTCACTTTTCAAGTAAGAGATGCCATTGCCCTAAATTCAACTTCAGTAGTTGGTGGTCGCGTCACTACATTTTGTTTCTTACTTTTCCAAGAAATAATATTTCCTCCAAGGAAGACACAATATCCTCTAGTAGAGTGTCTCTCAACAGGGGATCCTGCCTAGTCCACATCACAATACCCAGAGATTTAGATGCTTCCTTTATCTTCATAGAGGAGACCTTGTCTAGCTTTTCTAAGGTACCTTAGGATACAAATGATAGAATTCCAATGGCCAATACAAGGAGCATGCAAGAATTGACTAACAACACCAACAGCAAAAAAACAAATCAAGTCTAGTAATAGTAAGATAAATAAATTTTTCGACCAATAATATATATCCTTTTTGGACCTAAATCCTAAACCCATTGACATCCAACTATTTTCTTCCCAGGTAGAAGGAAAATTAACTCTCATGTGCCATTCTGGTCAAGAGCCTACATCTCTGCAATCATAACTTGTCGCCCTTCAGAATTTCAAGTACTTCATTCACATTTTTTGGAATGGTAATAGAAGACATTGAGGATGGAAAAGAATAATACGAAGGAGACAACTTGTGATAGCTAAGAAAATTATAAATAGGACGTGGATTATGGGTATAACGAGTACCTTCTCGGAGGGCAATGGGCAAGGATGAATCACCATTACTAGGAGTTGTGGCATTGAGTGACGATCGAGAAGAACTTGAAGAAGAGGATTCACCTTGGAGCATTGGACTAATCATTTGGGTCTTGTGTTGGTAGGTAATAAGAGAAAGTGATGATGGTTCAAAAGGATTTTGAACAGGATTGGATTGTCAAAAGCACTAGGATAACATAATTAACTAATGCTATAGGGAGGACCTCCTAGATGGAATGAACATCTTGAATAGATAGATGATGAGAAGTAAGAAGTCTGTTCAACAAAAGTAACATTAGCAGACAAGTAGTACTTCTTGATTTCAAGAGAATAACACCGATACCCGTTTTGAAGTCGAGAATAGCCCAAGAAGACACATTTAACAGCATACACAGAGTTTATCTAATCCTGGAGACAAATCATGAACAAAACATACTCAACCAAACACATGGGGAGAAATAAAAAAGAGAGGATCATTTGGAAAAATAATGGAATAAGGAACCTTATTGCTGAGAGAAGATGGGATTCTATTAATAAGAAAGCAAACAGTTAAGATTGCATCGCCCCAATGATGGACCGGTTTGGCACCAAGCAATAGGATTGGTTGAGGTGTGTGAGGACAAGTAGATTGGTCTAAAATTCCATGCGAACTTAAAATTGTAGAGAAATTAGAGGAGAAGTACTTTTTGGCATTGCCACTTAAAATTTTAATTACTTAGCCAAATTGATTTTTTATTTCATTCAAAAAAGATATAAAGATAGACAATAGTTCATAACAATCTTTTATTAGATAAACCCAAGTACATCTAGAATATTCATCAATGAAAGTAACAAAATATCGTAAATCAAAAGATGAGACAAGTGTTGGTTCCCAAATATTAGAATGATAATAAAAAAAACAGAATGACATCTTTCCTAGTTGACATAACTCGTCTTGATAAAGGGACAAAATGTTTCAATTTTGACAAGTGAGGATATCCAAAACTATCATGTAAAAGTTTAAAAGATGGAGATGCAAAACAAGATACATGTGGATTAGTTCCAAAATAGTATAAACCTCTCAATTCATGTCTTTCTCCAATCAGTTGGCTCGTGCCACATTCCTATATAACAAAGGAATTTGCATCAAAGGTTTATTGAATAGTTTAAAAACGTTGTTAATTGACTTAATGAAATAATGAAAGGACAAGTAGGAACAAAAAGAACATTTAGGGAAGGAGAAAAGGAAACTTGACCAACCCCCTTTGAGGAAACTTACGGTGACTGACAATGAAAGACGGAGACAGAGGTGACCAAGGCTCTTGATACTAACTTGAAGAAATTAAATGGGAAACTTACAGTGTATTCAACTTACACTGCATAACCTTATTGATGTGTGTGTGTGTATACACACACATATATGGTTACAAGAAGAGGCAAAACCCTAACCTTAAAGATAGGTACATACAAAGGAAAATAACAATAAAAATAATATTACATTTCATCAAGAAGGAACAATATTAGGGGAACCATAATTGTAGGGTGCCTAGAATCATCTTTATAGAAGCATTGAATGAAGAATTAAACCAAATCTCAACCCATGCCAACCACTTTTCCCACTGTTTAGGATGGTCATTGACAAAGCACCTTAAGTAGGCTTCGGTCATGTGGTTAGTAACCTCCATTTGGTTGTTAATTTGGGAATGGAATGCAGATCTAAATTTTGGTTTGGTTCCAACCAATCAAATTAGCTGCAGCCTAAATGTACTATTGAAAATCTATTCCTATCAGAAACAATGAAATTAGGGAAACCATACAACCTACACTTTCCTTCACAAAGACAACAGTTACCTCCTTAGCCAAGTATAGGATGAAGCAAAGGAATGAAATGAGCATACTTAGGCTATCCACAATAACCATGATGGTGTCAGCTCCCCTAGCCTTGGGAAGTCCCCCAATAAAGTCCATGGAAAAATGTTCCCAGACATGGTTTGTAATAGGCAATGGTTGGAGCAATCCAACAACTTAGTCCCCCATTTCAGCTGCTCTCCCACCGAGACCCTTTGTTCCAATAAATATTTCCAACTCATCTAATTTGTTCTAATAATAAAATGTAGGCCTAACAAATATTGGTACTACTTTTGCCAGCAATCAGTATTGCCATAAGCTCACGTTCATACATTGGTTTGACCTTACTTTTGTCAGAGAGAGCATGACTAATAAAAGCCAATGGTCAACCTCCCAATTTCATATCCAGAAGCATCAGTCTCCATCACAAATGGCAACGCAAAATTTGGCATAGCCAATGTGGACAGATTCTCCATTCCTTTTCTAATTGCTCAAAAGCATGTTTTGCTTCCTCCAACCATTTGAAATTGTTCCTTCCAATATCTGTGTGTACGGTTTAGCAATCACCCAATAATTGTGTACAAAGCAGGGATAGTGACCTATCAACCCCGAGAATCCCCTTTAGCCTTTGATATCCTTAGGGACCAGCCAATGCTTCATTGCTGCAACCTTTGATCAGGTAAAATGACCCCCCAGCTGAAATGATATGCCCGAGATATTCCAAATGTTTTACTCCAAATTTACACTCCTTATTATTGACCCACAACTCATTACTATGCAACAGTTGAAAAACCACTTGCAAATGGTCATTTTATGAAGAAAAATCCAGGCTGTACACTAGGATATCCTCAAATTATACCAACGCAAATTTTCAGAGATAAGATCTAAAAATTTGGTTCTTAAGAAACTACTTAAAAAATCCAAACTATTTTTCAACCATAGCCACCACATATTTTTCAACCAAAGAAACTATTTTAAAAAGAAAATCTAATCAATTATGATCACATTAGTCATAGGCCCAAATATGTTTAATCTCATATTAACCAAACTATCAAAGAAATCATTTCCAGAAAATTCAATAGATTGCATGACAAGGTTTTATTAATATGCAAAAGAAATCCTTGTGAATTGAATAGAAGGTATTAAACATAATGCATGCATACCAAGTTTCTGGGCATCTCCAAACCACTTGCTCATCAGGTTTGAAATCCTAACATTGATGAAAACTGCTCCAGACTCCTTAGCAATAGCTTTGGCAAGCATGGTCTTCCCCGTGCCAGGTGGTCCATACAACAGGACACCCTTTTGTGGGCCAAGAAGTTTACCATGAGAAAACAAGTCAGGTCTTCTTAGAGGCAGAATAACAAGTTCATATAGAGCTTGTTTTGTCGTTTTCAGTCCTCCAATAGAGTCAAACTCCACATTAATGTGGTCAGGATTGATAACATCGCATGCTATGACATCCTGTACAAGATAAAATGCTTATACTTAAAAGTAACCTTAAATATATTCCCTCCATTTAACATAAAATTAGAACATAGATCTTTCGAAATAAAATAAGACAATATATCCCCATACAGAATATGTAAGAAAAAAGTTTAAGTAATTTATTTATGTCAATATGATTATGAATTCAAACTTATTCCATCTTTCAGACACAAATTGATCAATAGTATAACCCCAGTTCCAGAAAACTCATTTATAATCACATGAAACTAGAAATCCAACTGGAAAACCAATGCAAAAAGACCTTTCCCACCCATTCGCCTGTCACTCAATAAAACTCTGCACAACTAGGCATTCCATGTGAAATTGTTCCAGAAAGAACCATAGTATAGAAAAGGAATCAGGAAAGTGAAATAAGGATCACATTACTAATCTGCACAACAAATGAAAAAATAACATTGGCTTCTATAATACGTATAAGTAACCCTTTTGACAAATCCAGCAACATTGCATGTACTAAGCAAGACTAAAACCATTACCAAAAAATTCAAATATGTACAATACAGCTGACTGGATTCTTCACTAACCCTATTATATCTATTCCTTAAAATCCTTCTTAGTCTAATAATGGCACTTCAAATAGCCAACAAACAAAATCAAATATCACACCAAACCCATTGCAGCATGTAAAGAATCATACATCAAGCTTCAACAATATGTTCAGAAGGCACACGACAAGCATTTAATTTGTTGCATAATTGTGAGATAACCCAGCCCATGCTTTCTGACAAACATATGTTTTCACCCATCTTTGAAGGCAACAATTAAGAAACTAACCTGATGCCCTTGCTCGGATAAGTTTCTGTGTACACATTTAATACAGAAAAAATATTAAGTAAAAACAAAATATAACTCTTCAATTAGTTTATTCATTTATGAAAAATCAAATTTCGTTCGGAGAAGCCAATACAATAAGAGTTTTCACAAATTAAGGTAAACTTATTTTATTAACTGCTAAGTACTTACAAAGAAATTTATCCAGACAGAAAACAACTCATGTTTGTGATAAATGTGTAAAGTATTTAAAAATTAAGACAAAAGAACAGAAGAGAGAAAAAAAGAAATTAGTCACCTCGTAAGGGTTTGTGTTAACAAGAGGACGACCGAGGCGCTTGGCTATCTCTTTTTTGTGGTGAAGTGCCTTTTTGGAAGCCTCGCGATTCGGGTCGAGTTGTCGGAGGCCAACAAACAAGACCAAGCAACTCAGTGCTGCGCTAGCTGCGTACAGAACCAGCTCTTGAACCAACTTCGACTCTGATAAACGACCCATATCATGTGTTTGTTAAAAGACCAGAACCGTTCACGAAAAGGGAAGTGGCAACCTTTAATCTTTTGTTTCTTTTATCTTCTCTTCGGACTCACGAATAGGGGTGGGAAACACCATGCTGACGGACAATCACATAGATGATTCACGAAAATTAACCGACTTGCTTGACTAAAACCTAAGCTCAAAGTTTGTCATATTACGAAACTAGATTTCAAATTTAAATTATTTCTCATAGAAATATTATTTATTTTATATTCATATTTTAGTTTTTCAAAATATACATACTAGTACAAGAATTAATTTTAGAGAAGTTAGGGATGTATTAAATATAATTACATTAAAATAAAAAAGTTAAATAATTAATTTTTAATTAAATAAACATATTAAATATATTAGCAAAACACATTGGTTTTTAAGTCTCTATTTGGATTTCTTTTCTTGTGTTATCTTATTTTGGTGAGTTAAATTTAATATATATATATATATATATATATATATATTGATGTTAGTTTTATATATTTATTTAAATAAAAGTATATGTATTATTCTCTTATATACTTTATGTGTAGTATATAATTTGAATGAAAACAATATTTAAAAATTAATAATATAAATTTCACATTTACATGAAAGAAAAAAAATAAAGAAGTATATATATATATAATTTGAATTATGAAATAATAGTGTATAATTATTTTTAGAGATAATATTAATAGACTTAATATTAAGATATTAGATAGTTTAAACCTCACTAACAATCTTAAACTAGTAAATTATTTTTGAAATTTTAATAATAATAAATATTCTAAGTGTTTTATATATTTGAATATATTTAATTTATCTGAATATTTTAATATGTTGTTTGACGACAGTTGAAGGATTTATGAAATCATCTAGTGTTTATATAAAGTCTCACATTAGAAGATTTATCATACCATATTATCTTATAACTTGAATTTAATTAGTTGTATAAGTCATAATTATCAAATAATTTTTTAGATGTTTGAAATGATTTTATCAAATAGCTATATTATTTATGTATAGAAATTATTTAATTCAAATGGTCAATTAATTCTATGAATTTGGAAACAAATGCATGTATCAATGTTTATGATCAATTATAATTAATTATAATATCTATAAATATTGTTTGAATTGTTTCTATTTTTAAACAAATACAGAAACACTTTGTTGATTCATATCAAATCATTCCTTGTCAAGTGTCTATGATAGAGAAGATGTAGATTCTCGTTGATGTTCAAGAAAAGATCAAGTCTTAACTTTGCAAGACACAATGCTCATCTTCCAGTGTTTATATAAAGAGAACAAGTTGAAGATGAAGAATGCACAAGAATACGACACAATATAAATTATCTCAATTATTTCTATCTTAGTGATCTTAGTGTTTTTTGGGTGAGTTATAGCCTTTGTAATTCTTCACTTTGTGAAATTTACATTGTGAGCTTTGATTGTATTTTCTCCAAAAGTGTTATTTTTTTATTGAGAGGTATTAATATCAAGGTTAGAATAAGTGTAACCGGAAGTGGTTAGTGTACTCGTGAGAACTATAAGTAGTTAGTGTACTCATTTGTAACTAAGTTTCGTTAATGTACTCGTTTTTGTAATAATTCATTTTATTAGTAGAACCTGGACATAGTTCATGTGTTGGATGAACTATTATAAAAAAAATTGTATTGTTTGTTCTGCTTGTTTGTTTGATGGTCTAGTCTAGTCTACTGCAAAAAGAGTCTAAGGCTTTACTCAACCGCCTTGTAAAGCCAATTGTTCCAGTAGTTGGTTTCAGAGCTAACCTCTAGGGTTAGTTCTTAACAAAACAAGAGGAACGATCATGTTAGGCTCGATGAACTGTGATGGATGAGTTTTTAACCGTCCACCTTTGTTCAATGGTGAGAAATATGATTTCTAGAAGGTCAAAATGATATCCTTTCTTGGGTATAGCAATATAGACTTTTTAAACGCAGTAGAAAATGGCATATCTACCTTGTTTGATGCCAATGGTAAGTTACTTCCTCGTGATACATAGAGTGAAGTGGTTTTGAACCATGTCTCTATCTCTGAGGCCATTGGATGAAATTGAGTGGTCGACTGGTTCTATGTAGAGTAGGAAGACCTCTAATTGAGATTGTCACTATAAAGAAGATGCTTTGTAGGGAGAAGTTTCTAAAGACCTCATTGGGCATAAGATTGACTGCAAGTGTCTGACCAGTCAAGGAAAACTCTGGCAACAGTTGTGTAACAAGTTACTATTGCCTAAACATGGGTTTAAGGACTATGTTATAGAGTTTGGGAGTAGGTATTCCATTCAACCCACTCCATTTGTTGTTTTTGAATCAAGACCATGAGAGAAGGTATAATTACAATTTTTTATGCTACTTTCCTCAACCGTCTATTATGGCACCAAGGAATCTATCAAAGTTTTACAAGTTAGACGGTAGGACTCGCCAAGAGGATATAAAAAAGAATGGTTGTATTGTCAATCAACCTGACTTTTCCATCATCAATGTGAGGCAAATGCAAATGGATTTGTCTCTTGGAAGACAAGAAATGCCTCAATTGAACTTATACCACCTTTCAGAATATTGTCTTGCCAACCTAGAACCTCCTCATTTAGGAGCCTTTGAGAGTATTGCCTTCATGGAAGACAAGATTCAAAAGTTCATTGTTTAAGAGAATACTAGAGTTAAAAGGAAAAATAAGAGGGATGATAACCCTTCCATATTCCTCATCCATAACCATCACAAATCACATTGGGCAACCCAAACCATCCTCAACCTTCCAACCATCTACCAAGTACCTTAGCCTACCTGAAGGTGTTATTGTCATGAAAGATCCACCTACACGACAGAGAACCTTCTACCAAACTTTGTTAGACCCCTTAGCCCTGTTCTGCCTCACCTTGCTGCATAGAGGCTGATTAAAGAAGAAAAATTAGACGACACCATCAAAGTTTGGCCTATACTCAATCAGATGGTTTCCCTTTCTCCTCTCACGCCGAGGTTTTATGTCTCTTAGATGGATATTTAGATAGCATTGGCAACATCTTTGCCTAATAGTTTGCAAGGGATCAGACGACAATTGCTCTTTTCTTTTTTAAGATGACTCTTTTGTCAACACCCAATTTCGTTCAGACAAATAAAATTATTTCTTAAAAAAAAGGAAAATAAAAAAAGAAAAGTTCTGATTAAATTCTATTTGTTAGAAATAGTCTTTTATTTCATTTTAAATATAAAAAAATAGTTTAGAAAATAAAATTCATATAAAAAAACAGAGGGTTTTAGACTCATTTTATTTTTATGAAAAGAGAAAAACAAAAAAAAAAGAAGAAAAAAGAAAAAAAGAAAAAAAAGAAAGACAAAA
>Ga0209700_108243_pt1 | contig 13583 bp, 6 predicted proteins | sample SiratroredBW_FD_187528 | JGI IMG/M metagenome (GOLD analysis project Ga0209700, IMG submission 187528) | Root nodule microbial communities of legume samples collected from California, USA - Siratro red BW (SPAdes) (version 2) | ecosystem: Host-associated > Plants > Roots > Nodule | place: USA... | reverse complement strand
ATATATATATATATATATATATATATATATATATGCAGTGGCGGCTCAAGGTTTTAAGAGGCCTAAAGTGAATAAAAAAAAATGATACCTTTTTTAAATTAATAAAATAATTAAAATTATGATATTTTTATCTAAAATTTATTTTTCAAGCTTTTTTTGATGCAAAATTATATAATAAATTATTATAATTAATTTCATTTAATTTTTTTTTCAATAAACAATAAAGCTAATTCCTTTGATCTTTGTTGAGACATTTTTTATCTTAAATAAGATTTTATTAGTTTAAGTTTTGGAAAACTCCTTTCAGTTGAAACAACAAATACTAGAATTGTTAACATTATTCTATATGTTGTATATGCATTTGGAAAAGAATTTATTTTTTATATAATTAAGAATGTCAATTGGTTTATCATTTTCCAATCCTATAATCTCCTTTAAGATATTTAATTATGAAAATAAATCTAACCAATCAAGATCCAATAAATTATCATGTTTCAAATACTTTTCAAGGTTTAAGCATTTTTCTTTCAAAAGTACACAACCCAATAATTTTAATGAATTTCCTCATTTTTAATTTGATGAATATGTTCTTGATCAAATTCTACAATCATTTCTATCAAACTTAAAAAGTTTCTATTACTTTCTTGCTAGATCTTCTTATTTTTTCCACGCAAGGCTAAGTTATTTTTAACAAGAGTTTTAATAACAACAATAATTCTTAACAACACCTTTCCCCAGTGTTCTTTATCTCTATTTATTTGTTCTTGAACATGTTCATCTATTGTTTTACCTTATGACAATCTCATTTCCAGATCAATCCATGCTTTCATATTAATAATGTGTTCATCACTTATTTCATGGCTCTTTAAACTTAGCACTAAGATTTCTCCAATCTGTACTACCTTCGTTACCTAGTTTACTAGTACAACTAATAATATTAAACAATTTATAACAAAAACAGAATACTATATCTATATCTATAGAATAAATGATCCATCTTCTTTCATGTTTCTGCCTCTTAGAAAATTTTTGGATATAATATGATACAGAGTTTCTCCCTCTTAGACAATTTTTGGATATAATATGATACAGAAAAGTATCTTGAGTATTTATCTTTGGAAGATCTATATCAGTTATCCTAAAAGTGCCTTTTTTTACTAATAAGTCTCTTAATTTTGTATCAATATCCTCCCATTGACTTGGATCATATATATTTTTAATATTAGATTCATTTTATCTTGCAATTTCATTCTCATTATCATGAGTTTGTGAATTAGAATAACCTGATTCAAATTTTCTAGTTATCATATTTGTATATTTTTATATAAAATTAAAAATTATAATATCTGAATATAACTTATAAGTATATTAAAATAAGTCTAAGTTAAAAAGATAAAATTTGATTGTCAAGACAATAAACTTGATTGTAGAGTGAACACAAACTCTTCCTCAATCAATCTACTACTATAAGTCTCCAATCAATCTACTGCTCCAAGTCTCCAAGTAACGACACGCGCATAAATACACAGTATAAAATGATATATAAAGAGATGATATAAATCCGTTGGAATATAGGGAAGAGATAAATTAAAAAGTTTTGATATGTAAGATTCCTTGACTGTTCAATTTTTTTAAAATATTATTAATTTATTATAAGAAAGTTTCAAGAATATTATTCATTAAATAGTATTTATAGTATCGATACAAATATAAAGTTATTAAATAATATTTATAGCACCAATGTAAACTTAAAGTCAATTTAAATATTTAAATTTTTAATTAAAATTTTGTTAGTATAGTTTTAAAATTAAATACTTTTTTATTTTAAAATAATATGAGTATTAAAAATTTTTTAGGCTTTTGAGGCCTTGAGGCCTAAAGCATATTAAATTTTTTTGAGGCCTTGAGGTCTAAAGCATATTAAATTTTTTTGAGGCCTTTGAGACCTTGAGGCCTAAAGTGGTTGCTTTACCTGCTTGGGCCTTGAGCCACCCCTATATATATGTGCTGAGAATAATACAATTAAATGTGTTGAGAATGAGACAATTGAAAGCTGAGAGAAAAAAAAGAAGAAATCGTGTTTCTTTTATCATGTGTTACTACATGTTGGCAATGTGAGGTTCCCATAAGAAGGGGAGTTGACTGAAAAGAGGTAATGTTTATTTTGTCACATTAATGCTTATATGTTTAGGATTTAGGAAGAAGGTTGAAAAGAGGTAATGTTTCTTCTATCACACTCATATCTAGATGTGATAATTCAAATGACCGAACATACTGATATCATTTGTGTTATCTATATAAGACTTTGGCAAAACCTTAATAAATAAATAAATAAAAAAACTAAAATATAAGTTCAAAGATGTCACTCATACTCATAGGGTATTTCTTGAGCAAGGAGTATGTTGGATGGGGTTTAAATAGTAAATGAAATAGTGGATGGGATTAAAAGAAACAAGAAACAATGTGTTATATCTTAAAGGTTTATTTTGAGAAAGTATACAACTTCGCTCAAAGTAGAATTTCTTTATTTATGTCACTACAGAAAATCATTAAATAATAACTTATTTAGAAACCAAAAATAATTAATTACTATATTAACCAATTTAGAGACTAAAAATAATTATTATCAAAAAATTATTAAATAGTAACTTATTTAGAAACCAAAAATAATTAGTACTGTATTAACTAATTTAGAAATCAAAAATAACTATTAAAAAATTATTAAATAATAATTAACTTAAACACAAAAGTAATTAATTATTATAATAATTAATTTAAACCTTATTTTGTAATTTAAAATTTTATTATTATAATTAGATATTAAATTTGTAGTAGTTAATGATCATAAAATAATTATTTACGTAGAAATTATTTTTTGAAGTCTCTTATCTAGATGTAATTAGAAACTATTTTTAAGTAATTTTTATTATATTTAAAGATTAAACCTAACATAATTAGGTTTTAGGAGTTTAGGAGTGACTAAGAGAATGAAGGTTTTCAGTGAGACAACATAGTCTAGTAGGGAACTTACTCAAGCTTTGACATCATTTGTGTTGTGTTTTCAGACTTTGAATGTCGAAAGCCTTTATCAGAAGAAGAAATTGACACTCTCTTGTCTTAAGATTCTCTCAACGGAGGAGGTTACGTAACACTTTACTTCTATCCCGCAAATACCGATACCTACAAGATCCAGCGACTCCACCGCCTCCACTAGCACCTTTTACACATGGAATCCAGGTAGGTTTTTTTAGAAAATCTGTTCAATAACCATCTCTTATGGTTTGATAATCATTATTCATTGTTTCAAGTTTGCTTCCATGCCTATTTTGACGAATGCCTTTATTTTTCAATCCTTCGTGAATGTTGCATCCACTGTTTTCGTAATAATACATTTACACTTACACCATTTTTGGCTTTAGGCAATAACCGAAATTGTTGCCTAAAGCCAAAAAACCATTGCTTAAACCTTAGGCAACAGCTTGGCAACGGTTTTACAGCTGTAGGGTATGTGTCTGTTGCTATAGATTATAAGCAATGGTTTTTTCTCTAAGGCGACACATTTGTAAAATCGTTGCCTATAATGAATAATGCTTCATTAGGCAATGCTTTTTAGCCAACTTTTAGACAACGCTTTTGCTAAGGCAAAACTTTTTGAAATGTTGTATATTGTTTAGGCCACACTTATTTACTCGTTGTCTATTATTTAAACCACACTTATTTAACTGCAGCTTATTGTTTATACCACACATAAAATTATTTCCTATTGTTTAGACCACGCTTTTTAGCTGATGCTTATTATTTAGGCCACGTTTTTTTTACCTATTGTCTATTGTTTAGCCTACATTTATTTATATATTGCTTTTGTTTAACTATTCAAATTGTATATTCCACATTTATAATGTTTTTTTTTTAATTTTTATTATTCATTTATTTATAATATTTTAAAATTTTATATAAATATAATATTTTTTCAAACAAACAATATAAACATAATAATTAATTCAATAATTATATGAATAAAGATAGATAACAATGATAGTATAAAAAATATATTTAAAGTGCAAATTTAATTTGTTTTGAGTTACATACTTTAACTTGAATTCAAAATAATTAATAACAAATAATTCAAAGTAGATTACAAGAAACGTTCATACATCTATTTCGTCCTACTTTCAATACCATATTTAACTAGAATTTAATACAAGTAACAACAATCATTCAAGTATTTAGTCCTTCTCTCTATTATGATCTTCAAATTGATCTAAAATTAAACATACATAAAACAAGTAAAATATTCAAATCAAAATTGTGAAATTCTGAACATTAAAAAATTCTGAACATTAAGAAGCAAAATTAATTTCTTAAATATTTCATGTCATCCTAAATAACAGAAGCAAAACTAATTTCTTAAATATTCCAGGTCATTCTAAATAACAATTGTACATCTCTTGAGCTTATCAATTATGGAGATCCAGAACATTTATTATACTTTTACAATCCAAGGTACTACTTACCTGACCCTGCGAAATTGGTTATAACATTATAGTACAAAATGTCACATTATCATAGTATCACAATATCAAACCTTACTTTATAGAACTATTTTCCTCTTTTTCTAGAACCATATATAGAAACATACGAACTTTAACATATTCAAACCTTTATTTATCTTCCAATAAGTGATCAAACCTATCAAAATTGAATGCAAAGTTTTATTGCTTGGTCATAATAAGGAACATGTGTGGTAGCATATGACATTTACTACTTTACCTTCACAAATTATTTAAATTTTACAACGCACCACTTATAAACGACAAAACCTTCTTATTTCTCTATTATTAATGTCCAAAAGTATCTCTATTCCCTATTCATTTTACTCTGTCATCTGTGAAACATATGAGAATAACAATAGTACTGTTATCGTACATGACCAGTTGGCTCTAGCAACAACAATATCTCCTCTTGCTGATTCCCTGACTGCTCCAAGAACTGCTTCTTAGCGTATCGAATGCTCTGAAATCCACCGTCCCGGGAGGGGGGTCCTGCAGGCACTCCGACGCTCAAGTCAATTTAGGGTTAGAGTGTGCAGGAATAGAGATCAGAGTTTAGAGATACCTGGCTTGAGATTAGTGAGCCTTTATTTATAAGTGTAACAGTGGGCTTAATGGATCTCGACCCATTTTCTTCTGCTATATGATTTCGTAACAAACATTAATTACAGGATATTCAGTTACCATTTGTGCTTACCTGCAATATTCCTGTTTCTGACATACCCCACGTGCTCATCACAAGATGGTTATTTAGGGCTGTTGACTCTATGGTGGGTCCCGACCGAGGACATATTTCGGTCCGTCCACAGTGGTCGATCGGCCGTATAGTACAAGTACAAAACAGGATATTTTAGTTTTACCGAGCAAAGGTGTCAAACATGTTACTTCCTTCTCTATAACAACAAAATGGAAGCAATTAATATATTTACATTGATTCCTTTGTTTGCATTTCCAACTGAAAGGAACTTATTATTTACTTGCAACAAATACAGAAAAAATGCACGCTTCAGTAGGAACCAAGTATAGAATCAAATGAAAAAAATATATAATATAAAATATAATTCACAAGCATACTGATATAGGAAAGCGTACTTTGGAAAAATTTGATGAGTTGCAAAGAATATTTAAGTTCCAGTAAATACGAGTAAGAAGGAAATCTAGAGCAAATCATTGTCATTTGCCCATAACTGACAAATTCCCCTCCTGCCATGTTCACCTTCTTAGAGAAAAACATTCAGTTTCACTAAATGTGACAAAGATGGAAAAATTCTACATGCTAAATTCATAGCCTCCTCCCTTCACTATTTGATATTTCACTAGAGCATATTTGTATTTGTTGTAGTCTCAAGAACTAATCCAAAATAACTAGATAAAAGTTAAATATAGCGTTTTAACAAATACTAAGTACACTATAACTAAAAATTCCAAGACAACACAATAAAAATTTAAAAATAGTGAGGAATGACAACACCTGTGAAATCAAGTGCTGAAATGGAATATTGATTAACAAGCACCTCATTTGGATACATCAACTACTCAAAAAGCTTATGTTTGGGGACTTTGAACACTTTGAACCAATGGTTTCATTATTGTTGCAACATTGTGTGTGCAACATTTTGAACCAGTGGAAATGCATCTCATTTTGACACAAATAAGACCAATTATGACTATAAAATTAAAAATATTTTGTTATTTAATGTAAATATTACAATTGAAGCAAAGACTTTTATTTATAGAAATTAAAACCATGAAATATACTAATGAAAAATGTCAATGGGTAATACCACCTTGACAACCTATACCAAACCTACAAGGAATGCCACCATGATTGATGGAATACGCGCCAGCCACTATATCAAAGAATAAAGAGGACAAAGAGTTAGAAGGTGAATCAAGAGCTTGCCAAAAGATTGGGCTCATTTAAGCCTATTTAGGCTTCCAACCAGCTACGCGGGCCTGAATAAAGCTTTGAAGAGTCACTTTGGAGAAAATGGAGCATCAAGGAGAAGTCCTCTAAATTGTATAAATTGTTTAGAATAATTTGGGTCTTGTATTTGGGCAAAGTAGAATAGATTTGGATCTTGTATTTTGAGTCATTTAATGTAAGATGTTGGGCTTTGAAGCCCATAAATAATGTTAGCAGTTCAAGTTAGGGTATGAGAGAAACTCTCTCCTTGTTCTACTTATCATCATCTTGTGAGAGCCTTAAGGTGCAAGCTAGGATTGAGAAACTTATCATAGAAGCCAAACTTAGAGAGTTTGCTTTAGAAAATAGAGTAGGAATGCACTTTGTAAATAGGAGTGCATAGTGTTATAAATTTTAAGCTTGATTTGAACTAGTGTTATGTTGTTGAAATTTTCTGACACATTTGATTCTTGAGCTTCATCTTTGTTAGCTTCTATTAAAAGGCTAGCTAAAAACTTTCCACAGGAAGTTGGCCCAACCTCTTCCAAGTACCTTTTTCCACCAATTCACTCATCATTATCGCACCAAACAACCTTTATTCTTCTCCATCGTTACTGTATTCTTACATTTATTTCCGCTGCCAATTGTCATCAATCCATTTCTGTTGCATACTTAATTTCTTCCAACATCACAATTTTCACCATCATTTGGATTGAAAATTGAAAATAGCTGCACACAGTAATGTCTCCATCAATGACAACCTACATTGAACTCTCAAATGAGAAATCATTAAAACAATCACTAGTAGAAAAAATATATTTAATCGCGGTTTTATAAAGCTTATAAATGCGGTTTTAGAACCGCAATAAATTTAACCGCAATAAAAAGTATTAAAATATTAGTGCGGTTAAATAATCGCAATAAAAGATGAGACATACCACCGCGGTTTTTTGTTAACAACCGCAGTGATATTCCTTTTCTCTTTTTTCAATAACGGGTGGCTGGCTTTCCACCTTCCCACCTACATTACTAATTAGTGGTTGGCTTTCCACCTTCCGACCCACATTATTAATTAGTATCGAAAGGTGGCTGGCTTCCCACCTTCTCACTCACATTACTAATCAATAACAAAAGAAAGATTCCAGAACCATTAATTGTAAACTGGATTCCCCCTTCTCCTTCTCTTCTGCACTTTGTCCTGCTCCAAACACAAATGCACAAACTTAACAAACACTAATAAAAAATACAACTATTTATGTGTTCAATACTAACACTTTCTTTCTAATGCTTAATAATACATATTCAAAATTATTATTCTAAAGCTACTAACAAATTATTAATAATTTTTTTAAAAGGGAGAAAGTGATAGAGTGGTTGAAGGAGTACCTGTGATACTACACTGCCATGTTGTCGGTGCCGAAAACTTCAATGGGGGCGAACGAAATGCTGCTTCGGAGGGTTACAATGTCCGTTGATATCATGAATAGACTCTCTCTCTTGCATAAACTCTTCCTTACATTACACTATCATATCATAAAATAAAATAAATAAAATATTAAAAATAGAAAGACCTTGGAATTGGAATTATCCCACTGAAAATAGCTTACGCAAACGCGCGCAACTCCACTATGCTCCACCTCCTCCTCCTCTCCCTCTAGCCGGAGCTCTCCAGCGTCAAACTCGTGCGCTGGCACTAACGCCTGCCAACCGTATTGTGTAACCCTAGGGACGAGAAGAAGAAAATAACACTTCAAAATCCAGTTCGAAATGATTCAGCTGATTACGCAGAATGAGGTTTAATAACTCACCTTCGCAATATCACCACGAACACAAAAAATGCCTTCTCAATTTGCACTTCAGTGGGAATACAAAAAATTGAATAAAGGCAGAGAAAGAGATAGCCTTCAGTGGTGGTGGGCGTCGCGACGGTAGAAGAAGAAAATGTCAAAGAGAGAGAGAGACATGGTGGTGGGGGTGGCCGCGGAAGCACTTCGACGTGGTGGTGGTGGCTGCGGAAGCACCTTGACGTGGTGGTAGTGGTCGCGGAAGCAAAACCGCGGAAAGAGAAGTTCAAATTTCAAAGAGAGAGAGACGAGAGAGAGGTTGCTGCGAGGGAGGGGGAGAGGGCACTGCGAATGACACTGCAAGAGAGGAAGAAGAAGAAGAAAAGACAATGGCAAAGGGGAAGAGTGGAACAGAGGGCAAGTGAGGGGGGAAGAGTGGGAGCCCTAAAAAACGTGATATACAAACGCGGTTCCCACTAACAACCGTTTTTGTATCCTCCTGCAAAACAATTTTTAAATTATTTTGTAAGAGGATACGAACGCGGTTAGGAACCGCGTTCGTATCCTCCTGCAAAATAATTTAAAAATTGTTTTGTAGATACCAACGCGGTTGTTTCCAGAATTGCGTTGGTATCTCCCTGTAGTTTTCAATATTAAATTATTTGTGGCTTACCATCGCGGTTCTCGCGTCAACCGCACTGATATAGTTATACTTAATTTTAAAAATGTCACCGTGTTATTTTTAATTGCGGTTCATTTTTAACCGCGATGATATCCCATCTTAAAATGTGTTTTTTTCTACTAGTGAATGAGCCACATCGATTAGGTGTAGATAGATATCTCTCTTATACCTATGGTAAGAAGTTAGATAAAAATGCAAGTAGGAGAATACTAAATAATTCTTTAGAATTGATTAGGCAACAAATGGATGATATTAACTATGAAATGGTTGATATGTTGTTTGAACAAGTTATTAGAAGGTTAAACTTGTTAATACAAACAACTAATCAAATTAAGGATGTTTTCGTTATCTCTCAAAATGAAAATCTACAAGAATCATCAATAAAATAATCTAAATAATTGAATAGAAAACGCTTAATGTACTAAAAAGACAAAAAAAAATGCAAACCAAATAAGGAATTATGCAACATTGGTGGATTATGGTCAAGGAAATAAGAAAATGTTTCCAAATTAAAATAATCTTCAATAAACCAAATGATGGAACATTTAAGAAATTAACAAGTTTTAGAAATAGGAAATTTTAATCAACCTTATTTTGTATTTTTTTCTTCCACATTGTTTTAGGGGTTGAGTTGTCAAAGGCTTATAAAATATCCCAATTTAATAATTATTTTGGAAAATTGATGGTAAAATATATAATTGAAAACCAAATTCAATGTGGGACAAAAGAGAACTTAAGGATGAAAAATTTCTCAAATTACTTGTTGAAAAACGTGTTTACTTGGTTTATCATGTTATCTCCAAATTCAATATATAATTAAATGCAAGAACATATAATAAAATAAATATAAAAACATATAATATTTAAAGTCTTGATGATTACTTAGACTAATTTAGGAAATTGAAATCAAGATATTTCACTTACATCCCTAAGTATAAGTTAGTTCATATAACAACTGTAAGTTTAGAACTTTTATAATAAAAAGATTATAAATCAATCATTAAGAGATATGGCAATTACCATATAAGATTAGAAGAATCAAGCATATTAAATTCAAGAAAGTGATATAACAAAAATGTGTGTTATGTAGGGGATGGTGTGAATATTTCAGAAATAAAAAGTAGACATCCTTGTCTGTGTAATTTTTAAAACAAGGGAAAGTTAAAGATAAAATGTCTAACGAGACTTATAGTTTTGAATGTGTTTAAAAGTTCGTAATCTTTTTTTAATATTCTATTTAAAAGATGCACAAAATAAATAAGTTAAGTGATAATCATAACTACTCTCTTTAGAAAAAAAGAAATAGAGTATGATAATGTTTATCGTCATTGAACTAACCATTATATTAAATTTAAGAATGTCATACAGTTGAGCAAGGTCATTTCAGGTTTGTGAAGTTTATATTAATCCATCCAAACTTAATTTACTTTCACTGTTATATTACTGAAAATGTCAAATTACTGAAAATGTCAAATCAAAGATGTGAAGATGTCAAACCAAGGATGTGAGGTCAAATTTTTCAGATGATGGAGAATAAGAAATTGAGAAATTTGGGCAAGAGAAAAAAATATTTTTTTGCTTGAAAATCAACGAATCATTGTGTGAGTTTCTACGCGATTGACCTAATCCAAGACATCCATCAAATTTTTTCGAGTACTGGCCTGCATTTGCATTTCATGTTTGAAAAGTTTTTATGGATACCCAAATCATATTATATATTATTAATTGAATGAGACATGAGTAACAAGACAAATTTATATCCTTTGTCAAATTAAGAAATAACTCACTGAGACAATGACAAGAAACAAATTGTGAAAGTTAAGGATTGTGATAACCAAACAAATAAATCTAGTGCCGGCTCTCTTACTCCGAATATTTTAAAATAAATAAATATGATGAAGTTTGTTTTCTCATAGAAGCACGTTTGCAAAAGTTGAGTACCATTTGTAAAACTGAGAATTGACCCTCTCATTGTTTAGGTGACTGAATACGTTTGAGCGGTTTTTTCATGAGTATTTTTTGAAAAAGAAAAGGAAAAAAAACTAAACAATTTTTTTGAGTTAAAATTTAATTATATAATTTTTTTATTATAATATTTATTCATAAGTTAAATTATAACAAAACCCTTTTTTATTTTTTTCTTAGAAGTTTGTTTAAATATATCCTTATTTTTATATACAGCCATGTGACGAGTTACTTATATATTAATCTTATTTATATAGATCAGTTATATCATCAACAAATATAATATTATTTGAGACGATAAGGCCACTTCAAAATTCGAAATCACTTGCGAAGATGAAACAATTTTATATTAATGCAAAGTATCTATTAGTTCTTTTTATGATTAATTTCTATCCAAAAATTATGATCCATCTCTTTTCAATAAAATATATTTTTCAGCAGAAATTAGTGATAAATTTTTTATGATTTACTTTTGAAGTGATGAGGTATTGAATATAAAAATAGATGCATTATTTATAGGCCTTTTACACAATCAAGACAATTTAATTTAAACCAATGCAATTCCAATACTGAGTGGAGATTAAGTATATCCTTAACAAATTTGTTTTTTTAATTACATTTTTTTAGTTACAAAGAGATAAAAATAAAATAAAGTTCCAAAATAATTTATTATAAACTACTATCTCTTGCGAAACTCTAAATATGATGTTGAAATTGGTGAGACAACAAGTGGAACCCATATATTTAGTTTCTTCTTATTTTTCCTCCACTCTAGTTTATTAAATTAAATGAGATAATTAAAAATAAACTCATCTTCTTTCATTCAATTTATAGTGCAAATTTGTGTGCTACAACTTCAATAATTTGGAATATTCTACAAGTTACAACGATAAAACCTTTTTTCCGACTAGGAATATTGCACATAAAATTTAGCATAGTGTGTCAATTATATACACAAATAACACATTTCATAATTGACACAAATAACACATTTTACACTCCTCCGTGAGTTCTCAAAAAATCAAATCTAGTTTTCTTTGCGTGTCAATTTCACTTGAAAATTACTCAAAATTCAGTCTTTCGGGACTGAAACTCAAATATGGTGTTTTAATTGAAAAAAAAAATAGGAAATGAAAATAAGCATTTCAATATATAAACAACTTTTTAGGTTACTAAACTTAACTAAATAGTTTGTCCAATGTTGAATGTGAACAATTTCCTTCTCGTTAAATTAATCCTAATTGCTCTAAGTATTTTTTTATGGACATAATTCACACAGTGTACCAAACCTAATAATGTGCTCACATAATAATTTTACTTAAACAAGGTGAATGGATGATGAAGAAAAATGTACAAGCTTTTAGTTCATGAATTTATAATTAAACATAATTAATATTACTTACTAAATATATATTTACCTCTTTTTATAAATCAATAATAGCTACAAATGATCAACATATACATCAAACATTATTTGCACAAAGCCCAGATTATGATTGATACTAAATCAATGTAATTTAAGTATAATTAGTAAATGAAAGTAAGCATTGGGAGTTAATTGATAGACAAGTTGTAAACTACTAACATATACGAAAATCCATGTAGTTTTTTTCCTAGGTCCTTATGGCAATCCCACCACCCTGCGAAATCAATATTTTTAATAAATTAATGATATTGCATTGTAGGTTTAATAGTATAACATTGAATAAAAGAATATATTAATTATGGTTTTCATGTCTTTTGTTGATATAGTCTTCTTCTCTAATAAACAGAATACAATTAAAAGATGTTAATGTTTACAAATCAATATAGTTTTATAGATTTTCTTTATTGTCTAGAACAGAATAACTACGATATTTTGTTTATATATATATATATATATATATATATATATATATATATATATATATATATATATATATATATATATATATATATTTGTAGATAGTATCATGTGTGATTAAAACATTATTTTTGTTATTATAGTGAACTTAGTTGAAAAAAATACGAATTATTTGAGATTATGGTTACATGTAAAATTATTGAAAATAGATACTTTATAAAATTAAATAAATTTTGAATATAATCATTAAAGATATGTTTGGATTGGTGAGTAAATTTGAGGGAGTGAATTTGAGATGAAAGTGGGTGAAAAGTTTAGTTGTTTGGATTAAGGGAAAGAGAGTAAGATTTGAGTGAAAAATTTGTGAATAATGTGATAGATATAATAATATTTTAATATAAAATTATAAATTTATTCTTATAATTAAATATAAAATATAGTTAATTTATTTAAAGTAATTGATAATATTTTTAAAAATTTATAAAAATATTAAATTAATAATTATCTTTAAAATAAATTTAATTTATTCTAATATATACATATATATATACATATATATATATATATATATATATATATATCAATGAAAAGATTGATTTTTTAAAATATAAAATTAAATCTTCTAAAATAATTTTAATAATAAATGTAAATACAATTATTATTTTATAATAATATAAAATTATTACATTGTAATTTATTTTCATTTTAAATATCTTTATCAAATTATAATTATATTTATATTATTATTATTTATTTTACTAAATATATTATGTAATATTTGTATTTTAAAATTTAAACAATAATTAATTTTTTATTTTTAAATATTATTTATCATTATATTATATAATTAATA
>Ga0209700_108241_pt1 | contig 13595 bp, 8 predicted proteins | sample SiratroredBW_FD_187528 | JGI IMG/M metagenome (GOLD analysis project Ga0209700, IMG submission 187528) | Root nodule microbial communities of legume samples collected from California, USA - Siratro red BW (SPAdes) (version 2) | ecosystem: Host-associated > Plants > Roots > Nodule | place: USA... | reverse complement strand
TAAACTAATAAATATTTTTTATGTTATTATTCTTTTTTTTATTTTTTTTATCAATATGCTTTAATTAAAATATTACCCGGACAAAATCGGGTGTTGACAAAGCTTTACAAAAGAAGATTGACAACTTAGATGTGTAGTAGTGTGTGTGTGTGTTTAGTCTTTGATTTGTATGTAACTTTTCTCTTTTCAAGTTCTTTGATTCTTATTTACTTAAAAGAAGCTTATTTAAAACCACTTAGAACATATCTTGGTGATAACATATTTTAACTGATTAAAAGATATTTTAATCCATTGAAATATTCTTATATGAAGTTCTAATATGGTTGTAGTGAATATTATAATAGATTACTTTTATCGAATCAATATGTTAAAATCACTTTAAAACCTTGAGTAGTTCTAGAGATTTGTTTCAATTTTCCAAAATGAATTTTTAACATATTAAAATTTGCGTATGCTTTTTCAAAATAAGATGATCAATCTATTTTAATTTGTTGAAAGTAAAAATTAAGCCATTTTTTTCACTTGTAAGTAAAATCAACATATTAAAACTTAGTTTTAATCCATTGAATCTAACAAAGCATACTCTATATAACTGTCTCATCTTCATCTCATTTAACATTAATTTGGAAATATGAGTTTCATATCTTTTCGAAAGTTGAGTTTGCACTAAGCAAAAATATTTTCTTCGAGTTTTCTTTTGGTTTTTTCAAGATCGATGTTCTTGATTGAAGGAGAAATTTGTGTGTTCACCTAAAATTTTCTTTTTCTCCGTATACTTGCAGTGAATTCGGTGGTATTGTTTTAGTTGTATTTCTCCATTTCTTGCAAGGCTGTTGTTCTGGATAGAGTTTCTAGACTCGTGTTACTGTAGTGGGGTTCAATAGTGGCGTTTTCTTGTACAATTTTTGTTGTATAAACATTTTTTATTTAGTTGAAGCTTGATGGTTGTAGTTGACCAACTGTATGTAACTCTTGTATAGAGTGAATCAGTGTAAAACTATTATATATCTCTTCCTTCTCTCTTGTTATTTTTCAAAATTTTAATTTGTTATTTAATTCTTGCTATAAATTTTAACACATTAGAAGGAACTTAACTAAATTTTGAAATTGATCTACTCTTTAAAGATTCATTCGAAAAGGTTTTTTTTTTCAAAAATTCTTGATAATTCAACCCCGCTCTTGAACTCGTCCTTTGATTCTAACAATTGGAATTATAATTGGTTCTTGAAAGATACTCAAGCATTGATCTTGCTTTCTGAATGTTCTTAGCTGAACAAAGATATTTCTATCAATAGATCACCTATGTTTGGAGGAGTTAACTACAATTTTGTAAGGTTATAATAAAAATCATTATTAAGTCAATCAATAGAGTGATGAGTCATTATTTTCTCTTATTTACTTGTCTTTTTGTACCTATTTTAATTAGTGATTTGTGCTTAACTATCTATTATTTTCTCAATTTTACTGTTTGGGCTTCATTTACCATAAATTTGTAACTTTATTTAATTCGAATTTTCTAAGCTAATTTTATTATTATTTTCATGACAGCTTTAGAATTTTATTGGGCTTGGATATTAATTCTAGAATTAAAGAGGAGATATCATATTATCAGTTTTTATTTTTAGTTTTTATTTATTGGACCAGAATTGAAAGATTTGGGCCTTAGTGTTTAAGACTGACCTAGGTCTAGCCGCCTATTAAAGGAGGTGATGCCAAAGGAGTTCGAGACTCTCGGATTTTGGGATTCAATTCATTCTCTCTCTGGAAAAACTGGTTTTGTATTTATTTTCTTTCCCCTGCAATTACATTCTGTTTTTATTTCAATTTAATTTCGTTCCTTTTTAATTTTGTTTTGCATTTAATCTTCGTTTACTTTATTCTAATTTAATGGAAGGCTAGTTTATAAGGTTATCTTTTTAATTCAGATTGCAAAGAAGCTTCGAGGTTGTTGTTGTGTTATTTTTGCTCTTTTTGTCTCTTAACTCTTCGTCAATTTATTTCTGTACTTAATGTTTTTACTGGTTCATGCTTAATGTTTTAGTTAATATGAATTTCATGTCTCTGTTCATGCTTAATAGAGTGAGTCACGGACTGTTGGGATGGAACGAATTATGTATGTGAATGCTTAATTTGCATAAGGAAAACTTGTGTTAATTAATTCGGGTTGAAATTAGGGTTCAATAAGTTGAGCATGAATTTTGGTATCCTATGATAAGCGAATTGTAATCTAATCAAGAGGGTAATTTAAATTTTGGTTAAGAAAATCTGATTTGGTTATTGTTTTATTTTTATTTTATTAAATCTAGTTATTTCACAACAACCAGCCCCTTCCCTCCCCTTTTTCCCTTTGTGTATTTAATCCTTTGACAGGAACTAGGTCCTTGGGAGACAACTTAGAGTCCCTTCCTAGTACTTCATTTAACTGTAATTATTTTACCAGATACGGCTTCGATCATGGAGGAATCTAGGAGGCCATAACAAATGGACCTTTTACTCCAAAACACATTGTTAATAATGAATTTATTGAAAAATCTGATTGGTCAAGTTCAAAACAAGAAAGCTCAATATGATTCTATGGCTAAAAATATAATTACTTTTACATTAAATCTTTATGAGTTTTTCACAATGTAGTTCTGCAAAGAGATGTGGAATGTTCTTTAGGTTACACATGAGGAAACCCACTCATGTGAGAAGGGCTAAGAAACATGCATTTCTTCAAGAACATGAACTTTATAGGATGAAACAAGGAGAAACTATTGCAAATGTGCATAAATGATTTACACGCACTCTAAATCACCTTATAGGATTAGGAAAACTGTTTGATAAGGAGGAGTTGAACATTAAAATTTTGATGTTTCTTGACAAGAGTTGGCAGCCTAAGGTGTCAGTTATTTCAGAACCCAAGGATCTTTGTACTATGACAACTACATCTCTGTTTGGAAAATTGAGGGAATGTGAGTTAGAGATAAATAGGTTGAATAAGCAAGAAAGTGGTGAAAAGAAGATTAAAAGCATAGGAGACAAGTGAGACAAGTGAGACAGGTGCGAAAGAATCAAATGGTTGTAGTGATTTTGAAACTTTGAATCAACTAACCAGAAAATTTGGGAAATTTTGAAAAAAAAGGTAAGGATAGAAGTCTTCCACAAAAGAGGTATGATTTTAGAAAACATGAGTCTAGTTCTTCAAAATTTAATTGTTTTGGTCGTGGTAAACAAGGACATATCATAATTGAAATGTCCAAATAGTCAAAACAAGGAAAAAGTCTTTTTTTTTTCACATTCGGAGAGTTTTTATTTTTTATTTTTTTGAAAAAAAACTACTTTTATTCCTTCTTTGTAACTTTCTACTATTTTGCACATTAAGAAAACTTTTACACTTCATGTGTCATATTTTGTATTCACCTTTCAAAACGTAAATCTTAAGTCTAAAGTGAGCAAATATTTTATTTATATTTAAACACATTACTATTTATAAGTTGGAGTAACTTATTGGTAAAATAATATTTTTTGTAATTAGGTTGGACAACCTAAAAAGAAAAATACTCACCTTAGAGTTAAGAGTAACATTTGAAAAATTCTCATGTTTAACAAGTATTAGTGAAAGTTGATTGGTTTGGTTTAAAAATGGACCTAATTTTACATTAAGACAAATCAAGATAAAATGTTTATGTTTGTGGTCTTCTCTTTATATACCTTTTATTTTAGGTGTTTTCTTTGAACAACCAATTTTTTATTTTAGGTAACCTTTTCTTTAAGACTTACGTTAGGCATCACTATGGATTTTGACATTTCAGCTATGCTGACATCCAAAAACTCACTAATAATTTATCATCACATGAAAGAATATTATTAAAGAAAAACAAAAGGAACAAATAACAAAAATCATGGGGGTCATACCAAAGCCATATGAAAAAAACAAACAACAAACTCCTTACAAACAAAACAAAGGGAGTTCAAACCTATAATGAAAAAAGTCCAGCCTAATACAATTAGGTGAAGTAGAATACCAAGCAAACTTAACCTATATTCCACACCCAAATTAGCAAATCTATCAGCACAGTTATTACCCTCCCTAAAGACATGAGTCACTATAAAATTCATAGTAGCACAAATTTGCAGACACTTATGCCATCTACCATTAAGAGTTCAAATAATAATTAGTCAAACCAAAAGGTTGACAAAGCACAGAAGGGTCACACCCAACCAAAGTTTTTTAAAACCCTTAAATTGAGCATATTCAATAGCAAAAATAGCACATGACTTAGCACATACAACAGGTTAAATACCCAAGAAAGTATAAAAACTACCCACGTATTGCAAAATCAGGAACACCTCTAGCACCTCCATTAGTGTTAACTTGAAATCCAACAAATTTTAAGAAAACGCTAAAAAACATACATAGGAAACGTGATTCAACATAGAAAAATCTAAAATTTGGTTATCCATGTACTTTCTAGAATTGTTACTAGAGGTTAGGATATAATACTTAATAACATATATAATAGTACTCCTGCTAATAGCCTGCTGAAATATGGTAAAATTTTCCATCCTCTAGAACATCCATAAGGAAAAGGTAATAACAAAAAAGTTTAACCAGACGAATAAGAGGACTACAAGAAGCTTTAATGAAAGTGATAAACCCAGTAAAAGGTAAGTCCATAAGATCAAGAAAAATATTACAAAGCCAAGTTCATATAAAGGAAATAATAGAATAATTAAAAAAAATAGATGATCAACATCCTCAACTTGCAACATGTATAGAAAGCACATAGAACAAAGAGACATACCTCTTTTTTGAGCTTCTAGATTGATAGACAAACACTTATGCAGAAGGTTACAAAACATAAAGTCTTAGTAAGGTGAATAAAATTAGATCAAATGATTTTACCCCAATCACAAGTGGATGGGAAGAGAAAAAAATTTTGCTGCCTTCTGATTAAGAATACCACTATCCTCAATTTCCAATTCAAGCTATCTGGAATGTCAGTGATAGTAAAATGGTACAAAGTATGAAGTTGAGTATGTTGTAGCAAATTCTGAGACAAATCCCAAGAGAAATCATTCCAACCCTTAGCCACATTAGATATAAGATTAATACTTTCCTGAGTAGTCATACTCACCAAAAGAGAAATGCATTTGGAAGATAACAGAAGATCATTCTAGAAATTTACTTTATCACCCTGACCAACATCTCATAAAGTATTCGCCAAAGTAATGTCATAAAAATGTTTGATCCTGAGCAAAATAGAAGAGGTTTGATGAGCATGGACCTTAAAATAATTAGAATGAAGGAATCTATCATGCATTATACCAGACAAAGGTAGAAAATTGTATTCAAAATCCTATGCAAGCAAACGAAGGTAAGTTTTATTGTCAATATGCAAATCCAAGAGTTGTAAATCCCCATGCTACTTAGGAGCACAAACAAACTTCCAACTCACATTAACAAAGCCAGTTTTGAGAACATCACCATTCCAGATAAAATTTCTATGCCATTTACTCACCTCCTTTAACTGGTTTATAGGCTATTTTCAAATCTGAAAATTGAAGGACATAATACCAGAGATAAAAGACTTAACAAGTTGCACACGTCTTATCATACCAAGGCACTTACCTTTCCAAGAAGCAAGCTTGGCCTTGACTCCATCAACAAAATGTTGAAGAAACCACCTCTTAGGAGCACCAGAAAAGATAGAAACACCCAGGTATTATTATTAAAAGAAATAGACTCATCGATAGTGGAAACGAGAATTTTTGAAGAGTCCATCCACTAGCCTGAGATAGAACTATAAACATGTAAGAACTCCATAGGATTGGTCAAAGACTTCTTAATGGCTCTGTAGAAAACAAGAATGTCATCAACATACAATACAAATAAAAAACTATTTAGAGACCAATTTTTAGCTAGCAAATAAAATGGTTGTTAATTGTGACCAAAATAATCACCAAATTAAGTTTTGGATGCTAAATAACTATAAAATAAAAGTAATGATTGGATTTAGTGACCAATTAAGTCAAGATAATTGGTATCTAACATTAGCTACCAAGGTTTTAGTTACTTATACCATTAGATTCCAAATTAGTCTCTAACTTAATTAGATACCAATTTATAAAATCAAAATAATTACCACCCTTAGCCTTTCTAGACAACATGTTAACAGCCACATAAGTAATACAGATATAATCCTTAATCTGGTGCCCTCTAATGAAGTCATTTTGATTATGAGAAATCACCTTGCTGTAAACAATACCAAGCTTATTAGTCAGAATTTTGGAAGTAACATTAAACCTGAAGTTGGCAACGATAATGGGCCTAAACTCCTTGATAACAACAACCCCCTAAACCTTACGAATGAGAGAAATAATATTAGAATTCATTTTGAGAAGTCTCTAGCTTTGAACAAAAAAATGCTTAACTACGTCTCAAAGATCAACAGGTATAATATTCCAACAACTATGATAGAAAGATCTGCCAAATCTATATAGACCAGGAGCACTATCCATACTAAGAGCAAAAATAGTAGAGTTAAACTCCATGTGATATGGGATTCTAGTTAACAAATCATTATTATGGTATCTAACAACATTATGTATATAATAAGAAACCACAATAGAAATTTGTTCTTGAGAAATAAGAGATGATATTTTATCATAAAGATCTTTGTGGAAACTAAGAATAGAGTTATAAATAAGACCAATATCATCAAAAATAGAATCCCTAACCAGAAGCATGTGAATACCATTAGCATCACGCCTTTTTCTCACCATAGCATGAAAGAATACAGTAATTCTATCACCATCAGAAAACCAACTCATACATGCCTTTTCCTTCCCAAAGATAGACTTACCGTCAAGAAATTTATTTAAAGCTTCAAAAATAGACTTCTCTTGTGCTAAAAAATTGGAAATATCAAAGGAAAAAAAGGAATAATGAGCAATATCGAGTTGAATGACAACCAAAATTGTTTTTGATGATCTTCCACTATTTTATGAATATTACCAAAGACATTCTTATTCTAATTCTTAAGTTTCAGCTTAAGACGTTGTAGTTTCTTTCGAAGCACCAACATGGGACATCCAACCACCTAACTAGACCATGATAACTTAACCAAAGATAGCAAACCCTAATATTACAGCCACACTTGAAAAAATATCTGAAAGAAGAGGGCCTAGCAATAACTACATAATTAGACATACTAAGTAAAAGAGGATGATGATCAAAGTTGCTCCTTGTAAGAATAAAATATTACAAGCTTTACAAAGATCAAGAGAATCAAAACTGGTAACTATTTTGTCAAGTTTCCTATCCACAATATGCACACCCAATCTACCATTAGTCCAACTATAAAAGGATACAGAAAAATGGAGAGACGTGAGATTATTAGAGTTAACCCAGCTACCAAACTCATTAGTAAAAACCTTACTAAGAGGATTGCCTCCTTTGGACTATTCAGTAGAAAGCAGAGCGTTGCTCCCAAAATGCACTAAGGACTTTGTAAATTAGCCAACTCATTCTAAAGGGAACATCTTCTAACATGAAAGAATGAAGCATAACCCCTATAAAATGAAGAGAAACATCCTATCAAAGCATGGAAACTGAAACAAACTACATAGAAAAATGCATAACTGAGTATGAAATATAAACATTACCTAAGCGCCAAAATTTGACAACATTAATAACTGTATCAGACAAGGAAAACAAATAAAGATTAAAACTTCGAAAGAACCTAACATAAACATCATAGTACTCAGTCATAGGATCCACAATAAAAACAAGCCTAGTTTTATTAACCCTAAGAATATTTCAAAACACATTTTGAGAGTTTGGATTAGCCAAACCTTTAATATTCGATAAAGGAGTGTTGACCTTCATCCTTTCCTCTTGGAGTTGCTTGCTTTATGGTTTTTCCAACAACTTTAGAAGCATTTTCAGGTGGCCTATCAGGCTTATGATTAGTGTGGACCTTATCTTCATGGCCATCAAAGTCAGAGTTAGAAGCCTCCTCATCTAAGATCATTCTAGCCCACTACTTAAAGACCAAACTCTGCTCCTTTTGAAACTTGTTATCAGCATCATGCATATTAGCACCACTCTTGGCCTACAAGGAAATCTCTTCAGACACAACAGGTTTAGAACTATTATTATTTGGTCCTAAAAAAACTAAAGTGGAGGCAACCAAAGGAGGATTAGAATCCACAATATTAAGACTCTCATGATTTTCTTGAGACAAGTTTTAATCAAAAACAGGAAGTTTAGAAAAAGAATTTGAAAGATGCAAATCAAAAGGGTAAGTCAGACCGCCCTTATGAAAACATGTTGTATATGTCCAATATTCTAAACCAGAGACATCTGCTGAGAATCAACAAGACTTGGCATCCTTTCTAAACTATCCTATTTATCAGAGCCATTATTAGGAGCAACAACATCACCTTTGAAAGAAGACGTTTTAGGATCATTAACACCAACAATATTAGCAACATTAACTATCTCAATATGGAGATTCACATTTTCCTTCCTTGTCTCCAAATTGGACTTAGAAACATAACATTGTGTAGCCTTCACATAATTTCTATCACTTTGATTGCGACACTTGTAAGCAAAGAGCACATGACCAATCATTTTACAATAAGAGCAGAAAGGAGGAAGATGTTTCCAAAATAAAGGCAAATTCTAGATGCTCTACCAAAAGTTGTTGCGGTAGATAAAAGAGCAAATTCACATGCACAAGCACACGAGCATAGAAGTCACAGTTTTTTTCATAATATAATCATTTAACATAAGAGCAATACCAATTCCTCTTGCAATAGAGAAAATAGCCTTTGGCTGCTAGTATTCTATGGGTAGACCATTAATATGAATCTAGCATTAAGCCTTGGGCATGTCGGAACAAAATTCTTGGTCCAAGCAAAAGTGCATAGAAGACTTAGAGATAGATTCCACAAACCCACAACTGACACACAACACATGTCTTCAAGGGAGGAGAACTCAAACTCATAAAATCTTTTGTCCAAAGAGATGACCTTCTATGCAGTCAAAGAACTTCAAATAGTGTCAACTTTCTTACAAAGATCCAAGTGTGTGAGAAGCTTGTTACCTTTGTTAAGCAAAACCCTGTTGTGGAGATGGTTCTTACAATCCTCTCACCCCACTAAATAAACCTTCTCTTAAATTGCAAATCTCCTTTTAATGCATAGAGTAGGAAGTTGTGTTAAAAAAATATTACATACATTATTAAGAGCTTGTGCAAAGGCTTTACTTTGGTAACTTGGGATTGTGTTTTTCTTTTTTTTTTTAAAATAAGTTTAAACTACCATCATTTATTAATTTTTTTATTTATACATAACTAAGACTCGAAGTTTAACTATTCTTTTAGAATTATAATTGGTTTCTTTTACTCTTTATGAAAAAGTTTGAAAATTTCTTAAAAACACCGTTCAATTCTTTTTTGTGGCTTTTTAAACTTACAAGAGTATTTTTCATTAATATTTTTATTATTTTTTTCTATTTTTGTTCTCTTAGGTTTCTTTGTTTGGTTTATTTTTGTTCATGTTTCTTATGTAGTCTTGTAAGTAGGAGAAAATTTTATTCTATTATGTTATTTAATTGTTATTTTAGCTCTTTGGATACTTTTCCATCATATGTGAATGTATTTAAAGTCCAGGCTTCAATTAAAGAAACTTTTAAGGAATTTGTTAAAGGTCGACAAGTGGAGAGACTGTTTTACTTTTGATTTCTAAAACTAGACCTATGATAACTGAAATTAACGGACAAACATAGCAGAAAGAAGGTTTAGAAAAGAAAATGATTATTGGAATCAACATATTTTAAGATAATGATAAAAATCATTATGTTAAATTTTATTAATTTAAAACTTAAAATACTGACGTGTTATAAAAACGTTAAATGAAAGAAGTGTAAGGAAAGAAAGAAATACGAAATAGACTAAAAGGTGTGTTTGTTTAAATGAAAAAGAGATGTATAAAAAAATTTAATTAAGTTTTAAAAATATAATAAGTCTAGGTACTGTTAATTGAATGTTAAATAAAAGAAATTGTTTATTAAGTGTTTATATTTTTTATCTTGTTTAATTATCTAATGTTTAGTTTGTTATTAATAAGATAAAATATATTGTTTCTGTCTTTTTATCTTTTGATCAATTTATTTCTTTAAAAGTGAGTTCACTAATAAATTGAAAGATATTATAAAAAAGGAAATAAGTTAATCGAGAAATTAAAGATTTAAAGAGCGTTAATAGAATAATCAATTGGTACGATATTTGGAATAAAAATAATTGACCACTGAATAAAACAAAAAAAAATATTGTGCCAAAGTTTTTTAAGAAATTTTTAATCGGAAATACTTAAATTTTTATAAGATATTTAAAATTTAATTAAATTTATAAAAGAATAAAAAAATATTATTTTCAAAAATAATAAATTAATTAAAATTAAGTAGTTATACATTTATAAAGTTAATTTACTAATTATTTTGGAAAGATATGTAATTTTTTTAAAATGTTAATATTTTCTTTCTGCCACTTTCTTTGTGACTGGTTTTTACTCATTTATTTATTAGTCACTTTTCACTCTGTTTTCTCTTCAAACAAACTAGCCTAATAGGATGAATATGAAGTTGGCATGTTAAGTAAAGTTTCAAATTTAAAGTAAGAAAACAAAAAAATAAAATAAACATAAAGAACTAAAAAAATCACTAATGTAAGAGATAAAAATATGTGTTGTCTTATTTATAAGAAATTACAAATTGTCACAACATTGATAATGGGGTCATGTCATAAATCTCCGCCATTAAATATGACCTAACTTCCCTTTGGTGGTTCCAAAGGTTGATGCAACGTAATTCGGTATTATAGCGTCTCTTTAAAAGAAATACATATTATTTTTTCCATAAAGTAATTATTGTACAAATTATAATGATAAAATTGCTTTTTATAAAAAAAAAAGCTTTTATCAAAAGAGTTAAATTGTTATTAAGAACTTGTTTAAATAATTAAATAAATATCTCAATAAATATTTTATCTCTTTTTTTACAATTTCTTTACTTTAGACACTTTTTTTTCTTTCTTGTTTCGAGCAAAGTTTTTATTTCTAAATATTCAATTTATATAAATTTGACATAGACTTAAAATAAAAAATTAACAAAAAATAAATATTTCTAAAACAATATTAAATATCTATAGAATTATATTATTTTTGCAAAAATTATATCGTAAGACAAGATGAAAGAAACCAAGTCAGCCACAACTGAAAATTTTTCAACTAACATCAACCATAACATTTGTTGGTAGATCATCTTTCAACTATTTATGATGAAGACATTTCTCAATTACATAATCTCGAATCCTCTTTATGTCCACTTTAATCATGATGTATATTACATATTTACCCATGCAAATTATTAATTAATGATTGAACTGTTTTTTTTACTAAGAGGATGAAAATGGAATACTTGTCTTTAAAAAATTAGCGAATCAAAATCAATTAATAAATTCTGTATCATCAAATCCGTTAAATCTTAATTATAATTTATGAAACACGTACTTTGTCACCCTAATTTTTAATTTTTAATATGAGGTAGTAGTTTTACTTCATATATATTCATTTGTTTTCTCCGAAAGCTTATGTGTGAGAAGCATCCTATTCTACTCGTCGTTATTGAAGATAAAGCTTGCTTTTACAAAATAAAATTTTTAGCAACCACTAATTTGCTTCCACCATTCTTCTTTATGTAACTTGTCTGCATCAATGGATCTTAATAATCTATTTTCCTAAGCACATATCTCGAACAAATTTTGATCTTAATATAATATTTTAAGGGAACAATATGATATGGACACGTGAGAATGGGTAAAGATATCTATAACCTTTACCTTTTAATGGGGTGACATATTTTATTTGACATTAATTTTATATATTTGTTGATGTTTGCATGCATCAAAAACAATATACGTTAGGTCGACTACTATTATGAATTATTTATTACCATATAACTTTTTCATAAAGAAAATTATTAGAATATATATATATATATATATATATATATATATATATATATATATATATATATATATATGATTACTCGCATCACTTAAATCTTGTTAAATAACAATTTAATCTATTCATTTTTAGTAACAAATATAAGTTTTATTTTTTTTATAGTTGAATGGAATGTGGTTTATAAGGGGAAAAATATGACAAATATGCTCCTAAATTATAAGTCATTTCTTTTTATGCTGCAAACATGGATGGGGAAGATGGTATCTTCTGGGCTATCTACTTTGTTTGTTCTTAAATGCTAGCTAGATAGATAAACCAGTTAAAAGTATAATAATTAAGTAGATATGACCCCATAACTTGGTTGGTTAGCATTTTGGTTAGATAGAAAAATAATTAAAAGAGATTGCATATGTTGCAAAAACATAAAATAATTAATTAAATAGATTCGAATGACACAAAGCTTTTGGAATTAGGTTTCATAATCTATTAGGTCATGAATGCCAAGATTAAGTTGTATACAAGAGATTAAATGATTATTGAGATCCATTTTAAGGGAAATAAATGTTAATGTTTTAGAAAAGTCAAATGAGAAAAATTTACACTTATCAATTTGTATCTAAATATTTTAGGTTTGTTTACACAAGGTATGGGATTATATTGTAAAAGTAAAATGAAAAAGCATAGTAAGTGTTGAGTTTAAAGAAACATTGTATACATCATTGTTGTTGATCTATGTAAAAGTAGGCAATAAAGAGGGCCTCCATCACTTGCTTTTACGTTTTCCTTTTAAAGTTTTAAATTTTCTTTTCCCTTTTACAATTTTCGATTGCCTTTCTATCATCACTTTTCATGAACTCGTAGTCAAGTAAGGTATTAGGTCCAATAGCTCTTTTCATATGTGAAATTTTATCAAACTGATTTTAAATTAAAAATTCTTATTAAATAATTTTATAAATCTTTAGAAGTATTTCACACTTTATTAAACAAAATGAATTCCATTACCCAACTGAATTTGACTGTTTTTTAAATTCTTTTTTTAGATTGTTTATTTTAAATGGAATTTTGTCTCAAGAAAAAAAATGTATATTGTAGATTTTAATCTTCTTTGATTGTTTTGTTCTAACTATTTTAGGACGAGATAATAATAGTTTTAAATTTATTGTTTTTTAAGATAATTCCTTGCAAGACAATTTCTAGAAGGATCAAAGTTTGGTCTCTAAGCATTGGAGGAGGAGGCTTCTCACTTTAATTTTGATGGCAAAGGAGATTTGGTCCAAACCACTCGAAGGCTTGGTAGGCCACCTAAAAATGCTTCTAAAAGCTACTAAAAAATGTCCTAAAATATGCAAGAGAATTTCTATCTGTCTTTATTTGTCTGGTTCTATTATTGTTATGCAGTCTTCCTCTAGTCATATTGGACTGCAATCAGCTATTACTGGTTTGCAAGTTTTTACTCCTACATCTAGGTTTGAAATGTAAGATTGTTTTTAAATGTTTGACTCATTTGTTAGAAAATGATTTTCTACTCTTCATCTCGTTTTCTTTGGTTTTTTTTTTTTTTTCATGATAATAAGTGATTG
>Ga0209700_108240_pt1 | contig 13602 bp, 8 predicted proteins | sample SiratroredBW_FD_187528 | JGI IMG/M metagenome (GOLD analysis project Ga0209700, IMG submission 187528) | Root nodule microbial communities of legume samples collected from California, USA - Siratro red BW (SPAdes) (version 2) | ecosystem: Host-associated > Plants > Roots > Nodule | place: USA... | reverse complement strand
TTTGAATTTTTCCATTAATAAAAATAAAGAAAATAATTTTTTCCATTAAAAAAAATAAAATAAATAATTAATAATAAAAAAAGGAAAATAACAAGAAAATAAAAAAATATCTTAATTTAAAACAACAGCATCCGAAAATTAATAAATAAATAATAAATAAAAAATAATAAAAACAAATATAACAATAAAATAACTGCTTCTATACTTGATTTGCAAGTTTTAAAATAAATATATAAAAAAAACTGTTTTGCTTAAATAAATAAAATAAAAATAGAGTAGTTTAGATTTGTCTGTTAATGCTTTAAATAAATAATTACAAAATATATAACGGAAAAAACAGAAAAAGAGAGGGTCTTTAATAAAAGGAGGGAGAACCATGATGAGAGGGGGGACTGAAAATTTAGTTTGGAGAGTACAGAAAGAAGGAAACACAAAGGAAAATACTAGCTTTTTCAAGCACCAAGTATGTTTCTTTTCTTCTTGTTTATTTCTAAGTGTCTCTACGCATCCATGGGAGAATAAAAAATTGAAAAATTAGTCACCAAGATTCAAACCCATGCCATGAAACTGGCATCTTAAACCAACTAAGCCATCTTGACTTTGTTGTTACATTCTTCCAGAATAAATTCAAATGCCTATCAGTACTTGTTCTTCGCAAGCCATTAAACTGCTCCCTGCAACCCCATATATTTAGACCTACACCCATAATTCTTTTTGTTTCTAGAAATACCCCTTTAGTTCTTTTTATAAAAAAAAAATAAAGAAAATAAAAAGTTTTGACATATTGTGTTTTTTTTCTCTTTTTTTTAAAAAAAAAATGTTTAACTTCTAACTATCCAAATTTTGATTTGAAAAGTTATGATGACTCGATTGAATTCTTAAAATGGTCGTTTGCACCGTACAAGAGTTTAATTCGGGAAGTTTTAACTTTGATTGGAATACCAAAAGACCGCACGCGTCTACGGTATCCAAATGTGAAGTTTTAACTTTGACTGGAATACCAAAAGACCGCACGCGTCTACGGTCTAAAAAACATTCAAAATAAAAAATATATAAAATTTTCAAAACTAAAAAATATTAAACATTTCAACAATTAATTTTTTCTAAAGAACTACGTAACTCCTGATTCTCTATCCTTGATAGAGGTACGTATGAGCAAGGTCAAATCCTTGTCGGGCCCTTTCTAAAAAATAAATATCTTTGTTTGTTATTATTTGCATTTTATTTCTTTCTTGGGAAAATAAATGTTTTAAAAAAAAATCACACTCAGATTACTTATTTAATTAAAGGTACCGTCTTAGGCGGGCGTTGTGGGGGTGCTAACACCTTCCCCACACGTAACCGACTCCCGGACTCGAAATCTGTTTTCGCAAACTTGCCTTATATTGTTTTTTTGGTTTTCCATAGTTTTCTTTTAATAAGTTATGATGGCGACTCCTCTGTTTTAAATAAAAATAAAGAAAATTATTTTTTGTTCGCGGTCCCCGTCATGACCCCGGTTGCGACAAACATCATCCTGTTACGGTCAATTTTTCGATACATATGATAATGTTGTACCATACCATTTTTCGATGTATATGATAATGTTGTACCATACACTTCCGTCGCTACTCCATGTGAACCATCTTTTCTAGGAAAAACGGGTAAAAAAAATAATATTAATAATATAAGTATAATATATATATATAATATATTTTTATATATTTATAATATATATATATATATATATATATATATATATATATATATATTAAATGCAAATTTTAAATATTATTTTTTAAACATTAATATAATTGCTAATTTATTTATTAGTAATTATATTCCCAAATAAAATGTTTAATTTATATATTAGCCAATAAATCCATAGTGAAGGAGCAGTCTCAACATTAGTTGATGGTTGCAAATGCTTGGCAAAGTGGCGTCTGGATGAGCGGTGGCAGTGATAACTTATGGCCCTTTGATCGGAAGGAATGACAATGGTCACCAACGTCGTTTCCTCACCGGTTGTCTTTTCTTCGAAATGTCCTTAAAACACTTGTTGTTGCCAAGAGGACCCATGCCAATTATGATCTCTGCACCGAAAAGGTAACAAGCCAGTGGCATGGTGGGCGTGGTGAAAGATACGATGGTGAATCACGATCTCGGTGGCCATTTTTGGGAGGTCGGTGACCGAATAAAAGAGACGTGCCACGTGTCTTTTGGGGGCCACTTTCATACTACGCAGGTGAGTGTAGAGGCTTTTTTGAAATGAGGCGACGTTGGTTAGTGTGTGATAAAAAGAGATGAGTTACTGGTGTACGGGGCTTTAATTGGATGAGATGAGGTGCATGGGGAAGTGTAGTAGGTTTTGATCTGTGGGGTGCACAGGAGGGCGAGATTGAGAACGTGGGCATGAAGGTGGACTTAAAGAAAAAGGGGCTATATATACATTTCCAATCCTTAACTAATTTGACCTTTATAATACTAACTAATTTGACTTTCAGTTTCAGAATACTTGCAAGAACCTAATTCAAAACTAATAATAACTTTTGGATTAAAAAAATAAAAATTCAATCTAAAATATAAAATACAAAATACACTATCAAAATTTTTCTTTTATTTTTATAAAATTCTTTCTAGTCTTTTCAAAGAGGTTAGTTTGGACATTTTAAAAAGTATGGAAGTGCACAATGATATTATGGAACTGCAGGAAGAATGCATCTATTTTCATTCTTTAACTTGATGAAGGCCAAATATAAAATTACTTTATGCACCTACTTTTCACATAAAAGAAAAAAAAATCTCTAATTTTCTAAACTCTACAAAAATTATCTATTTATCCAATTCTCTCATCACATCCCAAATATTATTTTTTCAGAGTTGTTACCCAATATTTTAAGACTTCAATATTTTAAATACTGAAACTGTGATGTGCATTTTTTTTTCATTAAGGTCGATCTTTTCTCTATGGAGTAAGTAAATATAATGTGAGTGGGTTGGTTAATTAAAGGCACCGATGTATTGTTTCTTTTCATTGAATTATTGAAGATTGGAAGAGTAAAGTTTGTATCATTATCATTTGAAATAATTGAAGTTTGTATTTTTATTTGTAAAATATCATATTTAGGTTTAGGTTAATAGTTATTTTTCTCCTTATTATAGTTTGATAATTGAATAAAATTGTGGTTTTATATGATAATTCTTATTATTCTTAATATATTTGGTCGTTCCTCTTCTCTTTTCACTAAGTTCAGACTGCTAATATTAGATATATCTTCTTCTTCTCATATGCCTTCTAATGACGATACTTTTTTCTTCGCGTATTTCGTTTATTCAATTTATGTGAATGTCAATTTATGAAATAAAACAAAGTTATATAAAACATTTTTATAAATGTGAAAAAAAATACCTTTGTTTTTCTTTTGAATATTTTTAAATAATTTTTCTTGATGTCAGTTTGTATTATCGAAATTTAAATGCATTGTGTCACACTTATAAAAATATAATACAATAAATCTAAATAATACAAAATTTAAAAAATTAGACGAAACTAAAAATAATAAGTTTTTTTTTTTTTTAACAAAGTGACCAAAAAAAGAAGTGAAATTTATTCTGTAAAAATATTTGATAAAGAGGAGAAAAATAAAGAGAGAAGAAAAAGTGAAAAGAAAAATAAATAGAGAAAATACCTCATTTTTTATGAGAGAAAATTCAAACTCAGCTAAAACAGAAAAGAAAAAAAAAAGTGAAAGAAGAAAATAGAGTTAACAAGTTACTCAATGAATTATTCATAACATATTTTTTGTTGTGGACTTAAGGTTGATTGTTCATTCATGTATTCTAAATGAGTGAGGGAGTATATAAATTTCCAAAGCATCCACTGCTTGAGATTTCTCATGCAGTAAATAGACATGTCCATAACGTGAAAAGTCATAAGTAAAGGTGATAAAGTACTTCTCTTTATTGAAAGAATTTACATCAAAAGAACCACATATATCGGTGTGTATAATTTTAAGAAGCTGGCTACTTCTTGTGGCTCATTTCTTTGTGTATTTTGTTTGTTTGTCTTTAATACAATCCACACATACGTTCAGATTAGTAAAATCTAAATTCAGAAGAATTTCATTCTTTACTAATCTTTCCATCCTTTCTGTGGAAATATGTCCCAAACGCTTATGCCACAAGTAAGTAGAACACTCATTCACCAAACCACGTTTAGTGCCAACATTATGATGCAGAGTCATTAGAGTTTCAACATATAAATTATCAAGATTTATATAAACCATCAGAAAGTATACCAGATCCAATCATACAAGTACTCTTATATAAACTGAAACAACCATTCCCGAAATTAAAAGATTATCCAGCAACATGAAGTTTAAATAAGGAAACTAAATTCCTAAAATACTAGGTACATAAAAAGTATCCTACAAGTCTAAATGAAATCCAGTTTCTTAATTATTCACGTAATGAATGGAGTGGTTTCCTAAGTTCTTAATTCTAATATCTTCCTAAACTAACATACTATGCAATTCATGCACATTCCATTTATCTTTCATTTGGAAAGGATCATACTCAGACGGTAATGAGTTCAAAATGAATTGTACGAGAAATTTTCATCCATTGTCATTCTAGGAGAGTTAAGTCTTGCTGCAATATATTTGTCATCTCAATGACCTGTTCGTGCATAGTATGAAAACCATCAAATTTCATGATGGTTAAAGTACTCATTAATGTCCCAGCAAGAGACTTATCAGCAGTTTGGGAGCGCTCTTCCACAAATTTCATAAATTCTCTTAAACTCTCAGTTTTGGGAAGATCTGACTTAATATTATTTATTATGCTCATTCACATAAACATCAAACTAAGTCTGTTTGACCTTTCCTAAGCTTTATAATGGGTTTTCTCTTCATTGTTACTAGCATTATTAATAGCAGCAAGTTTCTCAACATTAAGAACCATATCATATCCAACACACCTATGTGAAATTGGACTTGTTCGCTCCAATCAGAAAAATTTAACCCATTCAATATTAGAACATACATAGCTTGCGAACATAAAGATACATGAAAAAATATTGCCATTAACACATGCTTATCATTTATACTTTGAGTTATACATTAAACAGATTCCAACAATAAACAGACATTATATGGATTCTAATGTTCTCCTTTGGGTGATACATTAATACGCAAAACATAATGATACTATAATATTAACATTATTTGGTAAGACATATACACTAATTAGCAAAACTTATTATCTTTGGATATATAAGTAAAACTAATAATGCATACTCATTACCAACAATCATGTCCATTAATTATAAGAACAACTAATCAACCTTTGGGCGATCCATACATGCCTTATAATAATGAACTTCAATTAACCCATATAAATCAATTATTTATAATATAGCATCCATTCTATGGGTAATTGAAATAAAAATCTATCATTAATTTGGAATTAAATAAAAGATAAAGATTTGATCACTTTGGTGATTACAAATCTATCATACAAATAATTCTAATAAATAAAATTATCAATAATTTAGAACTAAAATAAAACATAAAGATTTGATCACTTTGGTGATTACAAATCCATCATACAATTAATTTCAATAAAATAATCATTAATTTAGAATTAATCAAAACCATAAAGATTCGATCACTTTAGTGATTACAAATCTATCATACGATTAATTCTAATAAAATAATCATTAATTTGAAATTAACCAAAACATAAAGATTTGATCACTTCAGTGATTACAAATCTATCATAAGATTAATCTCAAGAAATCAATTAATTCATAAATTAACTAATTCTCATTAACGCAACGGAAAATAATCATGTAAAACTCTTTCTTATAAACATATCATTATACCCACTTTTAAAACCCTAAAAGAAAACCACATGCAACATACAGTAGTGGTTGTTATAATTTGGATGGAGGTGCAGGCAACTTTATCCTTGATCCATAAATAATTACATTAATAATAATGTTATAAAATTAAATTAAGGCTCACCTTAATATTGCTACGCAGTCAAGGCTCACATTAATGGTCCCAAATTCACATAAACTTAAGTTGCCATCCAAATTTATGTAAGGTTCATTAAATTGAAATTTCCAATTTCTAGTGGTGGGGTCCGCAACAGATTTCTAAAATTCAATCAATAAACCATGTACATATAGTACCACACTTCATTGGTGCAATTGTTGCAAATTTTCTTCCTTTAAAATCAATTTAAATTTTAATTAATTTGTAAAAATCACACGCGGCACATTAAAATAAGAGAGAAGCATATTATGGGATTCAAAACCGTAGGCACCCCTTCAACATAATGCAGATCATGATAATTTTAATTATCAAAATAAAATTAATTGTTTATTTATAAATCCTTAATTTAAATTTTAAATTTAGGGTTTATTAAAATTGGGAAAAGTCATAATGGAGAATCATAAATTCAAAGAACCATGTGCTCTGATACCACATGTAAGTTTAAACATAATTAGGAATAATTAATCATAAATATTCCACAGGATCTTAAAATCTATGATTCTCACATAATATAAGATAGTGAGAGACACTTACCTTGATCTATGAGGCATCCAATCAATTGTACTTCAATCTCCTTATCTCAATCTATCTCTTTCAGTCACTTTTATTCTACACACTTTATTGATGGTATATTGTGTAGAACTCTCATACTGCAGAGACAGAACCCTATCTTTATATAACCAATGTCCATCAAATTGGTTACCATCAGTTATTATAAAATAATAACCAATCTTATTAATTTTGGTTATTATCAATAATATTTATAACCGACTCCCATCAAGTTGGTTACTATCATATAATTATGAAAGAAATAACTTCTCATAATTACCAATACGTCCTTTTATTTTATTAAATCACATACAAGCCCATAATGATATTTCACATGAGTCACATTATAGAATAATTTATTTATTTTGTAGTAGGGCTACCTACTCCTTCTGAAAAAGTCAACTAATCTTAGTCATGAATTAGTCAACTAATCTTAGTCATGAATTACATCAGATAACAGTTTATAGAATCAATAAGAAAACATATCATTGTTCAAAACCAATCCATCACCTAGAGAGATACAAAAATGGCTTCCTGGTAGTTGTAAATAAAATGCTAAGACCACAAAGAACATTGATTCCAACAGTGTTTACACATAGTAAAGCTATACAGATACACAGCTACATGATTTCAGTCATTTAATATCAACTCGATATGGCCAATGGTATTGTTCAAATACTAAGAGAAGACATATACTATTTCTATATTGTACTAACAACTAAGCATCCAAAAGGTGGAATGAGTATTAAATGAAGACATCTATAAATTCATACTTCACATCTCCTTTATGGTCCATCCGTCATTAACAAAAAAGAATACAAAGAACCTAGCCACCTGAATTATACACAAAACAATAATGAAGAAGATATTGCTAGCATTTGTGGTTCTCTTTGCCTTGAGCTCTGAGCCACTGCTTGGAGCAGCTGATGCATCACCTGAGCAAGTGATTGACACATCAAGGAAAAAGCTCCAAGTTGGTCTCAGCTACTACATTGTTCCAGCTGTGCCCTTTACAAAATGTTCAAGGTACAGTTTAAGTAGGAACAGTGGAGGCCTTTCACTTGCCAACATTGGTGAATCATGCCCTCTTGATGTGGTGGCTGTGCCAGGATGTCGTGGCTTGCCATTGTCATTCTCACCCATTGACCCTAAGAAAGGTGTTGTTCGTGTGTCCACTGATTTGAACATCATGTTCTCCACTGATCATACCAGCTGCGCTGAGTATTCGCCAATGTGGAAACTGGATCACTTTGATGTCTCTAAAGGACAGTGGTTTGTGACCACTGGTGGCTCCGTGGGAAACCCTGGTTGGGGAACCATACACAACTGGTTTAAGATTGAGAAGTTTGATGGTGCTTATAAAATTGTTTATTGTCCCACTGTGTCTCATTCTTCCAAGCACTTGTGGAAGGACGTTGGCCTGTTTGTGGATGAGAGTGGCTATAGGTGTTTGGCTCTAAGTGATGTTCCATTCAAAGTCAAGTTTCAGCTTGCCAGAACAAATTAATGTCTGTAACTACTAAGTGTGTTAATGTTTTCTTTTAATTCAGTGTTTATGAGGTTAATCATGTTATGTTAAAAGAAGTCCACAAAATAAAGAAATATCCTCACTTTTTATATATATCTTTAAGTTTATACAATAAAGTTTGTATCAATAAATGGTTTATATTTCTGAATTTAGCCCTACTGTTAGTCTCCGTTTGTCATCTATAGGATAGGAATTGAAATTTTTGAAAAAGCGGAGAAACATTTTAGCAACTTGGAGAATCTTTAAGAATTCAAGAGCGTCATATTAAGGAAGAATAAAATGTTGAATAATGTGTTCAAAGCCCATGCTTAATGGATACGAGAAAAATCTGATACATATATTTATGGAAAATATATATGCGAGAGAAGGACTTGCACAAAGTAGACGTACAATTAACCAGTCACAGAAATATATTTATGGAACGTAAGAAAACATGCACTGCAAGATACAATAATAAATAATGAAAGGTCACATCCATTTGTATTGCTTTTGTGCTTACAAGTCTATGTTAAAATATGAGAAGTTTCTTCCTGTTTCATGTGGTACCTTTTGATAGAACTTTTTTGTTATAATTTACTCTCTTTGTAAATTAAAGTATAACAAATGAAGTGGTTGTATCGTATAGAGCAATTGTATTTTGAAGGGAGAAAATGCTAGTTTGACACCACTATTATCTTATACTCTTATTTGATACTATATTTTATTAATAAAATATTATATATAAATAAAATAATAATATATATTAATGTTAAATGGTGTCAAACATAAATAGTGGTGTCAAAATATCACCACCTTTTGAAGGACACGAAAGAGATAATGCTTGTGATATTAACTGTGATACTCTTCTGGATAAATTTCTAATTTATTGTTTTTTGTCTATCTGATAGGAATATTTCATTAGCTCTTTCGCTGGAGGAAATTTTGGATTTATGTCCTGTAGGAGATTCTCTATTGTAGGCTGTGCATCAGCTATGTAGAATTTTAGCTACATGTTTTTGGACTTTCTAACTTATGTTTACAATTATTTTGTATAAGGTTTGCACTATCCTAGAGTGCTTCGATTTATTTAATTTATTATTACCAATTAAAAAATCTAATTTTGTCTAACCTATTAAACTAAATTTTATTATGCATTTAATCCCATAGGTCTTTGAATTTACTCTAATAATATCCTCAATTGGTAATTTTCTTATATTTCTGTAAATAATTTGAAATCACTTATTATCATCAATGTTTGGTCGGATATTTTGTGAATAAATGACTCTTTAGAGTCTCGAATTGTTGAAATTTTAATTATTAAAGAGTAGAAGAATACTTATAGAATTATACTTAAATTTTGTTAGTATTGAGAATAGAACATTTCAAAATGTTTTTCTGGCCCTATTATTTTTAGGAGATTGTAATAATAGCACTAGTTGTGCTGATAAAAAATAATAATAGTAGTAGTTGTTATGAAATCAAGCTGCAGTGTCTAAATCTGTGTGATATATCGTGACGGGCATCTATGAAATTCTTGCTAAATTGGGCCTCTGTTTTGAAAATGTTGGAGTCCCGTCATGCTGAATTCTTTTCCGTATATACGACAAAATACATTACGTAAATTTTAAAGAAAAACGTACAAGTTTACTATTCAAATCTTTTTTAACAAGTGAACAGACCATAGAATAAGAAAAACATATCATTCTTCAAAACCTACTTCTATGAAGAGGCGAATCATGGCCTAAGAGATGCAAAATATAAGGCCATCGCCACAAAGAACATTGATTCAAATAAACTCACTATGGCAATTGTATTGTTCAAATGCAAATATATAAGTGTGTTTCCTTTCTGTACATCATTCAAGTTCATTCAGTGCTAATTAGGTTTCCTCATAAGTTAGATTATGTTCAAAGAATTTTATAAAAGAAGCAATATCTTGTCGTTGTATACTTGTTTCAAGTTTATATATTTCTCCACCTACACAATAAATAAATCACAAATAATAAATCTATTTCTCCACCTACACAATTTGCCCCAGTCCACAGGGTGTAAGCTTAAGGACTATGATTATTCAACATCACAGTGGTTTGTCACAACTGGTGATGTTTTTGGCAACCCTGGCTCTCAAACTATCAGCAGTTGGTTCAAGATTGAGAAGTACGAGGATGCTTACAAGATGGTCTATTGTCCAAGTGAGTGCAATTATTGCAACTATCCATGCAGTAGTATTTTCCTTTGAAGAATTAACATGCTGTTATGGTAGTTAGTTACTGTTATATGGTTGAGTAAATATGAGTTACACACAGAACAGAATGTCTGCCTCTGAGCCTGTTGTTCAAGTGGCTTTCCTTACAATGGGTCACATCAACCCATTTCTAAAAGAATGGTTATATGTTAACAACCTTACGTGGTATTACAACTACCTTACAACTCTATGTGGCAGTGACGTGGATTAAATGTATGACGTGGTAAGTTGGGTCCAACGTGGCAAGAAGCTGAAATTTAGGGTTGTGATAAGCTGTTGTATGAAAGGCACCGCAGCAGCTTCTTTGCAATCGAGAAACAAGTGCCGCTTCTTTGTAATCACAGATGCCCGTTCGTTCGCATATCATCATAGTTTACAATAGAGATCAGTGGGCCTTGGTCTTGCAATTAGAGCGTACGAATGTTGTCTTCGTTATTCAACACGGAAAGGCACAACTACGCCTTGGGCCGATTTGTGTGAGAGAAGAATCGTCATTGCTGCTGTCTGTTGGTAAGTTATTTGTGTAGGAGTAGTTATCCCTTTTCAACATTGTCTTTGTTGGTGAGTTGTTGAGTTCGTTAATTTGTGGGTCTCTTTGAAACGCAAGTCTTCTTTAGCTATATTTTCGTTTTTTAAGTATGTTGGATTTTGAAGTGTTTTTGTTGCATCATCTGATGAAACATGTTATATGATGACCTGTGTGTTGGTTTTTGACAGAACTGATATGGTTTTCTTTAAAAGTGAAATTTGCCTTCAAAGAAATAAAGGTTAAGTAAATAATCCGAATTAATTGATAAATATTCCCTCGTTATCTTGTATGAATATACATGAGTATTTCCTTGTTGTTTGAGGTTTTGAAAAGTTTGTGTTATTTTCAGTTTCTTGAGGGTTGTTTACATTGTGCATCAATTATTTGATATGATGTCTGACTCAGTTGTGTGACAATCAGAACCAGTTGTGCTAGTTGGTGGGAGTGACTTCTATGCCTTTCCACGTTTAGATTCTAAAATTGAAAGATAGCATGGATTCAGGGGAATCACCGCAACATGCCTTGGGATAAAACTGAACTTCGGGTTGGCTATATTTTTGAAAATGGGTGAGCGGAACTCTCTGTTGTTATGGTACTAGTAAGTTATAAGAATTAAGATAATTTGCTTAACATGTTATCCTGGATCTCATATTCTAGTTCTACATGATAATTGGATTACATATTTTTAGTATATAGGTAGTTAATGTTTCAATTCAACTTAAAGCTTAATCGTTTCTTGCCGTGAGATCTAGAAACGTGTTTGTGTTGTCGGGAATGATCATTCACTTGTAGAGTCTCCAACTGAGCCCAAGTGGTCCTCTGAGGGTACACAAACTAGCCTTCTTGTAACTCCTAATCCCAAACAATTCTTAGAAGTGTTATTCAACCAAAAGTCAACATATTAACAGTAACATCAATCATTTGACTTTTTTTAGTAAATGTTTCCTTTAGATTGTCAAGTCATGATAAATTTTGTTGAGTAAATGTTTTCTTAAGATCATCAAGTTGTGAAAACTCCAAACAAAGATCGGGATCCTTGATCTATGTTAATTTGTGACCTCTTAATGTTCCATAATTTACAACCTTTATGTTTTTACTTTCATGATTTTTACTGACTTTGGTTTCTATTCAAATTGATGAAAGTGATTTTAAACATAATTGATTATCTTTAACTTTCTCATCTAATCAATATTCTTGTCTTTGCAGTTATTTGAAGAAATAAAAAGGTGTAGAGGGTTGTTAGAACACCTTGGACAACATATTTGAGGAACAAATGTAAGACAACCAAGTCACAGAGGACTTCGTAGCTGGATTTTGAAGATTTCTTATATTTGGAAATAGATATTGTAGTGTTGATAGACCTGAATATTATATATTTGATAGAGTTGTTGAATATTGTATATTTAATAGACATGAAAATTGTAATTTTGAGTTGTTGTACAATTTTTTTTTTATAATATATGACTTAATTTGTTAGATGAAATGTGAAATTGAGGCAGAATTTGAGAATGTGTTTTGGTGTTAATATATAATTGTTGATATGTGACATGATTTGGGTGAGAAAGGATCAAATTAACTACATTTTGGTGTTTTATGATAACTTCAACTGATGCTTAGAAATGGTCTTAAAACAATTAGTTAAGAAGACATTGTTAAACACATAAATGAAAGGTGAACATTTGAAGGTATGACATGTGTGACTTGGTGAATGTGGTTGAAAAGTTGTCCGTGCTCACCCAAAAATGTACGAGATACACTTTGTGTGTGAATGAAGATGGTGATGATATTTTGTTAATAAATCACATTTGTTCTGGATAAAAAACTTCACTACAAATTTATCTGTTTAACCATGTGTAGTTAAGTGATAAACTCCTCAGGACTTTCTGACCACTTAATACAGTGAATAAAGAACACACCAAAATTGAACCAAATGTGTCTCTCCTTCCATGGCCTACGTAGGTAATATCATTGCATGTTATTTTACATGCTCTTCACCACAACTTTCTTTTGCTTACAATCCTTGTGATCTATCACGGAATATTTCTATTCCTATCACATAGTATGCCTCACCCATATATTTCCTTTCAAAGTTATTAGAGAGAAACTTCTTAGTCTCAGTTAATAGACCAAGATCATTAGTTGCAAGCAAGATATCATCAACATACATGAAAGAAACTGTTTTGGCTGAAATACAAGAGGGGGGCTGAATTGGATTTTAAAATCTTTTTCAAAAATTAGTTGACCTTTTAAGAAATTCAAATTCGTTTAATAAACTGGATCTTTATTGACTTTACTGAGCAAGGCAGTAGAATGAACCAGTAAATAGAATATAATCCAGTCACAGTATAATGCAGCAAGTCAAACAATTTTATCAGAATTTGAATGTAAGTGCGGAAGCGATTTAGTTAACTGCACAGTAACAAAATAGAAGTTAACCACACAGAATGAATTGATCAACTCTGATTCAATCAACAGTTCGAATTATAATGAGTCAATCAAGAAATAAAATTCTTTTTATTAAAGAAACACTAATTAAAAGATGTTTAAGTCTTAAATCAATTATAGTTCAATTATAGATTCTGAAAACAGTTTTATACAGTGAAAGATTTAGTTTTCTGGAAAAACAAACTGATAAACAGTAAACCCAACAAATTGCAAAAATGCAAATTTACAAGAAACTGATATACAGGTTATTCACAGATTCAAGCAGTTTGGATTAGACTGAGTTAAAATG
>Ga0209700_108239_pt1 | contig 13610 bp, 14 predicted proteins | sample SiratroredBW_FD_187528 | JGI IMG/M metagenome (GOLD analysis project Ga0209700, IMG submission 187528) | Root nodule microbial communities of legume samples collected from California, USA - Siratro red BW (SPAdes) (version 2) | ecosystem: Host-associated > Plants > Roots > Nodule | place: USA... | reverse complement strand
AAGAACGGTTTTCTTGAACTGCTGCTGGAGCTATCATCTGACTGAGACTGTTCTTCGCTGATTTGATCATCAAGACTAAGCCTTCTATACCTTTACTTGTTTCTTTTGTATTCGTTTGTATAGAAGCACTTGTATTACAGTAACCTTGTTCGTACATCATCTGTTTTGACATTTATTCTGAGTTCTTGAATTGCCTGGGTTGGTAATTATGTTCTGTACAGTGGGCTCTGTACAGGGTGTTACTTGTTGTGGGTTTCAGCAAGGGTGTTCGTGAAACACACAGTGGGTTTCTGTGTGGTTTCCAGTCCTACTGTGGGATCAGTAGTGGTCTACTGCGAGTTGCAGTGAGATGTTTCTAGGTTATACAGTGGACTCTGTATAACGTTACTTGCTGTGGGTTTCAGCAACGGAGTTCTTGAAGCACACAGTGGATTCTGTGGTGTTTCTTGTTCTGCTGTAGGGTCAGCAGGGGTTGGTTGCAGAGTGCAGTGTCGTCTTGCTGTAGGCAAGTGTTGTAAACTGAATCAGGTTGATCAGTTTAGTGAAATCCTTACTGTGTGTGAGGGACTGGACGTAGCCCTGCTGTTGGGTGAACCAATATAAAAATCTGCTGTGTCCTTATTGTCTCTTGCTCTCTCTTTTTATTGTTCTTGCTGAATTTCTTGAGTTTTTCAGAATTAAGCGAATCTTGCTTTGAATAGCTTCATTATTTTCTAAAAGCATTTTTAGAAACAACCTAAAATCTTTTATTCCATTTTAACTCAGTCTAATCCAAACTGCTTGAATCTGTTAATAACCTGTATATCAGTTTCTTGTAAATTTGCATTTTTACAATTTGCTGAGTTTACTATTTATCAGTTTGTTTTTCCAGAAAACCAAATGTTTCACTGTATAAAACTGTTTTCAGAATCTATAATTGAATTATAATTGATTTAAAACTTAAACATCTTTTAATAAGTGTTTCTTTAATAAAAAGAATTTTATTTCTTGATTGACTCATTATAATTCGAACTGTTGATTGAATCAGAGTTGATCAATTCATTCTGTGTGGTTAACATCTATTTTGTTTCTGTGCAGTTAACTAAATCGCTTCCGCACTTACATTCAAATTCTGATAAAATTGTTTGACTTGCTGCATTGTACTGTGACTGGATTATATTCTGTTTACTGGTTCATTCTATTGTCTTGCTCAATAAAGTTAATAAAGATCCAGTTTATTAAACGAATTTGAATTTCCTAAAAGGTCAACTAGTTATTGAAAAAGATTTTGAAATCCAATTCATCCCCCCTCTTGTATTTCAGCCAAAACAGTTTCTTTCAATTAAGGTTGTTACTTTGTATTAAATTTCGTAAAATGTTGATTAACCAAATAGACTCTATGGACATATCAATTGCTGAAGTTATATATCATTGTCTATTATTTACTTTTATATTGATAGTCTTTAGTTATTTTTACAACATACGTACTTTAATTTGAATATTATTTTCATAATAAATAGTAATATTACTTGTTCTTGCACGAGGCCGGTCGACTCCAACAAGCAACAGTGTCTTCGAGTTTCTTTCCCTGATTACCCTGACGAATCTTCCTTTCCTTCAAGTCCTCGGTTATCCACAATCCCGGAGGGGGGGGGGGGTTGGTCCTGCATGCACTCCGACGCTTAAGTCAGTGTGGGCCCAAGTGAACACAGGATAAGATTGGGTAAAGTAACAGTACTTGTTTTCGTAGGACTTTCTGTCTTTTATAGTAGTTGAATAGGCCTTAGGTGGATGGGCCTATGGCCCATTATGGTGCCTCATCTGATGTATGCCATGTGTCAATTTAAGGGATCTTGTTGGGCGGGTAGTTCTCGGTCGATTGTACCTGATACTTCTCGGTCGGCTTGTGCAGTTGTGCATTGGTTTCGTTAGTCGATCTCCCTTATACGACATAGGCCACCCAAGTCCTTGAGGTAACTAGCTGAACGAAAAGGACTTTGATATGTCACAATGTCGGGTACATACTGGTCGGTGTGAATGCGGTATCTTTTGGCAGGAAATGTCAGAGGGCGTCGTGAGTTTTGGCGCGTTCTCGATGTACGTGCAATGACATGACGTGTCAATTGCTGTGGGCCCTTGATTTGTTCGGGATCGGACGATGCTGGTTGTGTGACGGTTGGTCTTCCATCTTTATAAATATGGTTCACGGTGAATCGTCAGTTGTGCTTCCACTACTTTCTTTGCTTCTGATTAATGGGTCTTCCAGTGCTTGCTTATCTTTCGGTCGGTTATTCCTGAGGTAAAATGGCTTCGTTTTCTGTTGCTTCTTATTCGTCTTCAGGGCACTCAGGGTCTTCGGGTGGATCTGTGCGGGGCGGTGAGGAACGCGGGATCGGCGCTAGTGTAGAATCGTTAGGGGGAAGTTCTTCGATGCATCAAGCTCCCGGTCGGTGGAAGTAAGGGATGCGAAAAGGCCTCGGACTGTGCAATCTCTAGATGATGTGATAGAGTCGCCTGACCGAGAAGGGTCCAACGAGGGTTCTGAGCTATCTCCGTTTGAGGTTGACTAGTTAGATTCTGAAGTAGTGAAAGCTACATCTGTTTATACTTCTTCTTCGTCCGTTCAATCTTTTGTAGATAGTATAGACATCCTAGATCCCTCTCTTTCTACTGATGTTTTTGGTTTTCGCCGAAGTTTCCTTTCCAACCGAGTGTTTCACGGTCAACGGTCTTCCACTGAACCTTTCTTCTTTATATAGGCCAAAGTTTTTAAGGATTCTCGCCTTCAGTTGTCATTCGACGAGTTTAGTATGGGGGTGTTAAGGGCGTTGAATGTGGCTCCTACCCAGCTCCATCCCAATAGTTGGGCCTACATCCGGGGATTACGGATGCTATGTTTGGGGCTGGGTTTGACCTCGACTCCGACACTCTTCCTCCACCACTACTGTACTCGTCCGGGCAAGAAGGTGGGATGACTTTCTCTAGTGAGTCAGAACAAAAACCGCCTGTTAAGTCCTTTCTCTTCCTCCTATAAACACTTTAAGGAAACTTTCTTTAAAGTTGTGATTAAGGGGGAGGGTTGCCGGTATGTGTTTGACGGTGGCCTCCTTAAATTTCCTTTGTACTGGACGAGAACTCCCGTTAAGTTCACCTTATAGCTGCGGACAGACTATTCGGCCAAGGATTTCTTAGCGATTGGGAAGTTGGAGCAGTTGCCCCGCCAAATATCCACTCGAAGACTCATCGAGTGTTATTCCGCTGATAATCCGGTTGGTGTCGTCGTGGGTAAGGAATTCTTTTTATGACAGGCCGTTTTGTTTCCTTTATCTAATTTCATTTATCTTTTTGCAGATATTATACTGTCATTGACTCTTCCTGGTGGTAACCCGTTGCTAAGGCGATTGGTGGTCGAACGTCCTTCTGCCGAACAGAAGTCGGTCGACAAGGGAAAACGTCCCCGGGTGACTCAGCCACTTGCAGCCAAACAGACCCCGGCGGTGGTCAAGCCCATCACTATCGTTCTCCCTCCTACTCAACAATCTGCCGCTCCTGCCCAAGAAACCCCTCGCTCCAAGAAGAGGAAGGATAAAGAGCACAAGAAGGACAACTCCTCCCGCCGCTCGCCTACTAGACTTCAGCCACGGACCACTTCTGGGGACTGTGCCGTGGTGATGGACTTCCTTAAATATGACTTGATGGTGTCCAATCGCGTCAACGTTAAACTAGATAACTATGAGGCCGGTCCGTACTCCTTTCGACCTCCACACAACCTTCCTGGAGCTAGCTACCCACGCTCTTCTTGTTGGTCGCATATGGGTGACGAATTGATGAAGAAGGGAGGGGAGGATGTAGAAAAATTGAAGGCGAACCTGGAGGACTCGGTCGCTTCGTTGAAGTCTGCTCTAACGGGGAATATTGACTTGGCAGGTCGCAACAAAGACCTGGAAGCGCAGTTAGAGGCGAATGCGGAGATCAAGATGCTCTAGGAAAGGTGTTTGGTCGCTGAGATGAAAGAGGACCAATCGAATAAGAGGGCGATCGACCTTCGGGGGGAGGTGGAAGAGTTGGAAGAGGAGGTAGCCTCGCTGAAGGTGTGTTGGGATGAAGATCGTCGCCGTGTGGCGCAACTGGAGCATCAGCTGGCCGAACTCAAAGATCACGTTATTGAGCAACACAACAAAGGGTTCAAGCTGGCCGTTCAACAGGTGGCTTTCTTCTATAAAATTCCCACTGACGAAGGGAATTTTGATAACAGCAAGGCCTTCGTCATGGGTGAGTTGTTGCCGTTAGCCGAGATTTCTGACAACAATGAGGATGCTGGCGAAGGGGCGGGGGAAGAGGGGGAGGCTGAAGTTGATGATGGTGGTGAGGAAGAGGAGGTGAAAGGGAGGGGGGGGGGGGGGGGGGCAGCTTCCCCTAGTGTAAATGTATTAGATTAGTTGTTTAAGTGTTTTTTAATGGCCGTGCCTGGTCGATTTTTGGTGGCTTGTATACTCGGCCAGATTATTATCAACTTTTGTATGTGCTGCTCCTTCATAGGTCGGTTTTTTATGAATATAGTTTTATTTCAGCCTTCACCGCGCCAATTACTTCTATTTTTCCTTACCAATAATTACTCTTTCTGTTACTGCGAATTTGTAACCGTTAATATTTCGGTCTGTGTTTTTATTTATTCGAATCTTATGACATGTAATTATAAAATGAAACTGGGTTTGTGATTTGTTCGGCCGAGTCTATTTTCGTGGTTTTATTCAACTATTTGATTTGACTTTGGTTAGGTGGCGAATACTCTTCTCGGTGAGTTCCGTGAGTTATTGCGGTCGGTTATGCAACTCTGTCTTGACTTTGGTCAGGTGAGATATGTAGCACGGTCAGTTTCGTGGATGAGAGTGTTCAGTTTCGAGATTGTGTCTTGACTTTGGTTAAGTAACGAATAAATAGCACGGTCGGTTCCGTTGGTGTGAGCGGTCGGTTCCGCGATTGTGCCTTGACTTTGGTCAAGCGACGAATATATAGCACGGTCAGTTCCGTGGGTAAGAGCGGTCGGTTCCGTGGGTAAGAGTGGTCGGTTCCGCGATTGTGCCTTGACTTTGGTCTGGTGACGAATATATAGCACGGTCGGTTGTGTGGGTGAGAGTGTTTTAATCATCTATCAGGAACGAACCGTAATTTCATTAAAGAAGAAAAAGGAAATGCCTCATTAAAACATCCTTGGCCAAAACCCTTCTTAGGGAAACAAGACCATAGGTAGGAAAGAGTGCATCACATACATTGGTTTAGCTATAGTAAAATTTCAAATGGTTAATATTCCAGGTCATAGGGATAAGGTCTCCGTTCAAGTGCTCAAGCCGGTAGACTCCATTCCTGAAATTCTCGCATACACGGAAGGGTGCTTCCCAGTTTGGGGCAAATTTGCCTTCAACAGGGTCTTTTCGGGCATTTCCCGTCACACGCCAAACTAAGTCTCCAGGTTGAAATGTTATCGGTTTGACTCTGGAGTTATACCGCCAGGCGATTTGTTACTTGCCGACCTCTTCTCGTATCTAGGCTTTCTCGCGCAATTCCTCCAACAAGTCCAGTTCTGTCTTCATACAGTCCCCATTGATGTTCAAGTCATCCATTTGTCGGCGCAAAGTGGCTTCACCTACCTCGACCAGTAACATGACGTCTGTTTCATAGGTCAGATTGTATGGGGTTTCTCCTGTTGATGTTTGAGGAGTGCACCTGTAAGCCCAAAGCACTTCGAGCAACTCGTCCGCCTATCTTCCCTTTGTTGCCCCCAGTCTTCTGTTGAGTTGGTCGAGTATGACTTTGTTGGCTGCCTCTGCTTGGTCGTTGGTCTGTGGGTGTTCCACTGAGCTAGTGATATGCTTGACGCCTAGTTCTTTCAAGAAAGACTCTAATTTGCGGTTGACAAACTGGCGGCCGTTATCGTAATGATCGTGTGGGGCATCCCAAACCTGCAAATTACTTTCCACATGAACGCCTGGATGTTAGCAGCCGTGATCTTGGCTAAAGGTTCTGCTTCGATCCATTTGGTGAAATAATCGGTGGCCACGATGAGGAATTTTCTTTGCCTGGATGCTGGTGGGAAAGGTCTGACTATATCCATTCCCCATATGGCAAACGACCAGGGAGACTGAATGCTATGTAATTCAACAGATGGCTGATGAATGAGAGGATCATTCTCTTGGCAGCTTTTGCACCTTTTCACATATTCCGAACAATCTTGACAGACGGTCGGCCAATATTATCCTGCTCGAATAACTCTAGTTGCTAGGGTCCTCTGCTCGCAATGTATTCCGCATACACCATTGTGAAGTTCATCCATCACATACTTAGCCTGTTCCTGATTAAGACATTTCAATAACGGGGTCGAGATTCCTCTCTTGTACAGATCTTCACCAATTATCACATATCGGGCAGACTTTTTTGCGAACGCCTTATCTTGTACGTAATCGCCGTCAGTTATACTCTTTATCGCCTCTCTGATAGGTTGTCTCCAGTCGTCTTTGGGTTCTCCCTCTATTGCCATTACCGTTGCGTTGTCGGCCGCCTGTGCTTCTGAGTGTCCACCCACTTTCGTTGGCTCACAAGTGATGCTTTCAGCAGATATTGATGGTTGGCTTAGGGTGAGCTATATCACTAAATCATAATGGCCTCTTCACTTTGCCAAAGCCAACTTCGACAAGGCGTCGACTCTTGAATTACTGCTCCTGAGTATGTGCTCTAATTTGACGGTTTTAAAGCGGGCGAGCATTGTTAGTACCTTCTGGTAATAGGCGGTTAACGAAGGATCCTTTACTTGAAAGCTGTCATTCACCTGTCTGACTGTCAACTGTGAGTCACTTAGGCAGGTTAAATGTTTCACTGGCATGTCCATGGCTAGAGAGAGACCGCCGATGAGAGCTTCGTACTATGCCTGATTGTTAGATGCTTTAAAGGCAAAGCATAATGATTGTTCGAGTCTTGCTCCACTCGGGCTTTCCAAAACTACACCCGCGCCACAACCTTTCTAGTTCGAGGAGCCATCCACATAGAGCTTCCATACGTCTGGGTTATTGGCCGGTGATCTCTCGGTCAAGACTTGTAATTCTTCTACAAAGTCAGCTAAGCATTGAGCCCTTATAGGCTCTCTCAGTTCAAAAGACAAGTCAAACTTCGATAATTCAATGGACCAAGAAATCATTCGTCCTGCTAAGTAAGGTCTTAATAAGACCTTTCCATTTGGGTGGTCAATCTTTATCGTTATGGGGTGTCCTTGGAAATATGGCCTCAACCTTCTCGCTGTGTACACTAATGCCAGAGCTACCTTTTCGATCAGTTGATACCTGGTCTCGGCGTCGTGAAGGGTTCGGCCGGTAAAATGCACCGGTTTGAATCCATACTCCTAGACCAAAGCCGAACTCCCAGCATCCTCCGAGACAGATAGATAAAGCAGCAATCGACTTCCCGCTTTGGGCTTCTCGATAATTGGCATGGAAGACATGGCTACCTTTATTTGATTGAAAGCGTCCTCACAGTTGTTATCCAATTTGAATTTGTCTGCCTTTCTCAGAACTTTTATTATGGGGCGTATCTTCTCGGTCATCCTTGGTAAGAATCTGGACAGGGAGGTCAATCTCCCTACTAGCCTTTGTACTTCCTTCAAATTGGTTGGGCTTCTCATGGATGATATTGCCTCGCATTTGTCGGGGTTGGCCTCTATTCCCCGATATGTGAGCATAACACCTAAGAATTTTCCCCCTTCTACCCCAAAGACGCACTTGGCCGAGTTTAATCCATGTCGTATAGGCGCAATTGCGCGAATATTTTGGCCAGGTCATCAAGGTGTTGCTCAAACATTTCTGATTTCACAAACATGTCATCTACATATACTTCCATGTTCCTGCCGATCTGCTTTTCGAATACCCGGTCCATCAACCTTTGGTAGGTAGCACCTGTATTTTTGAGCCCGAACGACATCACCCGATAACAATAATTGGCGGTCTTCATAATGAAAGTTGTCTTGTCTACATCCGGCTCGTACATCGGTATTTGGTTATACCCTAAGAAAACGTCCAAAAAACTGAGTATTTTGTGCCCGGCCGCTCCGTCGACTAACCGGTCAATGCTGGGAAGAGGGTACGCGTCTTTCGGGCAAGCCTTATTTAAGTATGTGTAATCCGTGCACATCCTTCATTTTCCATTTCTCTTCTTTACTAGCACTATGTTCGCCAACCATGTAGTGTACTAGATTTCTCAGATGAAGCCTGCCTTGAGTAGCTTTTGCACTTCTTTTATGGCTGCTTGCCTTTTTTCTTCTCCCAATCTCCTTTTTTTCTGGGCGACTGGTCTCGCCTCTTTGCACACTGACAATCTGTGTGTCATCACCCAAAGATCAATTCTTGGCATGTCGTCGGTCGTCCATGCAAATAAATCTTTGTTGTCGGTTAATCTGGCCTTTAGTGCCTGGTTTTCTTCCGGTGTCATGGATCTTACCAACTGTGTATTCTGGCCTTCTGTTCCCAGTTGCCACTCTTGCACCGTGTCCTTCGGTTCCATTCGGACCTCATCATTAACTCGTGGATCTAAGTCTGTCATTGCAACCATCCTTTGGGTCACATCCCGTTTGGCCGATGTCAGCGTTGACGTCAGCCTGAGACTTGCCACGTAGCATTCACGGGCAGTACGCTGGTATGCGTAAATGGTGGTAACACCTCCACGTTCGGTTGGAAACTTCATAACGAGATGTGGGGTCAAAATGATGGCTCCTAGCTTGTTCAAGGATGGTTGTCCCAATAGTGCATTATACGACGTGTTGACGTCGACAATAAAATACCTTACAAATATTGTTGGGTGACCTCGGTCGGTCCCGCCGAATTTGGTGTGCAGGTCAACGTACCCTTTCGTGTTCACCCTTTCTCTAGAGAAGCCTACTATATGTTCGTCTAGGGGGATAATAACATCCTCGTCTAGACCCATCCTTTTGAAGGTCTTCCAATACAATACATCCACAGAGCTTCCCTGATCGACTAGTGTCTTCCTGACTTCACAGTTGGCTACCTCCACCGCGATAACCATTGGATCATCTTGCTGGGCATCGATGTTCCTGAAGTCTCGGTCAGAGAAGACAATATTCGGCGTGCTTTTCCTCGATCAGCGATTAATCATATGCACATTTTTTATCGCTCTTAAGTGTTTTTTCCATGCCGAGTGCGATGGTCCTCCACCTCCAAATCCACGTGAGATGGTGTTGATCACGGTTCGATTACTATTGCGAGGTCTCGGGCTCTACTCCAGGGACCGATCGCGTCTCTGTCGCTCTCCCTCTTGGGGTCTAGGACTTCGACGCTCAGGAGTTCTTGCCCTTTCTCGGTCGTATTGCCTTCTTACCCATCTTTGCACATATCGTTGCAAGTGTCCAGCTTGTATGAGCTCTTGTATCTTGTCTTTCAGGGCGATGCACTCTTCTGTACTGTGACCATGAATGCAATGATATCGACAATGTTTGGTTTGATCAACACGAGGAGGTGATGGGAACTTTCGCGGGGCAGCAATAAGCTCGGTGCTAAGTGTCTCCTCCAAGATACGTGCTCGGCTAGCATTAAGAGGCATATATTTCACAAACCTGGAAGGTCAAGGAAGCTCTCTTATCTTCGGTGGGTTACGATCTCGGTCGTTCCTTCTCCCCTGATTCTGCTCAGCCCTGGCCTGGGCTTTGAATTCTCTAAGTTCCTCGACATGCATGAACTGTGCGGCTCTTTGACAAAGCTCATCCATAGTAACGGCCGACTGCATGGCCAAACTATCAGCGAATGGTCCAGATCGGAGAGCGGTGGTCAAATATGTTGTTGCTACCTCGGGTAAAAGGCCACGAATGCTCAAGGCGACCTGACTGAATCTATCCATGAACGTCTGCAATGATTCTCCTTTTTCCTGCTGGACATTTATCAGTGCAATGGGTGTCAGGTGGTGTGGCTTACTAGTCGCGAACTGTGCTGCGAATTTCGCTTTAAGACTTTCAAAGGAATCTATCAATTTAGAAGGGAGTTGGGTGAACCAACTAAGTGCAGCTCCCCTCAAGGAGGCCAGGAAAACCTTGCAGTACACATGTGTGTCCGTTGTGTAGATGGACAGTTGCGCGACATACGTGTTAATGTGTTCGTCCGGATCAGTTGACCGTCATACCTCTCCAACGTCGGATTCTTCCATCCTTTGGGCAACCTGGAAGTCATTATCTCATCCGTGAAAGGGTATTGGCTAGACGTGTTGGCCACCATCATTCGAGATGTCTCCTCTCGTGCTTCCTTTCGGTGTCTCGGTCGACTACTTTCCTCCCTTCGACCTTCATGCCGAGAACCTTCTTCTCGAATTTCCCACTGAGAGCCTTCTTCTCTTCGGGTCTCATGTCGGGAACCCTCTCCAGGGGTGTTTCCCGTATGGACTCGCTCCCATTCCACCTTGTCATTTCTTTGTCTCAACCTTTCATTTTCTTCGCGGAGGACGTCAAGGGCGCCAGCGTGACAAATCCGGTCCTCCTCTCGTAACTTCTTGATTGCCTCCAGTTCCTGCTTCATCTCGGCCAGTATGGCCGTTGGGTCCTCCACAAAATGATTTTGCTGGCTTCCTTGATTTCTGGTTGTCACCATCGCTCAGCCCCAAATTGACTAAAACTCTCAATTGAGTAGCCAAACCCAATCTGTCTCCTTCTATCAGATCCTCACTACTAACATAGTTTACGCTGCCTCCCGCCTCCAATGAACTCTCCAGCCATACGCTCACCTCTTCAACCGCATTGCCCTTTTTGTCTTCATGGCTGAAACAAGTAGTATATTTTAATTTATTTACTTTATTTTTGAGGTCCGCAGTTAGGAAGGTGAAATAGAGTGACTCAGGATTAGATCATATGTCACATCACTTGATGAGTGGGATGACGAATTCTTCCCGAAAACTTCACACAACTTTCTTTTATTTATCTTTAGTTACAAGCGAGAGGCAAGAGTGAATGTGGTGTTGTGTCACTTTATGTGACCTTCACCCAATTCACTAGACTGATTCTAATACACTATGAAAATATCATTTATCCTGAAATGTGCCACTAAAAATTACATGTATTACTTCGTAAAAAATTTATTGAAACATGTCATGCTTTCAATTATATGATAAGTGCAAGCTATGACTCGTCCATCCAATTCGGCAATAGCTATTAATTAAGCAAATTATTGACATTGGGAGCATAACCAAGAAAAAACATCATACTTGATTTCGACTCGAAGAGAAAAAACTTTTGTTTTATAATAATTGGAGCTCGCAAGACGATGACAAATGAGAGTCATCGGCTTGGTTCTAATTATAATCATGGGAGGAAGTTTTCGGGAATTATAAATTAATAAAATTTTAGGTATCAAATTTATGTCTTTTTAAAATCAATATTTTTTTTAAATTAGATATCTAATAAATTGTAAATATTTGATTTACCTCTCTAAAAAATATTTATTTATACTTTATCTTTATTTTGGTGTTAATTTTTTGAACTTATGTTTGAAATATATTTCAAATTTCTTTTCTAGTCTATTAACTTAATATTTTTATATAAAAATTAATGTGTATTCTTTAATATTACATGATCATATAGGATTAAAGAAAATAAATAGACACGTGAGTGGTAAAAGAAGTACTCTTACAAAATTTTCTGGGTACTGAAAAAATAAAAACTCTGCTTATATGAAAACATAAATATTCAGTAAATTTATGTTTCAATTTAAGGTATTTGTAATAAAAATATATATATATCTCTTTTATTTTTTGATATAACAATATTTTGGAGTTTGCAGAAAAAGTTTATGAATAGAGACCTTTGATGTTATTTTCTTATATAATAAATTAATTTAAATTAAATTATATTTATACCCACAATAAAAATAATTTATATATGGATGTTCACGTGATAAAAATATAAATAATGTTCAAATAAATTGTATTACAAATATTTAAAAGAAAAAATAATTAAATGAACTGAGCTTTCTGAAACATATGAGAAAACTGTTACGGAAGTTAATGACAAAAAATTACTGCAGAAATGTTGAGAAGTGTTATTGAAGTTAATGACAAAAAAATTACTGCAGAAATGTTGAGAAGTCTCATATCATGATAAATTATGAAGATAGCTTACATCTTTAAATAAATGCTTATTTCAATAATAGGAATAACTTATGTATGAATGTTTACATTGTTTACATGATAAATACATAGGTATTGTTAACATGTGTTATTTAAAATTTGTTTTATCGATAACTATTATGACATGTTTTAATCTTGCAAAATTAATTTTAATTAGATTTTATTCACCTTAAGGGGGTTATTTTAGATTTAAAATAGGCCAATCATTTATAAAGTGTATATTGTTGGCTAATTCGATATCTTGTTAAAAGATAATATAATCTATTAGAGTCATTAAGAAAATCTTAAAAAAATAAAAAATATTTACTTGTGATATTTTGAATTGATTTAAAAAAATACAAATTTTACAAAAAAATAATATTAATTAAAATTAAAAAATAGCAAAAGAATTAATTAAAATTTATAAATAAACATTTTAAGAATATGAAATAATGGATTTAAAATCACTTTTAAAACATAAATTAATTATGAAATATAATAATATATTTCAATATTTTAATTTTAGAAGTTTTTAAATGTTAAAAACCCTTAATAAATATACATGGGAGAAAGAAAAAATAAGAAAATTATCCGTTAAAGATTATTTATAGTTTTATTGTTATAAATTAATTTAAAATGTTATTATTTTATAATTTATAGTAAGAGTGATTACGATTTTTATCATTAAAAAATTAAATATATGATACAATTTTCAATGTCTATCCACCTTATGTCTCGAAACAAGTTTCAAATAAGAAAGAAGGGAAGGTGGAGCGATAATTTCTAGTGTTAAGAATAGGTAACCAACTTAGTTGGGATGAGGACGCACTTCTTTAAAGGGAACCATCTATATTGGTTGTCTTAAAGAAGAGATTAAGCCGAATGAGCAAGATGATGTTACATAGATTCTTCTTCCATGGTCACTTTCCTTCCACTCAGATATACAAAACCCTTCCTGTAAGGGACGAACATCTTAGAGTTCTTCATTCTTCCTCATTCAACTCAGTCTGACTTAGGTCGGTCACATCTTGTTCACCTGGGATTCATATTGTTCAGCTTGGTTTCGATGGTATTTTCTTTCTTTATTGAAAATCAGATCTGTCTTTCTCTTTTATAAATTTATCAACTAGAACAGACCGAATCTTAGATTAAGTTTAGAAGGACTCTCATATTGCATGCATTAGAGCTGATAAAAAGAAAAAACATCACATGCATCAGATATTGATGTGCAACTTATATATTACTTATTCACTTGTACAAAAAGGATCTTCATCGTCGGTTCTAAGAGACATTTATCGTCGGGTATTGAACCGACGTTGACCCAGGAGACGTTGATCATGACGTCGGTTAACAATACCGACGTTGTGTTAAACACCACAATGTCGGTTAGAACAAAGAAACCGACGTTGGGATTTCGCTGAAATGGTTCCTTAACTAGGTATTGGGCCACGTCGGTTAAGGCACAAAACGACATTGTGCAAGAATCACCA
>Ga0209700_108237_pt1 | contig 13614 bp, 6 predicted proteins | sample SiratroredBW_FD_187528 | JGI IMG/M metagenome (GOLD analysis project Ga0209700, IMG submission 187528) | Root nodule microbial communities of legume samples collected from California, USA - Siratro red BW (SPAdes) (version 2) | ecosystem: Host-associated > Plants > Roots > Nodule | place: USA... | reverse complement strand
AAAAAAAAAAAAAAAAAGTAAAGTCTAATTGGGCCCCTCATCGAATTCATTTCTCGCCATGCCGTGCGATGGAAGACGTAATAAGCGGGTTACACCTCTACGCCACCATCTGCCCACGTCACATTCCAATAATGAACAAAAGCAATTTCAAAATGTAACCACCCTAGACTTTGCTTTTTCTATATTTTTTAGTTGAAGGTAAAAATAAATTTAAAACTTTTTAGAAAATTCTTCACCTCAAAATTTTCTAGATGAAAACAAAATATAAGGTCCTTTCACAGAGACATATTTACATGATAAAACAGAAAACAATTATAAAAGAACATAGTATTATTGAAATTTAATGATATGTAAAATATGAATATTTTGAATTTGGTCTGGCTTTGCATCGGTATGATTGAGTCAACAACAACCCCGTGCTGACCTGACTCAAAGTCTCTGACGAGTAAAGGAGGATCCATCCGTTCTTTCTCTCACATTATCTTATTCACATATCTTATTACTCTCCTTCGTAGTCCCTGCGTAGTGCAAATGAAAAAAAAAAAAAAAGAAGAAAAGTTGATTAATTAATCCTTTGACATGGTGAGAATAAGAAAGGAATGTATGTTTGTCTTAATTTTGTTTTAATATTTTCTCTGAGTACAATTAATAATTAATCCTTTTTAATTATTAAAATTAAGGAGTCACTGTTCTGGGAGGGTAGAGTGGTGTCAGAAGGAGCAACCAAGAAAGAAGCTCTTGCAGTGCCCGTGCAAAACAGTAGGAGGAAGAGTACTATATTTTCCTGCTTCTTCTTGCTTAGTTTCTTCTTCAATTTCTCATATTTCTTAATTAGCTTCTATTCTATAATCTCTCTGCTTCAGTGGGTTGAGTATATAGATAAGATAACAGAGGGACTGGTCAAAGAGCGAAGGGGGTCGGTGTTGTCTCCGATGATGGGTAACCCTAACCCCAACCCTAACCCTAATCCTACGCCGGAGAAGGAAAAGAGCCTCCAAGAGGAGCTTTTGGGACCCATCTTGCTGGGAGAGCGTATCATAAAACTGGCTCAGGAGGTGGAGTGGTCGAAGGTGGACTGCACGGAGCTGGCGCGGAAGGTGCAGGTGGTGTGCGACAACCTGCGCTCCGTCGTGCGTGTGGTTTCGGGGACGCAGTGCGTGAACGAGCGCCCCATACGCCGTATCGTCGGCGAGGTCTACAAAAACCTAGAGCGCACGTTAGCGTTCGTGCGCAAGTGCAAGAGACACGGCAGCGTCCTCGGCCAGGTCTTCTCCATAATCACCACCGCCGACTTCCGCAAGGTCTGGAACCTTCTGGAATCTTCCTACGGCGACATGGTGTGGCTCCTCAGCATCTTGGACTCCAAGGAGGGCACCAATGTCTCCCTTCCCCCCATCGCCAGCAACGACCCCATCCTTGCATGGGTCTGGACCTTCACCTACACTCTTCAATTGGGTCAGCCCAAGGACCGGGCTGAAGCGGCCACTGAACTTGGCTCCCTCGCCAGAGACAACGACCGTACAAAATTCATCATCTTGGAGGAAGGTGGAGTGCCCCCCCTCCTCAAGCTTCTCAAGGAAGCTTCTTCCCCTGATGCTCAGGTTGCTGCTGCCAATGCTCTTGTCAACGTTACTACTAATCAAGACAGGGTGGTTAGTTACGTCGTGGAGTCCCATGCTGCCCCCACTATTGTTCAGGTCCTTCGTGATTCCCCGCTGAGGGTTCGTGTCTCTGTTGCCAATTTGGTCTCGGCTATGGCTGAGCAAAATGAACTTGCTCGCGAGGAGTTCGTGAGGGCCAATGTGACTAGGCCCCTCGTGTCGTTGTTGTCCATGGATACTGTCTTTGCTGACCCCATGGCCGGTCGTGCTAGTATCCATTCGCTTGTTCTGAATTTGTCTAACGTTGGGGAGACAAATTCGGATGGGAGTAGCCGTGGCTCCAGCCACCATCGGAGGGAAAGGGAAAGAGAGGTTGAGAGCCCGGAGTTGAGGAATGAGGTCAAAATCAGTTGTGCTAAGGCTCTTTGGAAACTCTCCAAAGGGTGCCTTTCAAGTTTCAAGAGGATTACGGAGACTAAAGGTTTGCTCTGTCTTGCTAAGATTATTGAGTCTGAGAGTGGGGAATTGCAGCTTAATTGTCTTATGGCTGTCATGGAGATTGCTGCTGTGGCAGAGACCAATGCTGATCTTAGAAGAGGTGCTTTTAAGCGAAGTGCGCCGGCGGCAAAGGCGGTATTGGATCAGCTTTTGAGGGTGGTTCAGGAAGAGAGTAATCCGGCACTGGTGATTCCTGCCATTAAGGCAATTGGTTCCTTGGCCAGAAACTTCTCTGGAAAGGTTCCGCAAGTTCTTGGTCCTTTAGTTGCTCAGCTTGGTAACAGAGATGTTGATGTAGCCAGTGAGGCTGCCATTGCATTGGGAAAGTTTGTCAGCCCGGACAACTACAATTGTATTGACCATTCTAAGGCAATACTTGAGCTTGATGGGGTTCCGAAGCTAATGAGCCTGCTGCAGATAAATGATCGCCAACAAGTTCATGGTCTGAAATTACTTTGTTACCTTGCCTTGAATGTAGGTAACAGTAAGGTCCTTGAGCAAGAACGTGCCTTGAATACCTTGGAGAGGTTTGCTCGTCCTGTTCAAACACAATATCCTGATTTGAAGGACCTTTTTGCAGAGGCTATACACCACCTCACTCTTTATCAGCCAGGAGCTCAATTGCACAGACAGCCCTTGGGGATGTAAGCGCCACTGATTGCGTTAATCAAAATAATGCCTTGTAAGTCTTTTGAATGGTAAAGTAAGAGTGTATTGTACTTAGAAAATGATTTATTACCTTGTGAAAATATCAAAATTTCAATTCAGTAGCCTAGCCCCTGTTATTTGTGGTATTGATTGACTGGTCATCCAAATTACATTAACAAGACTGGTTGTCTCAACGCGATGAGTAAATTTACGAATATACATTCGGAAATGTTGCATATGACATAATTTAGACTTCGTTATATTAGACGTACCAACTTTTCTATTTCTATTTATTTCTTGTCCTTCCTTTTTTTCTCCCCATAGATATCACTGCGATGATTTTATTCTATTTTATAGACTTATGTTCTGTATTTGACTTCTGCGTACAATTTATACATGTACAAAGCCATAGGGGCTACTTATGTAGATTAAAGCACGACATAGACCTTTCCTTTAAAAGAAAATAAATTAAACAAAACCTTAAATATGTCAATATGCATCGCTAAATTTTACTGTGCATTTCTCCCTCCGAATTTATGCTCTTCCCACATGTTGATTCAGGGCCTGTTTGTGTGTGTTTTTTTAAGGGAAAAGGGGTTTTGTAATTCAAAAACATGTGTAAATTAATTGCAATCATTAAATTAGTTTTTTTTGTAACTTTTCCGGAACCTAAAATTAGCAGCTTCTGAAAGCAATACAAGCGTTTCTTTCCCCGAAGGTTAGAAAACGGCACTCATAGGATTATGGTTCTATTTTATTCTGCATTCGTACATATCTACATTAAATTTATTATTCTGATGAAATATGTCGTGAAACTCTTGTCTAAAATCAGAGGAAAGATTAATCATTTACCTGCTTAATCTGGGAAAAAAAAAATCTTAAATTCACTTCATGGATATCAATGCACTCAACTTTTTTCAATTGCAATTGCAATTCATATGTATTTACAAATTTTATCACGTAAGTGTCCCATTTGTTCAGTGCTTCCTTCTAGAGGTCTAATTCCTGCAGGGATTATATAAACATGCTGAAGCCATGTATTCCTCACATTTTCCTACTTCTGTTATCAAATTTTTAAGAGAAAAAAGAAGGCCTAGATATCAAATTTGTCCTCCTGTTATTAAGTGAAGGGAGGGTATGAATATTTTGTTTGTTTGATTAAAGCATAACAGGAGCTTGTACAACACCTCTGATGATGGAAGTTGGCGTGAGGATCTCTTGGGATGTGCTTTTGAAGAGAGAATCTAGTGTTGGCAGTAATAATTTTGATTCAAAATTTGCCATATCTGTAGAGTTCCTTGTTATAGTTCACGATGTAAATCTACATATAATGAATGCATGGGGTAAAGTTTGTACACAGTTGTCATGTCACTGCTAAGAGTGTCTTCGAAGTTTGTAGCTTGCATCTGGATCGCCTAGGTAAAAAATATATGGACAAATTTGTTGTTTTAAACAGTGACATGAACATCTTGCATTTTTTGTGTGGAAGCATAATATCAGCTTGAAATCACTGACGATAAAAGTTGACCTGAGGATATCTTGAGATGTTCTGGGAGGCAATCCAATGTTTTGATAAGTATTGTTGAGGAGTTCAAGACGTGATATGACTAGCAACATTGATTCAGAACCTATCCTGTAAAAGTTCTAAAGAATTCCTTAGTGTATTTATAAACTGCCTGAATCTACAGAATAGATTGACCGAAGCTTATACAAATCTGATGGATTAAAAATGTCTCCAAACATTGCAGCTACCTTTCTGGAGGCAATCTGATGTAAATAATTTTACGAGTATGTTGTTTAAAGCCATGAGCGCGTAGTTTTACTGTGTATTTAATTCTTTCACTCGGCGTCTATTTTTGCTAAATTATTCTGAATCATTTTCATTTGTTTTTTTTGTATGGATTAGATATACTGAAAAATAATTAAGTATTAGTCTTTGACGAAGTTGTAAACAGTAAAATGGACTAGTAGGTGACTTGGTGTTCAACATGGCAGAATGCATTTCTGTTTTCTGGTGTAAGTTGAGGTATTTCTATCCAGAAGATACTTGTGATAAGGCTGAAGATACTATCTTTCGTGGAATTAGTGTGATAACTTCATTAGACCTAATCTGTTAATTGTTATTTAATATCATCCCTTGAACATGATTTTGTTGTTGGTTGTAACATAGTAATCAGATTGAAGACGTCGGATGAAAAATGACTGGAGCAGGGGAGACCCTAAATTCCCATTTGGTTCAGTATGCTAAATATTAGTTTGTTGTTGTACAGGCCCCGTCACTGGTTTTCAGAAAACAATATGCAATTACGTTTCTCTGGTTTAACTGATTGCAATTTGCACAGACCATTTAAGCACGTGACAAAAAATTTCAAGTTCATCGATTACGTATCTAATACTCTCAAATTCTGATTACACATCATTATATATTTAATTGCACACAAAGCGTACACTTCTTTGAATGGTCCTCCACAGAGATGATTGATCACCCAAATTCAATTTCCATTTGACAGATAATACAACTGGCCTTTGCCTGTAAATAAAGAAGCATATTACATCAAATTTCAAGACAGATTTTTTTATTCCACTCTGAACTTTCATTAGGGAATCATTCTTTCTTTATCTAATGAAGTGGATCTGCTGTCACTTATTTACTAATGATGGTGTAGGGCTGAGTAACTCATTAAGAAATAAAGGTCTGTAAACTGCCATGCTGTATGTTTTGTCCATTGCCAATAGTTTGGGATTGCACTTTACACAAATTATCACCTGCATCTTTAACTAAAACCCTGGGGAAACCATGTCATTGAGTGTTTGTACCTGTAATTTCTTGCAAACTACTGTAAACCTTTTTTCTCTCTGGCCTATTCCTGGTGACTTGTGTTGAGAGTAAGTTGAGCAAGAAGGGAATTAATTCAGCTTGCAATTTGCTTTGTTAAACCAAGTAATTCATTGGAAGTATGATGAAACTAGAAAGTCACAGTCATTAGTCGTATATGCAATAGAAGACAGTCCATGAATACGCAATCAGAAGTTTCGTGGTTTGAGTGAGGAAAGCGCAATCAGTGAAAAACACATTTCCATGGATGTCAACTGGCAGCTTACATTTGATGAGTAGCTATTATTAAGACGTTCAATTTAAGGAATGCTTTATGTACTTTTAAGTTTGTTCACTTTCTCCTTAGCCCAAAATAAAAGAGATAGAAAAAAAGGCATCCTGTTTCCTTTGTGGCGTTAAGGTCATAATCACTTTCAAGCCATAAAGCTGAATTCATTTGGTGAAAGAAAAAGTACTATAGCAATTCTTAGCGGGTTAAAGAATCCCGAAATGTCAAAGATAATAGTTGTAGATATTTTGTAATCATTCCAAGGGGTTGGTTTCTTTGATGATAATCGCAAGGTCTTTGGGGCTCAAATTCATGATTCCCAATGCCAAGGTCCATCCATTTCCTCTAGAAACGTAAGCTCTGAGGTTAAGTTCAACGCCTCACTTATGCATTCGATTTAAAGCCCAAACACCATGCATCATTGGCTTCTACCTAACTTCATTTTCATTCCATTTCTCCACTTCTTTACTTCGGTTCCATTACCAATTGCAAACACAAATCAATTGTTAGCTATCATTTCAACCTCAACGTGAAAATTGTGCTAGCTTTTTTACATTTTATTCACAAAGTGTGGAACGGTGAGCCCAGAAAAGAAAATCACATTTTAAAATTGTCAATAAAAGTCTTACCTTACTACTAAAGACGCTTAGACTACAAATAATTTTACTAGTCATAGCTAAGGATCAAAGAACCTATTGAGAATAATTCTCCACCAATCAAAATTTGACAAGTTAATAAAAATTGCGGGCTTCACCAACTGAATGCGGCAGTCTTTGAAATACTTATCAAAATAACCATATTAAAAAAACTATATAGATGCATAAGTTGTGTTCCAAAACCTTAGTTCCAAATAAAGAAGCCGTTTTTCTATAACACAAGTTTATATTTTTCTTAAAAGTTTAAATAGAAAAGCTGAAGTTTAAATACGACTTTTACAATTTTAATTATTATTTTATTTCAATATGTGCCGGTTTAAGATTTTAATTTATTTATTAGAAAACTTGTACATTTAAATGCAACTTCTTAAATAAAATACGCAAATTTCATAAAAGTTAAAAAAGGAAAGATTGCGCATCTAAATATAAATTTTTTATTTTTTAAAATAAAATTTGAATCACTTTTGATTCTTGTAGTTTCATGAATATACAATTCAGTCCTTAAAAATTTAGTTGTAGATGTGATCTTTTTGTTTCTTAAATTAATTAATTTTGATCTTAAGTTAATATATTACTTAATTATTAATATTAATAGTGTCAATCACTTATCACATAAGACATTAATAATAAAGTTTAACACTTATTATCACTTACCGACTGATACCTTAATTTTTTTACTAAATATTAGATAAATTGATGATTAATTAAAATAGGTTAATTTAAAAAAAACTGAAAAACAAATGTACACTTAAATTTTTATAAGGAATACAATTACATTGTTCATGAAATTACCGATAGAAAACATAAATTTAATTCAAATAATTAGAAAGAATAGTAATGTTTCGAAACTTACCTATTTTTTTTTTTTGAATCTTACAATTTTCTTGAATTAAAAGAAAAATCATCCTATTTTTTTGTAAATTTCGAAAGATGTGCTTAACTTGCATGACATAAATATTGACAGTAAAGATTATATATGCACACCTTTTACATATGTGGATGTGTAATATATATATTAACTAATTCATCTGCATAGTTTAGAGCTATGTGGTAAGGTTTTTAGTGTTTATAAGGTTAAAGGATGTGAAAAATTAATTTACGATTATAAATGTATATATACATTTGACTAACATCATAACAAGTTGGCAATATTTGTTTTCCTTTTATGCACGAGACAGCATCTTGTCGGTGTCCCTATATCATATATAGTTCAGAATTTTGCTAAGTTCAAAAGTCATTATTCACCAAAAGCATCTCGATATCACTTGTCGGATGTACCCTTAGTTGACCCCAAAAGGCTACCACATTACTTAGTATTTCACTTCAATCATATCTTTAATATTTCTCTTCACTTTTTCCTACATTGTCTTTCTTAATTATACTTCTTTTTTTCACTTTTATCATCACACTTCAAACGGTGCTCCAATTCCTCGGGTAGCTAACTACCAACTGCGTCGGCACCCACACTTAATAAAATAGCAAGTGCTATTTAACTAAAAATAAATGTATCACTTTTAAAAAATTATCTATAATATTTGTTAAAGATATTTAATCAAGTGTAGCTAGTAAATGACCCTTTAACTTATATTTTTTTGAATACTTATTAGGCTAAGATAGGTTTGAGACGATCCAAAATGAAGGTTTTACAGTGGTTTATGTAATCATATATAAGTTAGAACCTGCTTTTCACAGCTATGTTATTGCCTCTGATTTTGCTGAGAATCTTAATGACTTTTGACCCAAGAGAAACGTATAACTGCCTCCACAACCAGAACCTGAGCTTTCGTGATTTGCAATAATATATGTGTGTATATGCCAAGCTAGCTGTGGCATAATCATGTATCTTTTTGTTAATGTCTATCATAATTTGAACCTTTGGATCAATTGCCCAAACAGCCATACATGATAAACCAGAAGTGTGAGCATAGGCTAAACGCTTAAGTTAATTAATTTATGATGTGGTTATGTAGTGTCCCTCTCTTGCTTTTATGGTATGGTTATGCCTTAGTTCACAGCTGTTCTAATTGAAGTAATAGTGACTTTCACCGTCTTAATTTGGTATATGGCAAAGTAGCAACCTAGGGTAGGACCATTTTGTGGTCCTCACTGAGTTACTGCACACTTTTGTTTGCTAGCTAAGTCAACATATTAACATGCACTATGTCCAAACAATTAACATCATCTATCATCTCTCCTCTCATCATCACCATCACCATGGTTTTCTAAACCTATAGGACTTCAATTGACTTTTTTGGAAGGGCTTGCGTGAGAACTGAGAGCAGCTTTAATCTTTCCTGATTTATGACTCAATAATGGCCTATGTTATGCCTGATGCATATGTGGTTGTAACAAGTACTAGAGTAGTTGGTGTACGTCATTGTGTGGGTTCTTCTCTCATTTCATTTGCTTTAATTGGTTATCTTTTTCATAATTAGAGAACATGTATATATAAGAAACATAACGAAACTGATGGGCAATTAAATTCAGCTGTTATGAACTGTGCAGTCACATCCTCTCTCACTTCAAAAGCATTATTTTCTTGAAACTGTGAGAACCCCCAAGAGCTAAGATAATATATACATATATCATGTACATAAAATGACCACAGGCCAAGTTGTGGCCATGGCATGCATAAGCGTGGAGTGGTTACTATATTGAGTCTTGAAGAGGCTAGCGGTGACAGAAAATTAAAGATGATTTTAAGGGTGGTTTAAATTTGGAACCGTATATGTTATGCAGAAGGAGAGGACCCTATAGCTTTAGACTTTAATCAGTTATATGAAGTTCTCTCTCTCCAATAATGGAGATTTTGGGGAGCCAATTTTAGCCTTTTGGAGGGATTCACCAAATGCATGGTGCTGTCATATGCCAGCGAAAGCATCATCCTCTCATTATACGATAGGACAGGATAATCTTCTTATTCAAACACTGCCAGCGCTAATATATATCTACCAAAGCCCACTATATACATCATGTATATTTTGAGAAACACACGAGCGTGTGTCCCCATGTGTGATATATAATAATATCATATATATTATAAAAGGAAGGATCAGGGAAAATTAAATGGAATTCGTAATTTGGTGCAGTGTATGGGTGTTTCTCCTCTTTATCGTGTTCTAGTCTTTGACCAGCTGCTATAGAGGACAGCTACTACAAGGATAAAGAAGATTAATAAAAGTAACTGCATCTAATAAAAAACTATTCACTAACTAACACAAATTTAGCAGCACTCAATAATGATCAAGAATATATCGTTATTCAAACTTTGGCTGATGAAAACAAATACATCAATAGGAATAATAGGTGCGGGGGAGGGGGGTGGTCACAAATCTTTCGCTACAAATCTCCTGTACTATCAACATCATTCTATTTTTACTAACATGAAAAAAAGTTCAAAAAATCAAAAGAAAGAAAGAATTTACAGTTCATATATGCTGAAAAACATCAAAATTTTCTCCGGTTAGATCTTCTGAAAGTGCTGTTAATGGAAAGCTAGTGAAATCTATCGAATTGTGAGTCTGCAGCTGCCCCTCTTCCCATGGACTTGTCTTGAAATCCTCGGACTTTGTGGCATTTACTTGGAACTGAAACAAAGGGTCAAATTTGTTGTCACCCTCCCACAAGAAACCTGCATTTTCCATCATGCTGCTGATATGACACCCTCCTCCAGTGTAAATGTTGCTCATGTTTGAGCTATTGCTGGAACTTTCTTTCACCTGGTCACTCATGAGCAATGAACTGATTTTGGAAGCTGAATTGTTGTCTGAAAACTCAGTCACCGACACGTTCCCATGATCAGAGTTGGTTAGACTCGGCATTGAAAGGAATCCGTAGCTTGAATTGGGTCCAAAAGGACTCTGATCAGATGCTTTGACGCTTGTCTGATACTGAGTCATAGGTAAGTTAAAACCAGACTGCGCAGCACCCATTGGAAAATCATAGAAGGATAAAGGGTCCAATGCTGGCTTGTTCAAGAAAATTTCTCTTGAAGCTTCAGTTAGTCCTCCATCATAGTAATTGGAATCTATTAGAAGTGTTGATCCCTGTGATGAAGGGAAAGTTAATGGAACTGAAAGGCCTTGAGACAGTGGTGTTTGCATAGGTGTTGCGTCTGTGATTTTCTTTTCTTCCTTAACATGAGCTTCTGTCAAGGGCTTGTGTGTATTTGGGTCAATCCCTTGCTTCAGAAGCTTCTTCTTTAGACATGAATTCCAGAAGTTTTTAATCTCATTATCTGTTCTCCCTGGCAACTGTGCTGCTATTTGAGCCCACCTGATATTCAATAGAAGACAATTTCACAACCAATCCATGGTTAACCGTTTTCACAAGAAAAAATTGTTTTACATGTATCATATTGAATGAACATCCTTCAATATCTTACCTGTTTCCAAGAACTTCATGGAGACTGATTATAAGATCCTCCTCCTGCTGTGAGAACATGCCTCTCTTTAAATCAGGCCTCAAATAGTTTATCCATCTCAACCTGCAACTCTTTCCACATCTTTGCAGTCCTGCGATTCATGAAATGAGTTAAGCTCCCTCCCAATGAAAGAAAAGAAAGAAGTAGAGGAGAAAAATTTGATCTTATGAAACATGTAAGTTGTTACCAGCTAGCTTGGGAACCGAACTCCAGCATCCAACTCCAAATCTCGTTATGTAGTTGAAGAGCTTCTCATCTTCTTCAGGGGACCATAAACCTTTCCTCAATTTTTGCTTTACACAACAGGAATGGCGACCCATCTGTGAGAGAGAACAGAGGGAATGCCAATGTTACTTAATATTGGAGGAAGAGTGTAAGCTTTGAAGTGATCAGTGGCTCTATATAGCGTGAAATATTAACCAGTGCTTCTGTCATTTAAATGTTTCACGAGGTAGAAATATTGTTATGATGTGGGGTGGAAAAAGGAGTAACTCAAACTAATCCTCTTCATTTAAAGAGAGGAGGCTAAATCATAAATCATACTTAGGATTGAAGTTAAGAGAGAGAGAGAGTAGAACCCTGAGGAAGGTGCAGCAATCAAGTGGGTTTTACGCAAATCCGGTGCTGCTTTTGCATTGGAATAGATTGGTTTTTAAGATATCCCTATTTCTAGAAAAATTAAAAAAAAAATGACTCTATAAACATGTACTGTATGTGATTCCTAGTTTTTTATTAATTTCCAATTAAGCACTAACTACTGAGTCTGTTTTCTTTTCGATTCCGTCTGAAATATAACCTCACATAGCAAATGATAATCATGTACACATTCTGCATGTTAAATTTCGACCCTTTTGGCGCTTTAATTAATCATAATATGGACCAATCATGACCTGACAGCGCATCATTCATCTTCAGTTTCACCCTTTGACAATGTGATCCAATGCATGTGTCATTTGAGAAGGTTGCGTCTTAGTATCATTAGAATTAATTAAGATGTAAGGAGGCTAAGGTACTTGTGTTTAGTATGGGACAAGTGCACAGAGTGACAGAGATGTTAAGACCCAGATAACTGTTTGTTACCTGTCATTTCTTTTTAACTCTGATAGTTATTTAAATTTCGTCTTCCAAAAAATATTTTTATATTATAATCTTCTTACCAACACCAACTTAGAGTTGCCACAGAGTGTGGAAATGTGAAAAATAATGAGAACAAAAACAGTTTTTTATTTCTTCATATTTGTTGGGCATGTCTGCTTTTGGTTCTGTGAACGTTAAGAATACTATAAAATCAACCGACAGTGGTTCATGGAAAGATGTGTGGGGTCGAAGGAGGACACATTGACTCTAAATTAAAAAAAGACTGAAATGGTGGTATAATAATTTTCGAGTCCAATAAAAAGAGTAAAAGTAAGCAAATTGAAGCCTGTTTTCTTCCCCAAAATCTTTTCTATCTCACCACTTTACCATTTTCTGCAATTGCCATGATAACTTCTCTCTGAGCGAGTTTGGCCGATCCTGGCAATTACATTTACAGATAAGTTCTTCTCCAACCAATAATAGATCATGTATGACAATGGTGCCTAGCACAAGGTTTTTGTATAATCTGCGTTTTACTCATTATGTTAGCTTATAATACAAGTTAGTTGATCCTTCAATTTTTAAATAAAGCCTCTTTATCTTTCAGAGAAGATTTTTGTCGCCATGCATCGAACCAACACTAAGCAATCATCAAATTCACCATTTTTTTTTTCCTTTGAAAATTAGCCTTCGCAATTGAGATTCAAGATAAGAAAAGATTCTTGTCTGTGTCAAAATGTTTGATGCTTGTTGGACGTTTAACTGCTATATATAAAAAAATATCATTTAATGATAAATTAAATAACGTTAAATGTTAAATTGTTTTGTTAATTAATACAAATTTTGTCTGGCAAAAGTTAAAATACTAATACAAATATTATAATGCTTATGCACAAATATATTAATCTATATTAATATTTGATGTATTTATCGTATACACTTCCTCTAACTTTTCTCATAAGAAACAAATAACTAATTTATTAGAATTAATAAAAAAATTAATTTTAATTAATAGCATCATAAATTTAAAATTTATTTTAAAAGTATTTATATTCTTAAAAGGGTTGTGTCTTATCAAGACACTAATTGAATCCCTTCCAATTATAAGACGTGACTGGTTTCTGGCCAATAACCAATTTTCATGTAAAAAAAATATTTAAAATAAGTAGTCATTTATATTTTATTTGGATTAAAGTGAGGGAGTGAAACAAAAGTGAAAAACATTTTTTTGGATAGAATAATATAATTGTAAATAAAAAAATTAAACATATTTATATATTATTTTAGTTATTTATTTTATAATAGTAGAAAACGTAAATGTTAATAAATTACCAACATAATCTATTAGATTAAAAATATGAACTATTATGTCTTGGTGATATATATATATATCAATAAAATATTACAAATAATCAATTATATATAAAGAATAGTTAATTATATAATTGATTTGTATAATTTTATTTTCAAATCTCGTCTATTTATAATGAAAAGTTTAATGTGTACAATTTTTCTTTTTTATTTATGTTTATTAGGTTTTTATATTTCATTTTGTATGTTTTCTCTTTCTTTCTCTATTTCAATCTTTAGTAGTTTTTCTTTATTTT
>Ga0209700_108235_pt1 | contig 13618 bp, 8 predicted proteins | sample SiratroredBW_FD_187528 | JGI IMG/M metagenome (GOLD analysis project Ga0209700, IMG submission 187528) | Root nodule microbial communities of legume samples collected from California, USA - Siratro red BW (SPAdes) (version 2) | ecosystem: Host-associated > Plants > Roots > Nodule | place: USA... | reverse complement strand
TTTAGGACACTCATATTGAAAGTGCCCTAATTGATGACACTTATAACACTCAACTATAGCTTTGTTGAATGCTTGTCTGCCTCTTCCTCTACCTCTTCCTCGAAAAGCTCCACGAGCTCGACCGCCTCCTCTTCCACCAATTCTATCATTGTGGGTCACCTTTAATGCCTGCTCATCTCCTCCATGCCCATTCATCCTCTGCTCATATACCAGTAAGCTGCTCTGCAACTCATCAATGGTTAAGGTGTCTAAGTTATTAGACTCTTCAACCGAACACACAACATAGTCAAACCTTGAGGTCATTGATCTCAAGATCTTTTCAATGATCACAACTTACTGCATGTTTTCACCATGAATCTTCATCTTGTTTGCTATGCTGAGTGTTCGAGCAAAGTACGCATCAACACTCTCACCCTCTTTCATCTGTAGAACCTCAAACTCCTTTCGAAGAGCTTGAAGCTGTGCTCTTTTGACTCATGTGGAACCCTGGTATTTCTGTTTCATAGAGTCCCAGATGTGCTTGGCAGTGTCTCTGTTGAGGATCGTCTCCATAATGGTTCGATCAATGGCTTGGAACAGATAATTCTTGATCTTCAAGTCTTTTAGCTTTTGGTCTGCAATTGATTTTTGTTGTGCTTCAGTAAGCTCCACCCCTTCTGCTACTGCAGGGATTTCAGTCTCCACCAAACTCCAATACTCCTTTGAACGAAGAAAATTTTCCATAAGCATGGACCAATGATCGTAATGGCCATCAAACTTAGGAATTGCAAGTTGAACAAAATTATTTTCAGTTGCCATACTTCGCTTCTCGCTCTTCTCACTCTTTCTCTTTTTAAGAAACTGCAGTTTCTTTTCTTTCACTATTAGGCCCCGTGATGGAGCTCTGATACCAGTATGTTGCAAACTTTAAGCAAAAAGCAGTTCAGAAAAATATCTGAATTGAATTCTTATATTGATCAACAAGATTGATGGCTTATATAAGCCTTACAAAGAGATAAAAAGAAACAAAGTAACCCACGTTAAACAACCCAAACAAACTTATCCTAATAAAGTGGTAAGCTACTAAAGAAACGGTCAGACTCTACCTACATGACCTGAACAAATAAGATTTATTTAATTGAACAATGCTGACAACCCCAACAAATTTATGATACATTCCATCATTCTTTGCTTTAAATTTTTTAAGGTTTGTCTTCATGATAATTTATTTTTCTTTGTGTAATCAATTACTATTTTATTTTATTAATTATTCTTATAATTTAAATTAGGGCCTGATTGTCGGATTCTGCACTTCCATAATTTCTTGTAGCATCTCCATACATTTATAAATTTTCTATACTATCTTTCATTAAAGATTGCATTACCTATTTTATCATTTTTCAATACATATTTATTTTTATTTTAGGAATGAACCATTTTAAGAGCTAAAAAATATACTTTTATAATATTTTTAGAATAAGTCATTTTGAAAGCACAGGTTAAAGTGTATTTTTTTTTCTTAAATGACTTATTTTAAAACCATTATAAAAGTGTATTTTTTAACTTTTGAAATAACTTATTTTATAAACTGTTTTTAAATCTGAAAGTTAAATTATATTTTCTGAATAGTTTATTCAAAAACTTAAAATTTAACTTTCAGAATAAAGGATTCCAAAATCAAATTTTATGTTTTGGAATAGACAGTTTCGAAAATTAAAACATATAGTCTTTTTAAAAGGGCAATTTCGAAAATTAAAAAAGTATGGAGGTGTTCGAATAAACTATGGAGTTGCAGGAAGAAGCCGTTGACAGTTTTTGGGCCATGGAGGTTGTGGCCGTCAGGCCGGCCGGCCCATTTCAACATCTCCCCTAAAACCCATAATTCCTAAAACCCCGTAAACCCTAAAACCAATTGCGAAAACGCAGAAGCTATTGAGAAGAGTCATCGTTTCGATCGTCAGAATCAGATCATCAACGTTGGTGCTTTTTTCTCTCTCTTCACACAGATATCAACTTTCCGTATATTAATTTCGAAATATTTGTAAGAAATTGACTCCTATACAGTGTTACCTTCGTTATCAATTATTGGCAGACACTGAATTTAACAAGAATCAAAGAAGCATTCGTGAATACGGTGATGTCTGGTTACGTTAGACGCGCATTCTCGTACCGGAACATGTTGTGGGTCCGAGCCTCATGTGTTTTTCGTGCTCGTGACGTGTCTACCATAAAAATCTGTGATAGTAGCAGAGTGTTCACCGTTCCGGCCACGCCTAATTTTGTTGCAGAAAGTCGCAGAGCCTACGCCAAAGGGCGAAAGTCAAGTACGTCTTTGCTTCCCTAAAGTAATGTTTTTTCTTATACCCTTTTGTTTTTAGTTTTGAGTTTGATGATTTAGTTGAAGGAGGGGAATTGAAATTGGACATGTGGAGGCAGTTTGGTAGGTGATTTTGGTGTTGCTTCTCACAACAAATAGGAGTTTTAGCAAAGTCTTATAATGATGTTTTAGAGCTCAAGTGGGATATTTCTGATTGGAACATGTTGATATTCAATAGCTTGCCTTAACAGTTTTCTTTGTCGAATTATTCTACTTTGTACAACTTTTTTATGCCTATTATTATTCGTTATAGATGTTACTTGATATTAATCGATATTGATTTATACACTTTAGGGGATGAAGGGGGTGTTAGTACAATTGATGATTGCTCTAAATATTCAGATTTTTTTTTTTATTGAAGTTTAGCCACAATATTTCTGTCATTTATCTCTTTGTATTTCACTTTGGTTTTATACTAGTATCGTTCATCCTAAGCTGGAAGTGTTGTGAATAGATTTGAGCTTGTGGGGGGATATTAGAGATATGATTAGTTAGGACTTTGTTAGTAGAGAAGCTTGTTAGTAGAGTAGTTAGTTTGTTGCCTATATCAAAGTTATTTGTAATAACCTCTCTTATAAAACAATACACATCTTATTCTTAGTTCATTTTTCTTTATAATTTGGTCATATCTCTAATTGAGAATTAGACATCTCGAATGTAAGATTAAATATTTATAAGAAATTTGATAGAGACCCAATAGAGGTGACATAATAGATTCAAGAAATCTTGTTAAGATAGGCTTCTATATTATCAGAAAGTGAGTTTAAAGTTAATTCAATCCTACAAAATAGGTTTGTAAGGTGAGTCTTGCATTCACTTATACGTTACAATTTAGTCATATTTTTAGTCAATGTAGGATCTCTGACAAAGACGGTTGTTTGGTGGTATTTTGTGTTTTGAGTTTAGTTTTGGCATGTGAGAATGAAATGTATAAATAACAAAGGTTTGCAAATTTGTAAGTACCACACTATGAGGCATGCAATTCTATTTTCTGGTTACAAATTGCAATAATCTAAACCCAAGGCTCAAGCTGTTAGATTTTTAAAGTTCATGCGGATTTTTCTAATTGGAACATGTTGATAGCTTGCCTGAACAGTTTTCTTTGTCGAACTATTATACTTTGTCCAACTTTTCTATGTTTATTATTACTCATTACATATGTTACTTGATTTTAATTGTCATCGGTTTATACATTTTAGGGGATGAAGGGGGTGTTACTACAATTGAAGTTCCACCTAACGTTGGTCCTACCATCAAGGCAAATGCTGTCTCACAGATGGAGGCTGCAATGGCTGCATTATCAGCAGAACTAAGCAAGCTACGAACAGGAAGGGCATCTCCAGGTATATTATCACTGAGTCAATTTTTTATGGCATCTGTGTCCCTTGATAGATAATACTCAAACATGATAATTACACGCATGTCTCTACAGGAATGCTTGATCATATTATTGTTGAAACTAGTGGTTTGAAGATGCCTTTGAATCGGCTTGCTGTTGTTTCAGTCCTAGATCCAAAAACCTTGTCTGTTAGCCCTTATGATCCAGAGGTACTTTGATACCTTAGGGGTTGGAGTTTGTTATTATTTTTTTATAGAATGCTTAGTACTTAACCAGTATTACTTTTTAATATGATATGCCTAAATTCTGCAGACACTTAAACAATTAGAGAATGCCATTGTTTCGTCTCCATTGGGCTTAAATCCTAAATCAGACGGTGAAAGATTGATTGCTGTTATTCCACCGTAAGCACATATTCTATTGACATTCAGTTACTCATGCCTGCCAGAGTGAATTTGGTTGGATAATAGTACCTCTTAAAGATTGACTTTCAAGCTCAATATCAATTAACTAATTTATTTCTTCACCGTGAAATCATCAGATTGACCAAAGAGCATATGCAGGTAAAATCGTTACACTCCATGTAGTTATTGTTTACACTTTAAACCTCATCATATATCATGCTGCTATATCCTTCTGTTTGACATTTGTTACAGGCTATGACTAAGTTGGTTGCTAAATCATGTGAAGATGCTCGTCAAAGTATTAGAAGAGCTCGACAAAAGGTTTGGTGTGGCTTTGGTATTTCTTGACATTTTATGGAAGGTTTACCTTTCAGTAATTTAAGGGATTAAGAAAGAGTTGTGGAAAAAACTGGAATTCTCTCTTGCTCTAAAAGCTAAATATTTTTTAGCTTTTTTAACATTATTTGTTTTGGTCAGGCATTGATTAACAGAACCTTTTGTGCTTAAACATCTTTTTGTGCTCAAACATTCTGATCAATTTTGAAATCTGGAATTGGTGCTTTCCTTTAACTCTGTTCACCTCTTCAAAAGTAGTAATTGCTTATGTCCTGATCTGAATTGCATGATTACTTTTTTATTATTGTTTGATTATTCCAAAGCATAAGAAAAAATGCAAAGACAGGAGAGCCTGGTTCTAAGGTTCTGGGTTATCTATATTTTCTAAAAAGGGTGGTCCTTTGCCATTAATTTTTTCTAAGAGTTTGCCTTAACTTTCTTTAAGCTGATTAATTTTTTTAATTTTATAGGCAATGGATGCGATAAAGAAGTTGTATTCAAGTCTCCCCAAAGATGACATAAAAAGACTGGAGAAAGAAGTAACTCATATATGCTTATTGCAACTTATAAGATTGGCAAGTTCCATAGCTTTCTTTAGTTTCTGATATTTCCTTCTTACAGGTTGATGATTTGACCAAAAAGTTTATCAAGGCTGCGGAAGATGTATGCAAGGCAAAAGAGAAGGAAGTTAGCCAAGGTTGACATTGGTGCTATTTTTTGAGGGAGAATTCACTGCTTCATTTCTCCTTATAATTTGCTAGGGCAGAGATTTGTCTGGTCTTAGCTGAGTGTCATTCATCAGCCATGTAATATCTATTAGAATTAAGAAGGACCATTCTTCTAGTGTTTTGGCAATTTTTTGAATACATAAAAGATGAGTTCCCCAGTTTCAACCTATTTGGTTTGGAGTTGCCTTGGTGAAGATCACTGTGTATTGTGGTTGATCAAAATCTTAAGCTTGTGGTAACCCCCTTTGTTAGTCCAAATTTGTGAAATTTCTGTTCTAACCATGGAGGCTGTGTATATAGATTCAAGTAAGGGATATGAACTAATTGAAGCTTACACTCAATTACGAGTCAATGATAGCATTTGTTGGCATCAAGTTCAGCGTTTCACTTTCAACTGTTGGGTAGACTTGATATTATCATTGCTTGAATGTTTTCTAGAATTTCTTACTTTGACCAGTCATAATGTTTGTTACCGTGAGTTCAAAGGATCGGTGACAAATTTGATGAAATTTTAATTGCATTTAGGTACTTTTTAACCGTTTCATTAACAATTAATTGTATTCAATTCTTTAATAGTAGTTTAGCTTGGCTCCTGAATCTTAAAAGGCTTTTTTTCAAAGCCTTAAGTGATTACCACCGTTTGTACTATAATCGATGAAAGATACCTCATTAATGCTATTTGGAATTGAGGGACTTATAATTTATAATAATATAGGGATTAACTTAAATAAATTACATAAAAATAAGAATCAAATAAGTAATTTAGCCTTTTTAATTTTTTTTATCACTAATTGTGAGAGAATTGAGTAGACGTGATAATCAAACAATTCTTCATAAATCCTTTCGTCTCGCTCTTTTTCACCTGTAATGACATACACAATAACTAAGTACATTAATTATTTGTTAAGGTTTTAATGTATTGATAGTCTTATAAGTGTTCATGTAACTATGCATTCAAATATTTTAAAATTATGTAAACATATATCGACATATATATCTGTTTTCTGTAAAGATAAATTTAAATAGTTTAATAAAAATTACGAAAGTTTATGCAAAATAATAAAACTCATTGCAACAATCAACTTCGAAATGAAACATTATCGTATTTATATAAAAATATTAGCCATAGTTATATATCTTATAAGAAAAAAGTAACGGGTGAAATTGTTCATCCATCAAACAAATCTTTCATATATCAGCAATGAGCTGACCTTTATAAACATATTCTGAATTTCAAGAGGATTAACAAAGTCTTCCATAAAAAAAATGGACCAACACTTATTATAAGTACCAAACTGCAAAATGTAGCAATTTGAATCTTGGTGAGCAAAATGAACTAGTGATGCTGCAAAAGATTGTGGCTTCCATGATTGAATGATTTGCTTCAGATCATTTATTCTTGATAGATCGAAACGATTCAAAATGCAACGTCTGCATCCAGAACATGGAAGGATTAGGTGCAAGAAAACAAGGAAGTGTGCGGTAAAAAACTTACCTTCCATAATAGCCTGCCCTCAATAAGGCCCCAAGGAACAGGACCAAAATCTCTTGAATCGTAATCGTCATACTTGTTGTAATCTCCTTGTACCCGAACAGCACCCTTTGGAACCTATAGATGGAAGGTAAAACTTAAACACCCAAATACTCTCTTAAACACATTCAGCAATGGAAAATATTGAATTAATGTCAAAATTCTCTACACACCAAAAGCTATAAAATTTCAAGTCTATTCTTAATGAGAAGAAGAAAGGATGACACTTAACAGACCTGAAAATACTAGCCAGGCAAAATAATATGCATCATTATTAACATTGGTCAAGCCGAAGCTATATTTTTTTATTTAATTAAAAATTTCGCTTTGAGCCGACACAAACAATTGTTAATTTTTTTTGTTCTAGTCTATTCTATAATGAATTTGACTCATGTAAATTCTCACATTACGTTAGCGTCCATTTAAGTTGGATTAAGCCGTCACTATTTGCATCCTCTCCATAATCGACGCTATTCGCTCAAAACTAATCATCAGTTTTCTTGTAGTATTCCTTAGATTAAACTTTTACTTGTTACCTTTTTAGTATGGATAATATGGAGTATGAAAAATTTATACCAAATTTCAGTAGACTATTAACATCAATATTGTTTTACATATTGTTAACTAAATTTCATATTTTTCGAAATAATTTTGTATTAGAACTAGAATTGGAAAGATAATTTCTTTTGGAAGTTTTTTTTTCTTGGCGTTTTCTTGAAATTGGTTAAATCAAAATTAACAATAATGGAGTTGTTAGATGTGTTTCTACTTTTGCAACTTGTAGAGATATTTTTTGTGGTATTCGTGGAAAATATGTGGTAACTTTTCTGTTTTTTTGGGTATATATTCAACATGTTCTTTATGCTAAAGTCATTGGTATTGTTTTTGTTATTGAATATGCTTAATTGAAAGGTTTTAAAAAGCTTTGGTTGAAGTGTGATACTTCTTTACTTTGTCAAGCTTTTGATTCGGCTCATATAACTGATTAGACTATTAAAAGTAATAACGTAAGCTAGGGTTTAAGGTGTGCGCCACTATAGATTTTAGAGACTTATGTCTTTAGAGAGGGTAATACTTATGATGATATATTAACTAATTTAATTGTGAAAAATAGAATTAATATTTTCTAGTATTCTACTTTATTATTTAGTTGAACTTTCTTTCCTAATAAATTTTAATTCTTATTTCGTTGATAGAAAATTTAGTTTTTTTTATGAGTTTAGTGTGGAACTATACTTTTTATGTTTTATTTTTCTTTAATGATACTTCCTTTTTTTTATATGATTGTAGATAATGAATTTTTGAATATTGACATATCTAAATATTAAAATCCATAATAATGTTAAGAATCTTTTATTAAAAAAAGGGCAAGATTTATTATAATAGTTTAGTAAAAGAATTATATGTTTTCATAAATATAATATTAGTTATGATTATAATATATAACATATGTAAAACCGATAATTTCGAATAAAATAACTATAATACTTCTCAATTTTAATTTTTCGTAAATATTTCTTTTACATATTAATATATGTAAATGTAAAATTAAAATAAAACTAACGGTTATATTTTTTAACTTCACTATATTAATATTTTATATATTTTTCTTTTAAACTCTTACATATGTAAATATACAATGAAAGAATTCATTAAAAATGTGAAATTAAATTGAATTGGTTGAAAAAGAAAATTGAACATAATATAAATTTAACGATCTAACTTGCTAGGTGTTAGAATCCTACCAAGAAGTTTTTTGGAACTGATACGTGTCTTTGTTGCTGCATGCATGCATTCGCATTCCCTATGATCGGGGACGACTGAACAGAGACAATTAAGTAATAGCTTAACGTGAAGAGTCACGACAAAATTTCACCATGCACCTCGAGTCTCGTACAATTATTTTTTTGTCATAAAAAATGTTGTCGAAGAAAACACATTGATGCCTATAAAATGGTTACATAAGAAACCATGGCACATTACAAAACTCATAGTAACAAATCTGCAAAATCAAAGAATGGCTTCTGTTAGGCTTGCTCCTCTGGCTCTCTTCTTGCTGGCCACTTCCAGTACGTAGCATTCCATTCTTCTTCATATTTTTTTTCATCATTTTTGTTTACATATTTCAGAACTACAGAAAATTATGACATAATATGCATACATGTTCATCTGTTCTGACTTTGAAATATCATCCTTAGTAATGTTTACGATGAAGAAGGTAGAAGCAGGAGACTGTTCAGGTCTTTGTTCACCGTTTGAGGAGGAACCATGCGGGCACGTGATTGTCGCTGTGTCTGTCATACTGGAATATATCTTTGTACGTGCTCTGATCAAAGTGGACTTTCATCTGTGGCAAAGATGAGAGACGAACATCCCAATTTATGTCAATCTCATGAGGAATGCAGGAAGAAGGGCAGTGGCAACTTTTGTGCTCGTAATCCCAATAATTATATGGATTATGGTTGGTGCTTTAACTCTGATTCTGAAGCACTTAACAAAGGCTTCTTGGCCATGCCTAGAGCAATCAGCGAGTAATATGTGTATGCCTGTGAAATGTGATCATGCATGAAACATCTACTACTACTTCTATAAATTAAAGCTTATGATGCATGTACTGTTATGAATAAAAAGAGTGTTCCATCCAACTCATAGTTGGTTACTGCAGACTCCTGGAACATGAGTTAATAAAGGAAAAGGTTATGATATTTTCTTTGGTTAGAAATATATAAGAAAAAAAAGAGACATAAAGTTACCAAAAAGAAAAAAATTGTACATTGGTGGATCAGTTGTTTATGCTAGTATAAGAATTGGTTACTTAAAATAGAACTTAACCTTAGCAGATGATTAAGAAATCCAACGGTGTGGCATTTTAACATATACCTTCACACCAAACACTACTTAACTTACATGTGGGGATTAAATATTTGTGAGTGATAACATGATAAGTCTATCAAATTTTACTAAAATAAATTTTGATTACGAGTTTAAATTTAATTTGTTATTACAAAAAAGACTTATAAAATAAAGATTGTCTATGATATGAGATCTCTGACAAACTATAAAGATCTTTCAAACTTTTGCTTATTCCAAACAAAGTAAAAAGTATCCGTACTTTTAACATGTTAATCCAAAAAAAATTGTCAGCTAACACTCATAATTGATGATGAATTGAGCAAATAAGAAAGAAAGGAAGCTGAATCAATAGCTGGAGAGAATCTCAAGCTGTAACACAGTATATATACATATGGCACTGGTTACTTGAGTATGGTTAGATATCAGTGTCAAATTGTCACTACAAAGTAGTAAAAAAGATTGAAAATACCATTGACTACATAGCATAATCTATGCATAAGAAATGATGAAATCGGAGAAAAACTAGGCTCGATCTGGATTGAGAGTAGGAAAAGGCACCAGAAACATGAAAATCAATGGTACTAACTAACTTATCATATGTCTATCGAAGAAGAAACATTGCTAGCAACAAAAACATGACAAACTGTCATATAATGTAAAGATGTGATACTAATAAAGTAAGGTCAAACTATAGAAGTAGAAACAATGTGAAACTATTAACGGATTTTCAGCAAGTGTAGTGACTCCATAAGTAATCTAGTAAGTAAGAAAAATATCGTATCCACTGTGAACGGAATTTGATTGTAATTCATAGTGAGTGGATGAATTGAGAAACGTTATAACAAAGCAATAAATATTAAAAATGTGAATTCAATAGTATTAAAAAGCCTTGGGATTGAATCGTAACATTCTCCTTCGCATACAATCTTAACCTAATCCAATATCATCTTTTCCAATTACCGATTTGCGCAAATAAAAACCTTTTCAACCTGATTCCTCTAGCATTGAATTTCATAAACTAAATTACCTAGCTTCTATCCCTAATCACTAGAATAACCTAATCAACATTAAGATCAGTTGTTATAAACATTCATTACACTATAATTCATCACTAAACTTATACATATAATGCATTTACGTTTAGTTCCAATTCCAAAGAACGCTTTCCAGTTACAATGAGAAATCTAAAATAAAGCAAGATATAGTAAAACATAAAACAAAGGTTTTTGGATTCAATAATATAAAAATAGAATTAAGAGTGCATTTGAAGTGAGAATTTACATTCAATCCCAAGAGAAAGGAAGTTAGCTACACATGGTAGCCATGAAAATACAAAAAAAAAAGAAGAAGAAAAGAATGGAGTTTGATGACGGCAGCCTCCAAGAGATCTCCACGAATGAGAGATGATGAATGAGAAGTGTTTTTTTTTTCTAGTTTGACCTAGCCTCCCTTTTATAACTTTCGCCTCTTGAATTAGGTCAAGGTGCGGCCGTTATTTCGTGAGTCACGCCTTTAGTAGCGTTGATGTCCTCAATTTAGGGCTTCGCTTATGATGGACTTTAAATGAGTTTTAGCCCAGGCTATGCCTTTAGCTTAAGTGAAAAGTCACTTATGCTCTTTTTCTCTTCCTTTCCTCAATTTCAACGCCTCTATTCTTTCTCCCTTCAGATTTAACCTAATTCTCAACAAAATTTTCTCTTTCTACAATAAAACGCATTAAATAGCAAAATCAATCATAAAAGAAAATAAAATCAAATCTAAACCGAATTAATAACAAAATCAACCTAATTACTAACAGAATTAATCACAAAATCTGCACAAAATTAACGCTTATCAGAAAGCAGAAGAAGAAGACATGGATTTCAAAACAGGTCAAAGAGACGAGAGAAGGTAATTGTAGAGCGGGGCAACGATTATTTCCCGCACACAGCTTTTTACGAAAGAAATGTGAATGGGCCACCACAAACGAGGTCCAATGCAGACATTATGATCAACTATTGAAAACAATTACTTCCTACACCTCTCAATTTGAACTTGCACCCGATCAACTTCTAAAATATCATAAATGTCCTTGGCATTTTGTTTCAAATGAAGAGTTTTATTGAAAAAAATGGTTCGTGATGGGTGAATATGCTTCGTGGAGGGTTGTCATTATTCTTATGAGGTATGGTTCATGTGGTGGTGGTGTTCAAAATGAAGGGAAAGTGGTTTGAGATAAAGTTGAATGATTTTTTTCGTAAGACTAGCTATAATGGGAATGAAGGTATTTTCCAAAATCGAATTCTGGAAAAGTCTTCCAAAATATAAAATCCAAAAATGTATTGGGTTAAAAGTAGTATAAAATTTTGAAGTATGAGTACCAAACCTACAAGAAATAGTTTTGATTAAAATTTTATATTGTAACACTCACTAAGTACATAGACTTGGATAATGATTTTGCTGAAAGAGATGAAAAGTATAAAAGAGAATTGGCATATGAAGTTAAAAAGTAACATAGTAAGTAATTTTAGAAAATTTCAGTTTATGAAATTGGGATTGAACTCTATCTATCTCACTCATTTATATTCTGGTTTGATAAAACATATAATATTCAAAACTAATCGATATTAATGCACATCTAAAATCATTCATATTGATTCTTCAAGTATGAAATTTATAAGAAAATTTTATAAACATTGATTCCTCATATATCTAACAAATCATCTAGCATTAAGAGTAGATATTATAAAGCAATCAATACATTGGAATTTATCCCTAGCATTACAATATATTGAGTATCTTCATCTTGGTTAGATTCTTAGAAGTACTTTCCAATTATATCTAAGGATCAAACTCAAGAGTCTATTGATTAAATAGAATCCAACAATAAGCACAAAATGAAAAGACTAATATCAAGTAGAAACAGAATATTATACATAAATATCACCAAAATATATCTAAGTTTGAATAGATTACATTCAATCCCAACAAAGAAGAGTTAGCCACTCATGGTAGCCAATATAAACCAAAAGACTGGAAAGATTGCAGAAGAGACTAGCTTTTCTTTAGCTTTGTCAATCCACTGCTTTCTATTCTACACCAAGAGAGAAGAAAGATCTCCTTTCTAAAGTCTATTCGTCATTTGGTTAGTAGATTCTCGCTTAAGTCAGTCAGTTTTCACTCAAGCTAAAACAATACTTATCTTGATAAAAGTTTTCTCACTCAAGCGAACCCTTTTAATGAAAATTACCCACTCTTCGAATAATTCTTGCCTTAGCGAGCCCTTCTCACATGAGCGAGCTTTTCATTGTATTGCCACTCTGCCTTTGGATAAATCTTGCTCAAACGAACTGTTCTCGTTTGAGCAAGTCTTGAGTTGAAAAATCTTCAATTTAACTCTTCTTTTTGGTGCTTGTAATAGTTTTCGTCATGCATCTTTCAATCTTTTATTTTCTTTATTCTTAATAACCTGAAATTTATATAAAATTTGAGATTAAATGGTTTTATTCATCTCAAAACTCAAGAACCTATATTTAGATCAAAAAATTCTCAAATTAAGGATAATTGCTACTTCAAACAACAATTAAAATCAAAAGTAAAATGTAAAATATATCCAAAACTGACACCTATCACTCCCACAACAATACTTGGTGTCCCGAGCTCTCTTCCTTTGTGGCATCATTGGTTTTATTTTTCTTCGTGTGGTTTTAGAAGTCAAGCAAGCTCTCATCCAAAGGGACAACCCTAATCTTTGAGCGCAATGCCTTATAATCAAATTTCTTGCCCATGATATATGCATGCAAAACAAACACATGTTAGAAAACATAAGTAAAACACAAAAATGTTGAGTAGATAGTAAGCCTTATCCTTAAAGAGAGCAACAAGGTCCCTAGCGAGGGGCAAATTGAGTAGTGCTTTGTTTTTAATCGATTGAGGAAGATTCTAAATTATCTACGTCAATTCTCTCCTTAATTGATAGCATGTATCAGGCACACGATTTAAATTTTCCTGGCCTTTGCCAATCTAGGACAAAAGTTTTAGAAGAAAAAAAGATGTTTTAGAGGGTCCTGCGATGAGTGTTTGAGTTTGAAG